>ENA-UPXM01007339-UPXM01007339.1-activated-sludge-metagenome-genome-assembly--contig:-NODE-7339-length-9941-cov-8.060085_pt1 | contig 9941 bp, 8 predicted proteins | sample MGYA00238178_ERZ772708 | MGnify/ENA primary metagenome ERZ772708 (study PRJEB29002, sample SAMN05720212) | activated sludge metagenome | isolation source: anaerobic digester from wastewater... | reverse complement strand
GAGAAGCCTATCGGGTTTCAACCTTGGTTGGGAGGGGGATTTATTGAGCGCTTACAATTAATAGTCGAAGAGATAGGAGTTGAACATGTTGTTGAGCAACTCCTGTTTTCCGCTGGTCTGCTTGGTCTTCGCATCCAAGCCGATCCTGGCCAATTCAACGAGATCCATCTTTCCTTCAGCAAAGCGCTTTCCAGCTCCGCTGTCAAAGGAGGAGTATCGATTCTTGATGAAGTTGCTGAAGAAGCCATCCTCCTTGATCTTGTGGGCGATTTTCAAGCCTAAGGCGAAGGCGTCCATTCCACCGATGTGGGCAAGGAACAGATCTTCGGCATCGGTGGAGTTGCGTCGAATCTTCGCATCGAAGTTCAATCCACCCAAACCAAAACCACCTTGATTCAAGACAATGAGCATCGCCATCGTGATGTCATACATGTTCGTGGGGAATTCATCCGTATCCCAACCATTCTGTGCATCGCCCTGGTTCGCATCGACGCTGCCAAGCATTCCTGCGTCGGAGCAGACAAGCAGATCATGAGCAAACGTGTGACCGGCCAACGTTGCATGGTTCGCTTCAATGTTACAGGCGAAATCGTCCTGCAATCCGAAGCGTTGGAGGAAGCCTATCGTAGTTGCGGCATCATAGTCATACTGATGTTTGGTCGGTTCCATCGGTTTGGGTTCAATCAGGAACTTCCCGGTAAAGCCGATTGATCGGGCGTAATCACGGGCGATGATCAGCATGCGGGCAAGGTGCTCCTGCTCCCTCTTCATGTCGGTGTTCAGAAGGCTCATATATCCTTCACGTCCACCCCAGAAGACGTAGTTCAGTCCGCCAAGTTGAACGTTCACTTCCAAGCTTTTCTTGATTTGAACCGCAGATCGAGCAACAACGTTGAAGTCGGGATTGGTTGCAGCCCCATTCATATAACGGGGGTGGGAAAACATATTTGATGTGTTCCAAAGAAGCTTGACTCCCGACGCTTTCTGGCGAGCCAGCAATCCATCGGCGACTTCTTGATAGCGCTTTTCATATGTGCGGCCATCTTCAATATCATCAAACACGTCGACATCATGGAACGCATAGAACGGAGTACCGATTTTGGTAAAAAACTCGAACGCCGCATCCGCCTTGGCGAACGGATCGCTCGAATCAAACGGGAATGAAATCGTGGGCTTGCCAAACGGGTCGCTTCCATTGGCGCAGAAGGAATGCCAATAGGCGGTGGAGAAGCGCAGGTGCTCCGCCATCGTCTTATCTCCAACCTTCTCGTCGGCGTTATAATGCTTGAACGCAAGGGGGTTTCTTGATGATTTCCCTTCAAACCGGATCTTTCCGATTCCTTTAAAATATTCTTTTTCACCAACAAAATAACTCATCATGTTCTCCTTGTAAAAACAGGTGTGAGGGCTTCCACGTACATGCTGTAACGTTTGTACGCTTCGGCATATAGTTCGACTGCAGTACGGTCAGGCCGATGCATTTTATCTCCATCGAAAAAAACATGTTCACTCGCGATTTCAGTGATTGAACCGCCCTCGAGCGCCCAAAGCGCCTGAAGGGCGACACCCAACGCGGCGCTCTCCGTCGAAGAGGGAACAATGACGTCGAGATTGAATGCGTCACTCGCGATCTGGCGCCAAATCTTCGAGTTCGCCCCTCCTCCGGTGAGAATGAGACGCGAAGGGGTGAAGCCGAGTTCGCTGAACGTATCCATTCCGCCTCGAAGAGCGAAGACCGCGCTTTCCAGCGCAGCTCGGGCGATATTCTCCTCGGTGGTATTCTGTGAATCCAAATGAGCGATAACTCCTTTTCCATATGGCAGATAGGGAACCCGCTCGCCGGTGAAGAAAGGAAGAACCGTCACCCCCCGGGCACCAATCGGTGCTTTGCTTGCCAGCATATCAAGGGTTTTCACATCCCGGGAAAAAAGATTGCGAATCACTTCCGTTGAAAGCGTGCAGTTATTGGTGCACAACAGGGGAAGATATCCGCCGGTCGAAGAGCAGAACGCGGAAAGTCTTCCTTGCCGATCGGCAACAAGGGTATCGCTGTATCCGAAGAGGGTTCCGCTGGTTCCCATGCTCATGACCAGATCGCCGCCGGAGGTGCACCCCGTTCCGATCGCACTGGCCATATTGTCCCCGGCTCCGGTCGAAACGACGATCCCCGGTTTAAGTCCCAGCTCTTCGGCGGCGGCTCGGTGCAGCCGTCCTCCGATTTCATGCGATTCGATAAGGGTCGGGAGCATGTGTTCGAGATGTTTCTTCTCGTCGACCGCCCTGAGCATTTGCGGCTCCCAAGCTCGCTTCCCGGGACTGTAGTACGCCGTCCCTGAAGCGTCTCCCGCTTCAGTGAAGTATTCCCCGGTGAGATAGAAGTTGACCCAATCATGGGGAAGAAGCAAGTGAGCCAATTGTTCATACGCTTCTTTTCTATGATTTTTCAAGTGGAGAATCTTCGCCAGCGTATAGGCGGGCATGATCTCATTGTTGATGAGCTCAAATACCGCATCCTTGCCGCCAAGACGCTCGGTGAGGGTTTCACACTCGGCTACGGTGGAAGTATCGTTCCACAGCTTCACCGGAGCAAGCGCTTCGCCGTTTTTTCCCACCGGAACGAAGCCATGTTGCTGACCGCTTACACCAAGGGCGACGATCTTGTCCTTTATCGGCTGAGCGATCTGTTTGAAGCAGGAGCGAACAGCATCAAGATACCAACCCGCTTCCTGTTCGCTGGTCCCCCCCTCCCCTGTGATGATTCGATGGGAAGACGAAGCTTTTCCAACGACCTTCTTTTGTGCTGCATCGTAACAAATGAGCTTAGTACTTTGCGTTCCGACATCAAGTCCGGCTACTATGTGCATACCTTCCTCCGATTGAAGCGTATCACACGAAAAGAAGAATTCCATAGACAAGATTGGTGATTCATATGTATTATTGACATATGGATATCAAGGATGCAGTATTTGTATTTCAGATGCACGAGGCGACAGAACTGCTTTGGCATCAGCGGTTTCACTCTCATGGATACGATCAGACGGAATTGCATTACTTCGTCGGCGGAGACGGAACATTCATCAACGGGAACAAGCGATACTCAATCTCTTCAGGCTCGCTTTTTCTCACCACCGCGGATACCACCCACCAGATTGAAGCGAGCATCCAAAACCCCCTCACCTACTATGCGATATTGTTCGAGTGCTCCGACCACCAGGAATTGTTCGATCGCCTTGAAAAGAAAAACCCCTTCCATCTTGGAACCGGACGACGCTTTTTCTTTGAAGAGATTCGGGACAAAGCGTTTAAAGAAGAGCAGGAATTGAGAATCAGCGCCGTCCATCAGATTCTTGGACTGCTCTACGGCTTGGCGGCTGAAAAAACGGATCCTGTCGAGCAGAAGGAGAATATCATCATAGAGCGGGCTCTCGACTATATGCAAAACCACATTTTCGACAAGCTCACGCTCACCGACATCGCTTCTCACGTTCAGCGCGATGCTTCTTATTTCGTCCGTCTCTTCAAACGATGGATGAACACCACTCCGATGCAGTATTATGCGAACCTTCGCTTGGAAGCGGCGCGCGCCTTCTTGGCGAACACCAGCCTCTCGGTGAAAGAGATAGCCGCCAAACTGCAGTATTGTTCGGAGTTCCACTTCTCGAAACAATTCAAGCAATCAACGGGATTGAGCCCTACTGCGTACCGCTTGCGCTATCTCCAAAAGCTTGGTCCTTTCAGTTAGTTGCATTCATCAAAAGATAAGGTATGATAGGCTTTATGGCAATGAACAAAAAGCGCATCGGCATTTTCACGGCAAGCCTGGATGATGAATATCAATCCACGTTGTGGAGCGCGATCAGCCATGCGATAGCAAAACGAGGCTTCAGCTCGATCAGTTTTTTGGGATCCGTTCTCGGCTCTCCGGTCGCATCGGAGGCTTCCTCCAACATCGCCTACCGGCTTGCAAACGATCAAAACATCGATGGTCTGATCATTATTTCCTCATCCGTCGCGACATTTTTGAACTCCAAGGATTTACGAGAATATTTTTCCGCATGGGCGAATATCCCCCGCGTGTCGATTGGAATGAAGCTCCCCGGAATGAGCGATGTCACCGTTGACTCGGAACCCTCGGTATCGGAACTTGTTCAACACCTCTATACCGTCCACAATCGCCGAAAGTTCGCGATGATCGACGGTCCCCCGATTCACGACGAAGCAATCAATCGAAAACAAACGGTCTTTGACACCCTCACAAAGCTGGGAATCAGCATCGATCCGCGCTTGCGAGTTCACGGAAGATTCACTCTGGATTCCGGCGAACGGGCGATGGAAGCGATTCTTGCTACAGGTCTTTCGTTTGACACGGTCATCTGCTTGAATGACCGGATGGCCCAAGGCGCCCTGAACGTGTTGGCAAAACACTCGATCAACGTTCCCGACGATGTGTCAGTCGTCGGGTTCGATGGGATTGAAGCGTCACGCTACACGCAACCGCCGTTGACTACCGTCATTCAGCCTATGCATAATTTAGGAACGAACGCCGTTGCGATCCTGGAGCGGATGATCGGCGGCGGTGCAGAAGAGCATGTGGTTCTCTCCTCGTCGGTTACGTACCGTGAATCCTGCGGGTGCGCCCCGACGTTCCGCTTCGACTCGTCGATCACCCAGATCCCTTCATATGCGACGCAAGCCGAAGAACGGACGATCAATGAGTTTGCACACCTGCTGAAAATGAAAAACCCCAAAGGGCTGATCGCCCAGCTGAACAGGGCGATCGATACCACGATCGCTGAAAGCGGAGTCGTGGAACGCTGGCACGTATACCTCGCCGTCATTGAAAACCTCGTTGAGGCGGAAGATGAAAAGCATCGAACGATGATATCAGACGTCATCGCCTCCGCCAGGGTGTTTGTGGGCGAGCGCAGCAGCCGTTACCAAGCAAGCAAGCGGGTCGCCCTCCAGAGCTCCTTCGAAACGCTCCGGACGGTCAGTGCGATGCTCGCCGGAACCTTTGAGCTGGAGGCTCTCTTTGTCAATCTCAAGCAGGGTCTGGCCCTCTTCGGAATCACCGAGGGCTACCTGATCGAATTTACTCAAAGGGAGGGTTCAGCCCGGCTCTTGATCGACCTCTCCTGGGAAAGTTTTGAAAAGGAATCCTCTACCCTTGAATTCGAGTATGCCCATCTCCTTCCCGAGGTATATAAACCAAGCTTCCACAAAGGTCGGTGGATTCTCATGCCCCTTGTCCATGGCAGTGAGCCGTTGGGATATCTGATCGTTCCATCGGGGATGGTGAGTCCGGCCCTGTATGCCGTACTCCAGGAACAGATTTCCAGCAGCCTGAAGGGTACGCTGCTTCTTGAGCAGATAAAGAGCCATGAACAGACCCTGATCGAACAAGTAGCCCTTCGGACGAAAGATCTGATTCGAACGAACAAAAATCTTTCCAATGAGATCAAGCGGCGGATAGAACTGGAAGAAGAAGTCATGGAGATCAGTGCCAAGACGATGGAGCGGATCGGCCAGGAGCTCCATGACGATCTGGCTCAGCATCTGCTCGGAATCTCCTTGATCGCCGCCAGCGCCCGAAAAAGCATCAACTCGGATAATGGAAAGCTCGATTCCTCGCTCGAGCAGATATCCCGTCTTTTGGCGGAATCGATCACCAAACTGAAAACGATCAGCCGCGGATTGCTCCCCTTGGAGAAAGATGAAAAGACATTTGCCAAGCGAATTGAAGCGCTCGTCGCCGATACGCAGCGATATGTTAAGATCGATATCACCGTCGATGCCGATCCGGACTTTGAAATAGCCGACGGAGATCGGGCACTGCACGTCTTCAGAATCATTCAGGAAGCATTGACCAATGCGGTGAAACACTCCAAATCAAAAAGCGTCCTCATCAAGCTCGAAAGAAATGAAGATGAAGCCGGTCAGGTACATCTCCAAGCCTCGATCGAGGATAATGGTGTAGGGTTCGCGAAGAATATTCGTAAAAGTGCGTTGGGTCTGCGAATCATGCGCAATCGGGCTTCGATGGCGGATGCGATACTCGATATCCAATCATCCCCTGAAGGAACCCGGGTTTCAGTACGTTTAGAGGAGTAGCCGGTGAGAAAACCCACTACGTTTCTGATTGTCGATGACCATCCCCTCTTCCGCCAAGGATTGGTCAGTGTCGTGGAAGACAATCCTCATTATATGGTGATAGGTCAAGCCTCATCGATTGCGGAAGCGATGGATCTTCTTGAGGCTGAAGAGCCGGATATGATGCTGATCGACATCTCCCTTGGTGAAGAGAGCGGCTTGGAGCTGGTTAAAAATGTTAAAGCGCTCAAGCCGCATATCCCGATGCTCGTCATCTCCATGTACGACGAAGTGATCTATGCCTCGACGTCCCTCAAAGCGGGAGCCAAGGGATATTTGATGAAACAAGAGGCCGCCAAGACACTGATGGGAGCGATCGAAGAAATCCTCAAGGGTAAAGTCTATCTATCCGATGCGATGCGTGAACGGATGATCGACACGATGGTCGCACAGCAATCCGATACTCCCATGGATCCGGTAGAAACGCTCAGCGCTCGGGAGAAGGAAGTGTTCCGCCTCATCGGCAACGGCTATGGCGTAAGTGAAATTGCCGAAAAGCTGAATCTCTCCTTCAAGACGATCAATGTGTATCGTGACAATATCCGCCGTAAGATCGCGGTCAACGACGCCGGGGAGCTGAGAAAATATGCGATAAAATGGACAAAGAGCAGAGAATTATAGGACAATTATCCTAGGCATTATCTGGTCAAATGCCTAGTTTCATCCTGCTTTTGGCCAAGGTAGAGTTTACACAGCAGAGGAGGATTCCTTTGCTCAGGCACCGACATGTGTCTGGTATACAATGGATTTGGTGCCTTGGCTCAACCAGGGCACAACACAGAGGAGGCTCTACCATGGCAAAACGTGTAAGAACAATTACACTCGTCCTGCTTGTAGCTATCCTGGGCGTCTCGTTGTTCGCTGGCGGTCAGGCTGAAGCTGCAAAAAAAGTCATCAACGTATGGAGTTTCACAGACGAAGTTCCCAAAATGATTGAACGCTACAAAGAGTTGCATCCGGAATTTGATTACGAAATCAAGACCACGATCATCGCAACCACCGATGGTGCCTATCAGCCCGCGCTCGACCAAGCCTTAATCGGCGGCGGTGCGGACGCTCCTGATATCTACGCCGCTGAAGCAGCATTTGTCCTGAAGTACACCCAAGGTGATGCCAAGCAGTATGCAGCGACCTATAAGGATCTCGGCATCGATGTCGACCGCCTTCTTAAAGAAGCGGACATCGCTCAGTACACGGTCGATATCGGAAGCAATGAACGCGGTCTCGTCGCCCTTGGCTACCAGGCGACCGGCGGAGCCTTCATCTATCGCCGCTCAATCGCGAAGGACGTTTGGGAAACCGATGATCCTCAGGTGATCAAGACCAAGATCGGCCCCGGCCTCGACAAGTTCTTTGAAGCCGCCGAAGCCCTCAAGAGGAAAGGTTATGCGATCGTTTCCGGCGATGGAGACCTCTGGCACGCCGTTGAGAACAGCTCCGACAAGGGCTGGGTCGTTGACGGCAAGCTCTATCTCGATCCGAAGCGCGAAGCGTTCATCGACCACTCCAAGCGCCTGATGGACAATGGCTATCACAACGACACCCAAGACTGGACCGACGCCTGGTTCGCCGACATGAAGGGAGCGAATCCGAAGCAGGCATTCGGCTTCTTCGGCCCCGCTTGGCTGATTAACTACGTCATGGCCGGCAACTCCGGTGGAACGAAGATCGGTGAAGGCACCTATGGTGACTGGGCGGTTTGCGAGCCCCCGATCGGCTTCTTCTGGGGTGGTACCTGGGTTCTCGCAAACCGCGACACCAAGGTTAAAGACGCTGTTGCCGAATTGATCGAGTGGATCACCCTCGACTCCTCCGAAACCGGTCTGCAGTACTTCTGGGCGAACGGAACCCTCTTCGGAGCCGGCGGCACGAAGGATTCCGTGGCATCCGGAACCGTCATGAGCAAGAGCGACGGATCCCTTGACTTCCTCGGTGGTCAGGATATGTTCGAAGCATTCGTCCCCGCAGGCGCATTCGCAACCGGAAAGAACCTCACCCAGTATGATGAGACAATCAACAGTACTTGGAGAGCGCAGGTCCGCGAATATACCGCTGGGAACAAGACCCGAGCTCAGGCGATTGCCGACTTCAAGCGCATGGTGTTCGAAACCCTTGATCTTCCCGGCAACTAATCATTGAACTTGAGAAGTGGCAGAACCCTGCCGCTTCTCATCTTCATTTTTTTCGCCATTGCAATTTTATCTGAAGGATGGAACATCGTGCGTAAAAAATCTGTAAGCTATGCAAAATATGGATATATATTCTCCATACCTTTTGTCGTTGCCTTCCTTGTGTTCTCCCTCTACCCGATCGTATACACCCTCGTGATCGGTTTTACCGATCTTCGTGGATTGGGTGTGAAGGAATACCATTTTCTCCGAACCGCTGAGGGGAATCTTGATCTGTTCGGGAACTTCAGAACGGTTCTCAACAACAAAACGTTCACTACAAGCTTAAAGAACACCATCATTTTGTGGACGGCGAACTTCATTCCGCAAATCAGCATGGCTCTGCTTCTTACCGCCTGGTTCACCGACCGCAACTTCAAGGTGAAAGGCCAAGGCGCCTATAAGATATTGATCTATATGCCTAACATCATTACAGCCGCGACGATCGCTATTTTGTTCAACTCGTTGTTCGGCTACCCGAAAGGTCCGGTCAATGATCTGTTGATGAAATTGAAATGTATCGATGGCCCGAGAAACTTCAGTCTCCAGCGTTGGACAGCCCGGGGCGTTGTATCCTTCATCCAATTCTGGATGTGGTATGGAAATACGATGATCGTGCTGATTGCCGGAGTGTTGGGAATCAATCCATCCCTCTTTGAAGCGGCCGAGATCGACGGGGCGACCCCGACCCAGATCTTCTTCCGCATCACCCTGCCTCTGTTGAGGACCATTCTGCTCTATGTCCTCGTCACTTCGATGATCGGGGGGCTTCAGATGTTCGATATTCCGAAGCTCTTCCTCAACGGCGGACCTGACCAGGCTACGATCACTTCCAGCATGTTCATTCATGAACAGGCGTTCAGCGGCAGCTACCTCTATAACCGAGCTTCCGCAGCATCGATCATCGTCTTTGGAATCATCATCGTGCTGTCGATCATTCTCTTCCAAATCCTGAAGGACAAGGATGAAGTGGCCCGACGCAAATATCTGAGAGCTCAACGCAAAGCGGCACGAAGGAGGGTGAACTCATGAACGCAAGACACGGATCGATCCGCGCCAAGCGGATAACATATAAAACAATCGTCTATGTCGTCTGTACCTTCCTGGCTCTTCTTTCCATCTTCCCGTTCTGGATCATGTTCATGAACGCCACCCGTTCAACGTATGAAATCCAGCAGTCCTCGATCAGCTTGGTTCCATCGAAATACTTTATGAGCAACTGGAAGATTCTTACCGGTAAAGCATTCAGTCCGATGACAGGGTTCATCAACTCGATGACGGTCAGCGTCGGAGTAACGGTTTTGGCAGTATACTTCTCATCATTGACCGCATATGCCCTGATGGCATACTCATGGAAGCTTCGCCAAGCGTTCTTCTCCTTCATCATGGCTATCATGATGATCCCCGCACAGCTTTCCAGTATCGGGTTTTACCAATTCATTTACCGAATCGGAATGACAAACAAGTTCACACCCTTGATCGTCCCGGCGATCGCCAGTCCGGCTATGGTGTTCTTCATGCGCCAATATTTGATGGCCGCTCTCCCGTTGGAGATCGTGGACTCGGCCCGGATCGACGGATCGCGGGAGTTTGCGACGTTCAATCGAATCATTCTCCCGATCA
>ENA-UPXM01007328-UPXM01007328.1-activated-sludge-metagenome-genome-assembly--contig:-NODE-7328-length-9953-cov-5.204587_pt1 | contig 9953 bp, 7 predicted proteins | sample MGYA00238178_ERZ772708 | MGnify/ENA primary metagenome ERZ772708 (study PRJEB29002, sample SAMN05720212) | activated sludge metagenome | isolation source: anaerobic digester from wastewater... | reverse complement strand
CTACTCCTGGAATGTTGTCGGCTAGCAATCTAAACTTCTCTTCACTTTCTTGAATTATAGTTTCATTCATATTTCTTTCGAATGCAAATGAAATGTTTTTTGCTAAAATTTCAAGTGAAGAAATTTCGTCATGTGTCCATTCTCTTTCGTTGAAAGTATCGTCAAAAGCTAGTATTCCATGAAAATTTTCTTTGAGAAATATAGGTATAAAAAGTATTGATTTAGAACCCATTTGTTCTACAAAACTTCTTATTTCTTGGTTTTTTTGTTTTCTAATTATTGCTGCATAAGGTTTGTTTTGATATAAAACATCAATAATTTCTTTAAAATATTCCATTGGAAGATTTTGCAATTTTGGATTTGGTTCTGCTATTCCGTCTATTTCTAATAACCATCGAAAATGTTGTGAAACTGTTTTTTCGGTATTATTGCATTCAAAATAGGAAACTCTTGAGGAATTGGTTACATATCCAATAGTACTTAAAATTCCGAGGATGATTTCGTCTTGGTTTTTTGCAAGTAAAAATTTTTCGGTACTTTTATTTATTTCAAATAGTATGTCACTTTTGTAGGTAAGTTTTCTTTCTGCTTCATTTCGATTTTGATTTTCTATTGCTATTGCTATTAAATCACCAATTGAACGCGAAAAGTTAATATCTTCATTATCCCATTCTCTTTTTGTTTCAGTCGCTTCGAAACAAAGTATTCCAACTATTTCGTTGTTAATAAAAATTGGAGTGTCTAATAGTGATTTTATATTGTTTTTTGAAAAATATTCGAAGCAAAGTTCTTTAGTAATTTTATTATTATAAACATCAGAAGCAACAATATGAATACCTTCCAATAAGGCTTCGAAATAAATTGGAAACTTTTTCTTGTCTAAGAAAAAGTTTTTTTCGAATCGATTAATATCAAGATAGTATATACTCTCACAACGTAAGCCATCGTCTATATGCTTCCAATAGCTTACTCTGCTTATACCACAATTTACAGAAACTGTTTGGATTATGTTTTTTAAAACTACAGAAAAACTATCCTTATTGGAGTAACTCTTGGAGGTTAATTCTTTAACTATTTTATTATGTATTTTTATTTTAGAAGCTCTATAATAATGTTCGGTTTCAAGGTTTTTGATAAGTGTAATATCTCTAGCAATGGCAGTAAAACCTAGTTTTTCGATATCATCATTTTTTTTGATAGTCACTTTTTGAGTTACCCAGATTACATCTCCATCTTTTTTGATTATAGGAAAAACCAAATCATTAAAGTCAGAGCCATTTTCAGGAATAGTTTCGTAGAATTCTTTAACATTTTCTATATAATCTGGTCTTACAAACTTAAGGTAATTTTGGCCGATTATTTCTTTTTTTAAATACCCTAAAGATTTAACAGTAAATGGATTTACATAAACTATATTTCCTTTATAATCAACTTCATAAATTAAGTCATTTGCAGTTTCGATTAAATTTCTATATTGGTCTTTAACTAGAATTTGTTCTGTTACATCTTGACCAATTCCAATAATTATATCATCAGAATATTTTTTGTCTTTCCATTGAATGTATTTATAGTCTCCGTTTTTACATTTCAACTTTCTAACATAAAGTCGATCATCAATATAATTTTCATGATAGGCTTCTCCAATGAATTCTTTGTCTTCAGTTAATTTCCAGTAGCCTAAACCAAGAACTTCAGTTGAGTCATAACCAAGTATTTCTTTGATAGAGTTGCTGCAAAATGAAACTTCACCTTTTCTATTAGCAGTTAGAATGATTGAGTTTCCATTATTTACAACCAAATTGGTAAAAATAAATTTATTTTTTGTGTCGATTAAAGCTAAATATCGGGCTAAGTGTATTGTTGAGGTTAAGATTAGTGCACAAATAAGGATAATTATGTAGTCTCTTTCTATGATTTCAAAGTTGTAGGCACAAATTAAAAGCAGGATAATTGTCGTTACAAAAAGTGTATAGTTTAGAATGTTTTTTAACACAAAAAATGATAGAAAAAAAGCAATAATCAAACTGATATAAGATACTAATTCAAATTTTTGAAAGAAAACGTTGTAGCTGATATATGAAAAATAGGAATAGTAACAAATCATGAAAACAATGTTGACATGCTTTATAAAGAACCGATTTCTAGTACAAAGAAAGTAGAAAAGAACAAGTACTAAACCTATCGTTAAGTTAACAACCAAAAGGCTTTTTGCTCTTACCTGAAAAATTTGAAGAATGATTTCTATAATAGGAACAGCAATCCCAAAAAAGAGTAAATACAAAGTGTATTGTTGTTCTTTAGGTTCAAGTTCTGTTTGGTTACTTAGATTTAGTTTTTCTTTCAGGGTTTTATTTGTAAAAAAGTAAAGAAAATATAATAAAATCAATATAATCGCAATAACGATTAGGCTGTTTATACTTGATAAAGTAAAAAAGTCTTTCAATTTATACTGGTTTTAGTTAGTTTTTAGTCTTTTCAAAAATAATTAATTTAACTGAACCAGTTAGTCAATCGTTTTAAAATTTTCAGTTTTCCATTATATGGCGCATATCGTAAAGTGATGTCTAACCAAGTTGCTTTTTTTACAATAGGTTTTTGGTGTGAAAAGAGTTCAAAACTTTTTTTTCCGTGATAACTTCCTATTCCACTATGACCAACTCCACCAAAGGGTAATCGATGATTTGCAAATTGTATTAGAGTGTCATTTATACAGCCATTTCCAAATGAATATTTTAAAATTGAGTTTTTTGCAAATATTTTATTGTTAGTAAACATATAAAGTGCAAGCGATTTTTCATAATTATAAACTACTTTTTCAATTTCTTTTTCGCTATTGTAGCTTATAATTGGAAGAATTGGTCCAAAAATTTCGCCTTCCATTATTTTGCTGTTTAATTTTGGTTCATCAACTAGAGTTGGTTCAATATAAAAGTCGGTAGGATTAGATTTTCCACCAAAAAGTATTTTCTCGCCTTCAAGTAAATCTAGTAGTCGTTTCCAGTTTTTTTCGTTTATAATTCTCGGGTAATCTTCTGAATTTTCAATTTTTCCAGAATATGCTAAAGCGATTTCTTTTTTTAGATATTCAATTAATTGGGGTTTAATTTTTTGGTGAACCAAAAGATAATCTGGCGCAATGCAAGTTTGTCCAGCGTTGAGAAATTTTCCCCAAACAATTCGTTTTGCGGCTAATTTTAAATTGGCAGTTTCATCAATAATACATGGGTTTTTTCCTCCAAGTTCTAATGTTACTGGAGTTAAATTTTCTGCTGCAGCTTTGGCTATAATTTTTCCAACAGCAACACTTCCTGTAAAGAAAATGTAATCCCAGCGTTGGGCGAGTAATTTTTCGGTTTCTGAAATTCCGCCTTCAACAACTTTTACATGATTTTTTTCAAAAACTTCTCCAACAATTTTTGAAATTAATTTTGAAGTTGCCGGTGTTAATTCAGACGGTTTTAGGACAACTTGATTTCCTGCTGCAACTGCCGAAACTAATGGAAGTAATGCTAAATGAAACGGATAATTCCATGGTGCAATTATCAACACTTTTCCATACGGTTCGGAATAAACAAAATCGGTAGAAGGAAAATTAACTAAATTTGGAAATACCATTTTTGGTTTTGCCCATTTATTGATATTCTTGATAGTCAGTTTTAATTCTGAAAGGACAAAATAAGTTTCGGTTAAATAACTTTCAAATTCAGGTTTCTTAAAATCATTATACAATGCTTGATTAATTTCTTCTTCATGCTTTTCGATTGCAATTAATAGCTTAAGCAGTGTTTTTTTTCTATAGGTGATTGAAGTTTTAAATAGCATAAACCAACATTAAAGTTTATGACAAGTTACAATTTTTAATTGAAATTAAAACTGTGAATGGTTTTAAAGAAAACCAAAACGGAAACCAAAATATAAATCACCTTGTTTGCTATCACTAATTAACGCGGTAACCATAGAACTTGTTCCTAAATAAAAACCGCCTAATCTAAAGCCTAAACCAACATTAGTGCCCGAAATTTCATGAAAAGTTAAAGGAATATAGCCTTCAAAAAAACCTAAATTTACTCTTGGTGTAATACTAAAAATGTTTGGTGTTGTCACCTGCTCGTTGTCTCGGTCTTTATTTAGCTTTTGTTGTAAAAAAGCAGTTACATATAATTTAGAAACTACTTTTACATCTACATAAGTATTAACCGTTGTAGGTAGCTTAACATTAAAATCTGTTTTATTTCTAGGTTGAGTAGTTAAATATCCATTGTTTGTAAGAATGTCTTCCACCTCACTAAGGTTGTCAATATTGTCGAACAAACTTAAATCTAAAGGATTGCTACTTGGAATATTTAAAGTATAACTAGTATTGTAATTATTCTCATCTTTAAAAGTCATACTTCCAATATTTCTAACGGATAATCCAGCATTTAATTTATATTTTGTATCGCTTTTTAATTGATAGTTGAAGCCAATATCTCCAGCAAGACCATTTAAACCGCCAAAAATGGATTTGCTATAATCATCAAAATTAGAGAAACTGTTTGCTAAATTTCCCGAATAAGCAATATTCAAACTAGCAGGACTATTTGTGGTTAAATAAGAATTGCCCAAACTTTGGGTAATTGTTCCATCTAATTGACTCAAACCAAAATTGGAATACGAACCTGGGAAAAGTATTTTTAAAGTTACCCCAGCACTAAATTTGTGTTTGTCATTTTCAAAAAACGTTCTACCTGCTGATAAACCTATTTCACCATAAGAAGTTCCACTTAATCTTTGATTATTTGGATTGTTTAAAAGAGTTGTATTAAGAACTAAATTATTATTTGTTATTGCGTTTCCAATTGTTGGATCAACATCTACCATGTCAAATTTGGCATAGGCTTTTGTGGTAAAAGCAAAACCCCATTTTCCCAATTGCATTGCAAAACCAGGACCGATGATGTCAGTGTCAATACGAGCATTTACAGGACTTGTTCCTTGAAAAAGAAGTTCTTCAAAATCTTTGTCCGAATTAAAATCACTAAATCCAATTTTGTTGTTAGCAACATTAAAACTCATTCCATAAATATTTACTTCAAATTTTTTGGAAAGATTTGGCAATTCAGCTGGGTTAATGGTAACATTTAAAATCCCAACACGATTTGATGTGCTAATTCCTGAATAATGGTCTTGAGAAAAAACCATTGTACTTGAAATCAAGAAGAATGAATAGATATATTTTTTCATAATGGATACATTTGCTTAGTCAATAATACAAATATAAATTTATATTAAAAAGAAATTTGTAATATTAATAATAATAGAATAGAGTTTGTTAACCAATTGCATTCCAAATTACATCATTTGGAGTAGGAGCAATAAGACTTACTTCTATTTTTGCAACTGGATGAATAAATACTAATTGTCTAGCGTGAAGGTGAATACCTCCATCAGGATTACTGCGGTCAAAACCGTATTTTAAATCACCTTTTATTGGACAACCAATGGCTTGTAATTGTGCTCGAATTTGATGATGTCTTCCAGTATGAAGATTGATTTCAAGCGCATAATAGCTGTCAAGCTTTTTAATAATGGTATATTCTAAACTTGCTTTTTTACTTTCAGGAACTTCTTTGATGTGCGCTTTGGAAGTATTGTTTTTTGGATTTCGTTTTAAAAAATGCACCAAAATATCGTTTTCTTTTGGCGGATAATTTTTTACGATTGCCCAATAAGTTTTTTGGGTTTCTCGTTTATTGAATAGTTCATTCAAACGCGTTAATGCTTTGCTGGTTTTAGCAAAAACTACAATACCTGAAGTTGGTCTGTCTAAACGATGTACAACTCCAAGAAATACTTCGCCAGGTTTATTGTATTTGTCTTTAATATATTCTTTTACTACTTCAGATAATGGTTTGTCACCCGTTTTATCACCTTGAACAATATCGCCAACACGTTTGTTAACCACTATAATATGGTTGTCTTCGTGCAGAATTTGAAGGTTATCTTTTGTAGTGAATATTTTATCAGTCATCGCAATTATTATGTTTTACAATCTACAACCTTCAATCTCGTTAATACTGCTCACTTTCATTAGGAAAATCTTTCGATTTTACATCGGTAACATATTGACCGATAGCTTTATTCATTTGTTCGTACAAATCCAAATAACGTCTTAAGAATCTTGGGTTAAATTCGTTATTCATTCCAAGCATGTCATGAATAACAAGTACTTGTCCGTCAACGCCACCACCTGCTCCAATTCCAATAACTGGAATAGAAATGCTTTGTGCTACTTTAGTTGCTAATGAAGCTGGAATTTTTTCTAAAACCAAGGCAAAACATCCAATTCGCTCTAGCATTTTAGCATCTTCAATTAATTTTTCGGCTTCTTCTTCTTCTTTGGCACGAACCGTGTAAGTTCCAAACTTGTATATTGATTGTGGTGTTAATCCTAAATGACCCATCACAGGAATTCCGGCATTTAAAATACGTTTGATGCTTTCTTTAATCTCACTTCCGCCTTCTAATTTCACAGCATGTCCGCCACTTTCTTTCATGATTCTAATAGCAGAACGTAAAGCTTCTTTTGGATCGGATTGATAACTTCCAAACGGTAAATCAACCACAACTAAAGAACGTTCGATAGCACGAACAACAGATGAAGCATGATATATCATTTGGTCTAAAGTGATTGGTAGCGTAGTTTCATGTCCTGCCATAACATTACTAGCTGAATCGCCTACTAATATTACATCAACGCCAGCCGAATCAACAATTTTTGCCATGGTATAATCATAAGCGGTTAGCATGGATATTTTTTCACCATTTTTTTTCATGTCAAATAATGACTTGGTGGTAATTCTTTTATAATCTTTCTTTGCAGTTGACATATATCATAATTTTGAGTTGTAAAAGTATAAAATCTATTCGTCTTACTACAAACATCGAGATACTAAAGTTAAATTAGTACTTTTGTACAGTTAAAAATTTTAATTTAATATCTGTTTTTAAACTATGTCAAAAATCTTAATTATTGAAGACGAAGCCGCTATCCGTCGTGTATTGGTGAAAATATTATCCGAAGAAAGTACCACATACCAAGTGGATGAAGCTGAAGATGGAAAAATAGGTTTTGATAAAATCAAAAATGACGATTATGATTTGGTACTTTGTGATATAAAAATGCCAAAAATGAACGGCGAAGAACTGTTAGAAGCTGTTAAAAAAATAAAGCCTGAAATTCCAATGGTCATGATTTCTGGACATGGCGATTTGGAAACTGCTGTTAATACGATGCGATTGGGTGCCTTTGATTATATTTCAAAACCACCTGATTTGAATAGGTTGTTAAATACGGTTCGTAATGCATTGGATAAAAAACAATTAGTTGTTGAAAATAAAATTCTAAAGAAAAAAGTTTCTAAAAATTATGAAATGGTTGGGAACTCAGCACCAATCAATCAGATTAAAGAAATGATTGAAAAAGTAGCACCAACCGATGCAAGAGTTTTAATTACTGGACCAAACGGAACAGGAAAAGAATTGGTGGCGCATCAGTTGCATGACAAAAGTGCACGATCAGAATTTCCTTTAATCGAAGTAAACTGTGCTGCTATTCCATCTGAATTAATTGAAAGTGAGCTTTTTGGGCATGTAAAAGGTGCGTTTACATCTGCCGTGAAAGATAGAGCAGGAAAATTTGAAGCAGCTAATGGCGGTACAATTTTCTTAGATGAAATTGGCGATATGAGTTTGGCAGCACAAGCCAAAGTGTTGCGTGCTTTGCAAGAAAGTTTGGTGCAACGAGTAGGCGCAGACAAAGACATTAAAGTAGATGTTCGTGTAGTTGCTGCTACTAATAAAGACTTGAAAAAAGAAATTGAAGAAGGACGTTTTCGTGAAGATTTATACCATCGATTGGCGGTCATTTTAATCAAAGTTCCAGCTTTGAACGATAGACGAGATGATATTCCGTTATTAATTGAATATTTTTCGAATAAAATTGCTCAAGAACAAGGAAGTGTTTCAAAATCATTTTCAAAAGATGCTATCAAATTACTTCAAGAATATGATTGGACAGGAAATATCCGTGAATTGCGAAATGTGGTAGAACGATTAATCATTTTAGGAGGAACAGAAATCTCAGAAACGGATGTGAAATTGTTTGCAAGTAAATAGCAGTAAGACCTGATTGTCAAGTATTAAGAATATATCACAACGATAATAAAATAAAGAAATTTTTGCATAATAAAAATCGCTACTTGTAGCCCAAATATGAATTTAAAAAAAATAAACCCTAACCTCCAAAAAGCACTTGTTGAAAACGGACTGACCCAAGCAAACGAAATGCAAATAGAAACATTTTCAACCATCAAAAGTGGTGCTGATGCTGTGATTCAATCGCCAAAAGGAACAGGAAAAACAACTACAATTGTTTTAAACGTTATTCAACGCTTGGAGCGAACAGTTGGCGAAAGTACTCGTGCTTTGATTATGGTAGAAAGTAAAGAAAAGGTTTTGGAAATGGAAGAATTGTTTCTGAAATATGCAAATTACCATGATTTGAGTATTCTTGGTGTGCACGACAAAGGCGATATCGATTACGATAAAAACATCATTTCACTTGGTTTAGACATTCTCATTGGAACACCAAATCGCATCAATGCTTTGTTTTCATCGGCAGGATTTAATGCTTCTACCATTCGTATGTTTGTTGTTGATGACGCCGATATTTTATTCAAAAATCGTGTGGATGCAATAGTGTTGCGATTGAGTATGAGTATCGAAAAAACACAACGCCTTTTCTTTTGCTCCGAAATAATAGAAAGAGTTGAAACACTAGCTGACAAAGTGATGATTGAACCTCTTTTCTTCGAAATGGAAGCGTAAATTACGGCTTTATAAATTATTTATTTTCCCGTTTTGCTTGTTCTTTTAGTATAGTACTTAAATAAGGCGAAATAACTTTTTCAAGTTGCTCTTTAGAAATTGATAAGGCTTTAGGATTTTCTATTAAGTCGTACCAAGGCTTTTGACCTTCAAAGTCATAGCTACCAAAAACTATTACGGGTGTTCCTTTTAGCTCAATTTTTTGGTCACTTTCCAAAACCCATTCATCGGCAAAAGTATATAACATTTTAGCATCTTTTTCTAACAATCGAAGACAAGAATGCGAAGCAGGATAACCTGGCAATTCATATTGATGAAAACCAACACCTAGTTTGTTTTCAATATTGAAATTCCATTTCAATTTCCATTCATCATTAAAAGTACTGGTAGTTTCTTCAGCTTTCCAATTAGTAAAGAATAACCCAGTTGGCGTTTTGTCTTTTTCTTTTCCCATGCTTGTTGGGCCAACATGTGTTAAAACGCCATATTCATAAGTGGCAAATGCTTGTGTAGCATAAGAAAATACGATTATTTTTTTTACTTCTTCTAAAGAGGAAACATCCAATGGAAATGGCATATAATAGGCAATATCGCCCGATATATCTGTTGGAACTATGATGCTATCTAATTTGGTGAGGTTGCTTTCATCAACACGATTTATAGCCAAAACTATATTCATTGCTTTTTTGGTATCAGTATTGCCATTCAACCATTCTTTACTTTTTTGAAATGTAAAGGAAATTTCTTTTGGTTGAATTCTTTCTACTATAGGTTTTTTATGCGTTTTAGATTCCTTTTTTTCATTACAAGAAAGGAAAATAACACTAACAATTAAGGCAATTATTTTTACAGAATTTTTCATGGTTTTATTTTTTGTAAAATTGCAATTATTTAAGGTTTCCTTTCTTATAAGATTATTAGGAATAGTTACAGAATTTTGCCAACCCAAATAATTTAAGAAGAAAAAAAGTTTCAATTGAGATTAATTCTTTAGTAAGTTAGTAACTTTGGAAAAACATTTTTTCTGTATAAATAATTCTCCTAAAATTTCTTTCAATTGATTGTCTTATTAATTTGTATAAGTT
>ENA-UPXM01007325-UPXM01007325.1-activated-sludge-metagenome-genome-assembly--contig:-NODE-7325-length-9953-cov-8.538493_pt1 | contig 9953 bp, 17 predicted proteins | sample MGYA00238178_ERZ772708 | MGnify/ENA primary metagenome ERZ772708 (study PRJEB29002, sample SAMN05720212) | activated sludge metagenome | isolation source: anaerobic digester from wastewater... | reverse complement strand
CCCTACAGCACGAAAAGGGGCGGAATCTGAAGGCCCGACAGCCCTCGATTCGCCCCTCTGAGTCCCGTATAAAATCTATCGGGACTATGAGGTCATGCCTTTCTGGGCATGCCTCGAATACAATAGAGGAAACGATGTACCTCGTCCCCTCTTCAGGTTCCGGCAACCCCGTAACCTCGCCGAAACCTATTTCCTGAAATATTACCCAATCAGGGGTAGTTTCAGAAAGAACTTTTGTCGCCACCCTGGCGACCCCCTCAGATGGGTATTCAACCCATTCCGAGGTCTCTACTAGGATTTTGTGATACTTCACAACGTGTGGCGTGAAATTTCGTATTTCCATTTTTATTCCCCTTTCCGCGCTTTCGCGCTGTTATTTTTTTCGTCATCATAATCACAGTATAACCCACGCGCTCGGGATACGCAAGAGGAAATACATCCGCCGCGATATTTTTTTCCGCTATTTAGTCGCATAAATTTTGCACTAGGTTTGCACTAGGTTTTGAATCAAAAGCTTAAAAACGCCCTCTCAGGAACAACGTAAAATCAAGTAGTTACGACACCCAAAAAGACCCGAAACAGGCTCATAACCTGAAGGTCCTAGGTTCAAATCCTAGCCCCGCTACATAATAAAATCGCGGACTTGGATCGCTTATCCACAGCCCGCGATTTTAGTTTGCACTAGGTTTGCACTAGGTTTTTTGCACCTACCCCATAATAATAGCCATCAGCCTGTCGGCCGCACCCTCGTCGGCCTTTGGTTGAAAGTGGACATAAGTTTTAAAGGTAAATTCGAGGCTGTAGTGACCAAGTTGCTTTGAGATCCACTCAAGGCTTGTGCCGTGCCTCAAGTGGAGGCTGGCAAAGGTATGTCGGCAGCAATGAAAATTCAGAGGCCTGACCTCTGCCGCTTTCAGCAGTGGATACCATGTCCTTTTGCAAAAATTATTGTGATCTACCGGGCTCCCAGCCTCGTTGGTGTATAGCCATTCGCCTCGCAGCTTGCTGTGATAGGCGCTGGACTCGTTAAGGGCTGTCGTGAGTTTATCAGGTAGATCCGCAAATCTCTGCTCGTGATCTTTTGTAGGCCCAACGCGCCCATTGCGTACAGCTCTCTCAATTTTGATTTTCCCCTTTCCGATATCGCTCCATTTTTGTGCCCAGATCTCGCCGGCGCGCTGGCCAGTAGAAAAGGCATGCAAGATCGGTGCATAATAGCGAGGATAGAGCTTCCGGGCCGTATCGAGTATTTTTCTGACATCTTCCTCTGAGAAGGCCTCGACTCTGGATTTCATCTGAGGGAGCTTTTTCACAACAGATGCCGGGTTTCTCTGGATCAGCTCGTCATCAAATGCCGCTTTGAAAATAGATCGGAGCAAAACGAGGTGATCATTGATCGACTTTGCAGCGAGCCTCTTTTGATCCTTCCCCTCTTCCACCTGCTTGCTCATGAGATACTGGCGGATGTCGGATGACGATATATCCTTCAACTTCTTGCCGCCAAACACCGGCAACAAGTGTTTTTCTAACGACGATACATAATTGGCCTTGGTCGAGGGCATGCAAGTGACCGTGCTAAGCCATTTTTTGACATATCCATCGAACGAAACCATCATCGGCAGACGACCCTGCAAATATGCAAGGATCCGCGGCTGCATTTTTTCAAATGCCTCTGCTCTTGTTAGATGTCCTGGGGCGTATAGCTCAACAGGGCGCTTTTTAACGGCATCCCAGCCGAGATAGGCACACCAGGAAGTTCTCTTTTTCTTAAGATCCCTTGGGCGGAGCAATGGAACCTCCAATTGAAAGAGGTCAATAATCTGCTCCAGCGTATAGACCTGCCTGCGGCGCATAGTCAATTGCCTTGTTTTATTCTCTTTTTGAATCGTTCCAATTCGCCAAATGTCATTCTGATCCTACCGCGGTTTTTAAGTCTATGCTTCAGGCTAAAACCGTACTTAGACCATAATTTTTGGACATAAGACACGGAACACCCCATCGCCTGAGCGACCTCACCGAAGGTCTCGATCAGCCGCTCCCTCTCCCCCGTCTTTTGCATAGATAGGCTCCCCATATTTAGGCAGGCGGACAAGGCCGGCCCGAATGAATTCTGGTTCCAGGCGCTCAATTGCCCTGCGCCTGATGTAGTTTATCCCGCTTTCACTGATCTCATATCTCATTCTGATTTCAGCCTCGGCGGGGCTCTTGCGGTGATAATATCTCTCAACAATGTCTCGGTCCCGGGCCGTAAGAACAATTTCAAGGATGCTTCTAATTTTCAAAAATGCTTCGCTGACATCAAAAACCGACGGAATCCAAGGCGAGCTCTGGATCCTTTCGGACTCCGGCCAGTTGCTACGGGAATAATTTGGTGCTTTTTGCCATGTCCGGCCAAAGTACCAAGCAAGGGCAACATGAACTGAATCAAATGGTGATATCATCGTTCTCCTCACGCGCCGGCGGCATTAATGTTTTAGGCGTCAATGTCTCCGTCATGAATTCGATGAGGTCATCGACGGCTTTGGCGATTTTGACATGGCTACATTTAGCCATAATGACCCTTTCCCGGTAATAGCTAAGCAGAGATTGATATTTCTTTGCGTCTTCCATTTTAGGCCCTCACCATTTGAACGGAGACTCTTCCTTCACCTTTTTTGACATCGATGAAGTCAATATCCCTGATCAAAAAATATTTATCGTTGAGCTCGAGCGCCGGTGCGACAGCATCAGCCAACTCGGCATGAAAATTATGAACATCTGAATTTTTGTTTTCTCGATACCAAGTGCAATTCAAAGCAATCTTTTCACCATCTGAAAAAACTCCACGGTAGCAGGCAAGCCTCATCTTCACCAACCCCCTGTAATCCAGGACCTCATCGGCGAGCACCGGGACATTGATCCATTTGCCCCGGACAGGAATACCCTTTCTGACGGTTCTTTTGTTTTTGCTGGGTGGCAACGGAAGCGTAAAATTAATCATTCTCCGACTCCGATCATACAGTTTTCAAGTTGTTCAAGAGACGCTTTCGACAGGGTTATCGTTGGCGAATTGAGTTCCATCTTGATTTCAAAAATATCATTGTTGGCCTTTGCTGCGATCTTCTTTATTTCCTCTGGCATTTCCGAAGTCATCAGCCACCCGAAATAAGTGCTTGTGTGATACTTGTATGCGACTTCCCGAAGAGATTTTCCTGCGTGCTTACCAAAATTAAAAACCTGCTCGTAGATTCCAGGAAATGAATATCTCCAAGTGATTTTGCCTGTCCTTTCGGCAAAATGTTTTGGGGATTCGTTGCAATAATCGGCAAGGCTGATGATATCCGAAGGCAATGAATAGCGCTTGATCTGTTCACATAACACTGCCGCAGTTGCCATAGCGTCGCCAAGAGCCTGATGCGCTTCGTCGTGATCGATGCCTAGATAAAGCTTTACAGCATCGGTCAGTCTTCTCGTTTCGTTTTTGTGATATATTTTTTTGGCGTCTATGATTTTCCTGCCGGCGGCAAAGTCGTTTACTCCGACCCTCTCAAATTCCCGGCATAAAATCGGCAGATCAAAATAATCGATGTTGAAACCGGCGAGGTCGCACTCTTCGAGATCCTGCAAAATAGTTGTTGAGAGTTGCTCAAAGGTAGGTTCTCCAGCCAACAGCTCTTGGGTTAGGCCGTGAGTTGCGATTGCCTCTGGTGCTATAGGCGCCTTGGGGTTGATCTTGTGACTAAAAACTCTTGGCGGCTGCTCAGGGGCAAAAATGACATAAGCAATTTCGACAATTCTGGCATCATAGATATCGAGCGATGTCGTTTCCAGATCCAAAACGGCAAGGCGGCGTTCGCCCAGGCATAAAAAATTGTTATTAGGGCTGATGTTCATTTTTCAATATCCTCCACACCTACCACAATTATTTCGACCATATGGCCAACAAACTAAGCAGAAATATTAATAAATAAAGGAGGACAAAATCCAAGGTCTCCAATTTTTCTTCATCGACATCTTTCTCTTTCATTCCCCCTCCAATTCTGCTTCCACTTTCTCAAGGTAGCGGATTATGACTTCAAATTCTCTGTCATAATCAATAGGTTCACATCCCCATCTGGCATTTTCTTTTTCTTTTATTTCCTGCGCTGCTTCACGATACGCCAGAGCGTCAATCATCAGTGTCATCGCCCTGTCGATTTCGGACGCAGCTTCACTCGCTATATCTAAATCGGCTGTGTAGTAATAAGTTTTAATTTTCATCCCTTCCTCCTCTCAATCTCGGCTATCATAGCGTCGGCGAAGTTTGCGCAGAAAGCTGCCATATGTTTTTCGATGTCGTTGCCATGAACGGGCTTGCCTTCTTCGGGATGTCCTTTGTCATAAGCAAAAGCAACGCCTCCACACGGCGCATGAGCTGCAAAGTAATGCCACAATGTAAGATTGCTCATTTGTATTTCGTCGATCGCCATAAAAAGTTTTTCTGGCGGTGGCGGCGTGGGTTGCTTTGGAGGTGTCATCTCATCCGTGGGTTGATTGTATCCTTCTCGTGTTTTATCCATATACGTTCCTCCTGTGTTTATTCAAAAATCTCGTTTTCAAAATCTTTGTACTCTTTTGCGATTGCCACCACGGTTGCATCGTCGTATTTCTGTCCAACAAACTTTTGAAATCGTGATTCAAGTTCAATTTTTACCGATTCTCTTGCATTAAAATCAGTCACAATAAGCTTGCCGCAGTTCCAGCACAGGATCCCCGGCGTAACATGGTTATATCCATATCACTTACTCCTTTCATTCTAGTTTCCCATCATATCTTTTAATTTATAATTTCCATAGCTACATACATACCTATTTGCGGGTGACTTTAGAATAATGCTTCTATCGTCAACCCAAATTTCCCCGCCCATTTTTAGGAATAGTCTTTGTGTAACATACAAAAGTACATTCAAAATAAGTTTCATTCTATACCTCTCTTACGGAGGGCCATGCACGAACATTCTGGGCAGCGTTTCATGGGTTTGTCCCTTCCAAACCCGTTCTGTTAAAAACAGATTTTACTATTGAGCCGACGCCCTCGGGTCCCAACCCGACACTTTCAGCTTTAATCTGCGCAGCAATCAAAGCCCTTACTTCGTCGATTTTGTTTTCTGGTATCACCCCGGACGGATATAGACTGGATATTTTTGTCGCAACTCGTTCCTTGATCTCTGCTATTTTTGCCGGCGGCAATTGCTGTTGCGGTGCAGCACTTGAGAGAAGTCTGTCAGACCCCGTGAATGTATCACGGTCATACAGCCCCTCGTAAATTTCACAGAATCTGCGTTCATGCCAAGACCGATCTGCCGTAAGGGCTTGTCCATATCCGCCGCGTCTTCCGGTGGCGATTGACAGGGCCTCTTTTGCAATCGCTTCAAGCCTGGCATTTGGAAATTTAATATTAACTCCGTCCCAAAACCCTGCAAAAGCAATAAGCGCTTCCTTGTGAGGATCAGCGGCCTTGCCTTTCAGCACGGCTATAATTTCAAAAAGCCCCGGTGGAAAAGGCTTCGGATCTTTTGCCTGAATTCTGCGAACAGCTTCAATTGCGATCTCCGCCGCAACGTCGGGAAGTTCTTTGGCCCAAATAGCTGCCACCGCTCTATCCGGCTGCCACGACGGGAACGCTCCGGCCATCCAAATCGTAAATTTATCCATCTCGATAGGTTTCATCCGGCACCTCTGGTCAAAAGCGCGTTTTCATATCGTTCCTGGCCTGTAAATCTAGGTTTGGCCGTTTCGGCATCAGCAAATCGGTCAACATTTTTCCCGGACCTGCAGATCAGCTCGATGTCGTCGTAGATCGTCGCGCGGTCGTTTTGCCCCATGTTGTGAGGACAATTTTTTATTCCCCTAATCGCCTGCTTGATTCGTTCGGAGGTATAGCCTTCGTCGAGCCTGGCCTTGATTGCTGCTCGTCGTTTTTTATCCAGGCGGCTTTGAGGGTGGTTGAGCTCTGATTGCCAATAGGCAAAAATATCTTGGATGTGATCAGGCTCGTCCGGTCGAGCTTCTAATCCTTGGTTTAATTCTTTAATTTTTTGATAAATTCGCTCCGCTTCATCACGATTGCCGGGCCATACCTTAAAAAATTCTTTCAATAGTTCAATTCGCTCTTTCTTGATTTTGATGAGATGCCCGGCCTGATCGATGATTTTCTGAATGGCTTCCTTGTTGAACGAAATTCGGTAAAGACTTTTTGTGGTGTCCGTTTCGCCTCTTGATTCCGATACACTCCCAAAACCCACATTTTCGACAATTTTTTCTAGACATGCCTTGTCAGTGTTGTAAATCTCCAATCGCGCCGTAAAAGAATTGTCAAATTTATTGATTCTGACAGTTCCCTCTCCATCGATCATACCGGCAAGATATGACCAATCGGTCGAGCAAGGCTCGACAATGGTTTTATTCTTTTGATTTTTAGGTGTTGGTGTTGGCTCTGGTGTTGGCAAAGGCAAAGGCACTGGCTGGTCGTAGATGGGGCACTCCTCAGGAGTGCCTTTGTCGTGTCTCGGTCGTGCCTTTGTCGTGACTTTTGCAAAAGGCTTCAAACCATCTACAAATCTAAGTTTGCGGCGTTTCAAAAACTTGTTTACTGCATCGTCTGCGTGATGTGACCAGTCATGAACGATGAGCCGATGCGTTTTTTCGATTTCTAGAAAATTGCACGCGATCAGTGCTGAAATCAATTTTTTTGGGTCATCTTTCCAACCGAGCGAATCTGCTATCACTTGGTCCGAAAATTTCCCGACATTTCCCTGGGGGGCATAACGACTTGTGAAGTGCCAGAGGCACTCCAAAAGTCCGACAGCGGCGTACTTCGGGCACGACAACTGAGACGCCAACATTATCATTTTGGGATGTTCTATCGTTCCTCTTTTCATTGGCTCTTTACCTCTCCGCGAATTTTATTCAGCCTGAACTGGTTCGAGTTTGGACATGTAGCCCAATGTGATGTGAAATTTTCATCCCCATGATCGAACGGGATATTCTTTCCATTTTTAGTTACTCCCCAGCCGATCCATTTGCCGCAGCCTCTGCAGTTGACGACACGACCATCCCACTCCACCGGAATCTTTCCATTGACCATCACGGTTGTTTTACTCATTGAACCTCCGTAAATCGTCCATGCCTATAGCCTCCCTGACTGAAGCCCTGATTTTACTGGCTGAAATTCCGCACAACTCACATAGGCTTAAAAACGAATTAAAATGTTTAGCATGACTCATCACCCAAGCCCGGGCACCCAGCACGACATTCAGATCCTTTCTAAAAACAAATCTATCTCGTCTTTTTGTAAAAACAGAATCTCTTGCGTCCAAAACCCCTCTATGCAGCACTGCAATCCATAGTTTTTTACAGTTGAGAGTCTGGTCGTTCATCGATCCCCCGATAGTTCAACTCAGCATGCCGCTATCCATACCGTGGCGCTTCTGCCGCTGTTGGTTTCCCGGCGCCTGCCACTATCCACCACCATCCCAAGGCGTTGTAGTTCGATCCTGCGAGGTCTATATGTTGATGGGTTCATCTGCAGGCCGTTGATTCCCTCTTCGTCGGTAAGCCCTCCTGGATGATCCTTGAGATAGGTAAAAACCTTTGCCCTCAAAGTTGCTGCCGAAGACTGAAGGCTCCTCGCGGCGGCGCGCGATGTTTCACTGTGCAGTTGAAATTGTATCGTCAATTGACTCATCAGTTTTTCCCCGTCATTGCGACCGCCAGAATATTGATACATGTAATGGGTCTGTATCCGAGCCAGACACGCCGACAGAAGTGAATCTGTATAACGTCCATCATGAAAGCCGAGATCGACGGCACAGGGTCATCCGATCCCGTGACGAATCTTTTAAGCGCGCCCCTCATTCCTGATTTCCTTGCGGTTCTGAAAAATGCTTTACGATGTTTTCATAGTCGGTTTTTTTGATATCCGAAGAGTTTTCTATTCCGTAATTTGCACTGAGATAATCCCGGGCCTCGGCATCGGAGAAGCCGCTGCTTTTCCAGATCGCGTAAAGCCTTTTGCGCTGCGCATCTGAAATTTTATCCGGTGGAGTTGTGGCTGTTGCAGAGGTGGGCGCAGCCTGACCTTTCGGTTTTTCATCGTCATCGTCGCTCGGCATAAAGATGTCCGAGGCGGCGAGAGCGTTTAGCACCGCGGCGATCAACGCACGCTTGCAGGCCATCTTGTAAACTGTGTTTTGAACATCCCAGGGATCCTGGGGGATGATTAGAACCTGATATTCACCATAACTACCTGCTCGTGTTTCGGTACGAAGAGCCGCGGCCTTCTCTTCATTTGTGGCCTTGCTTACCGCCACAGATCGCGTGCGGTATTTTTTCTCGCGGCTGTTGCAGGCGCCGAGCCCGCTGCCTACAAATGCCCCGGTAGGGATATGATGAATATTACACCTGACACGATAGTTGATAAGATCATCGACCTCTACAGCGCTGACCTCCTCATACTTCGGCGCAAGCCGGAAGGTCAGAAGCAGCTTTTCAGCGCCGGACTTGTAGAGGGTCTTTTCCTTGGTCCCGGGGATAACGCCGTAATGCTCACCCTCCTTCATTGCTACCTGCATCACCTGCTGAATATGCTGCACCTGATGCAGCACTCCGTCAGCGGACATCACCGACATTGATTGATTCTGATAAACCTCAACCTCTTGTCCTGACATAACTTCCCTCCCCTATGATATGTTATTGAATGAATTGTTCGTTGAGTGAGCTGCCCCGGTAGAATGTCGCCCTCGCCGGCGCCGAAACGATAGTTTGGAGCGCACCGATCAAGTCGGAAGTTTCCCTGGCGATCCTCTCTCTGGTTTTCGCCTCGATTATCCTCATCCTGGTCGGCAACATTTTTTCGACCTCGCGCAGACGCGCACATTCGTCGGCGACGAAGTTTTCTTCTGACGAGCTGGTGGATTGAAACTGCTGATTGCCCCGCTTTAGAACTTTAGAAAAACCTATCATCTCTCCCCCTTCCCCTTGTTATCTATTAAATTACATTGAATGACCGCCCCCCGGCCCGTAGGCCTGAGCAAGCATCTCATCGATTTATGCGATGTTTTGCCCATATAACACCTCAAGAAGCTTGTTTTTTAAGGTCTTCTTTCTTGGACTCTTGTTTTTTGAGCTCGAGGCGTTCTTTCAAAAGCTTGCGACCTAGGCGTCCCGCCTCAGTGTTAAAGGCGTTTCGGCACTTATCGTCACAAAAGCGCCGCCAGTAGCACTGGGTCGTTTCGATCTGCTTCCCACACCATTCACAGAACCCCAGCGTTGTAGTGGAAAAGGCCTTCAGTGGCATTTTTGACATTGGGTTTGACTCGCGGTTTTTCTTCATATATTTAACCATGTACGGTCGTTGACGATTGTAATTCTTTCGTAAGCTCAATGTAAGCCAACTGGCTTACATTGTCAACTTGGAATTTTATGAATCGAAAAGATGGTCTAAAAGTGTTTAGTTTTCGCTTAGATCCAGAAATGGCTCGAAAGTTTGAGGATTTTTGTGATAAACATTCCGGTGATCCGAAGAGCTGGCTGTTAGAATTTGCCCTGGACTGGTTGACCAGTCTCAAGGACTCTGACTTCCGCCGGCTCTACGAACCTTTTTGACCCAAAATATAGTATATTATAGGAGTGAAAGATGAAAGTAATCAAAGTGACCAAAGAGTATTTTCAGACAGAGGACGAGAAGGTTTATTTCTTCGAGCCTTTGGAAAAAGAAATATCCGTTGAGGATATGCAGAAGATTGTGGATGCAAACGAGAAATTAGTTAAGGAGTTGAAAGATGCCAAAGATTGAACTGATACAAGGTGATTGCTTAGAGAAGATGAAGGATATACCTGATAAAAGTATAGATATGATACTTTGTGATTTACCTTATGGAACTACAAAGTGTAAGTGGGACGTTGTTATTCCTTTTGATAGGCTGTGGGAACAAT
>ENA-UPXM01007322-UPXM01007322.1-activated-sludge-metagenome-genome-assembly--contig:-NODE-7322-length-9955-cov-5.633535_pt1 | contig 9955 bp, 9 predicted proteins | sample MGYA00238178_ERZ772708 | MGnify/ENA primary metagenome ERZ772708 (study PRJEB29002, sample SAMN05720212) | activated sludge metagenome | isolation source: anaerobic digester from wastewater... | reverse complement strand
TGAGATCTCCCCAGGTAAGAGCATCCTCCTTCCTCCAATCCCTGCTGGATCTACTTGGTGAACGCGCTCCTTTTCAGGCTTTAGGACGTCGCAAAGGTGTGCTTGCTCATCCGGTTCACTAAGCCTCCTATCCAGTTCCTGTTCGTCAGTACCGGAGCTTGTAGTCTCGCTTCCTTCACTGCTTACCTCACGGTAAACCAGCTTGCGACTTACTAACGGTTCGGGGTGTCACCCCCGCCCGTAAGGGACTTGCACCCTCTGGAATAATCTCATGCATCACTTTTGCGGTTTAATCCAGAAAATTTGTATTTTCAACATTTTTCCAGAGCTTTCACAAAAGTGTGCACATGCTCATGCTGGGCACACACAGCGTATTTATTGTATTTGGGCTGATGACGCATTTGGAGTTCTTAACGCTTTTTAGTAATTTTATTATCGAGGGATAAGACAACAGTTTCAAACTCCCAAACACAACAAATACGCAAAACGTTGGCAGTAATTTTAAAAGACGATATTATGTCACTTTTTAATTTTAACAAGAGGAATCCGGAAATAATAGTATCCTCAATATCTGTTAAGATAAGAATAGATGATTCTCCTATTTTAAAATGGATAGATTTTAATGAAGACCAAAAAGCGGAACTATTCTTCTTTCATATTACATATGGTTGGCTTTTTATGCAAGATTATAAATTGATTGAAGGTAAATCTGACAATATATATCTATATGCAAAATACTGTTTTATAGAAATGATGAAAATTATTCCAAACTTAGATTTTGAATATTTTTTTGAACTATTTATTAATCGCTTTCAAAATCATAGAGATGAACTTTCAAAAGTACGTGGTAGTTCAATAGATTCTATGGAAAGATTTCCTGAATATTTTTTTACGCAAATATTATATCACCCTCTTATGGCAATCCCAAATGATGACACAATATTTGAATACGAAAAATGGTCTCAAATGGAATTAGCAGATATGTATGCTCATCAAGTTAACTTTATTGAAAAAAAACTAAAAAACTAATGCTATGAATTTCTTTCGAAAAGGAATAGAGTATCATAAACTAGCACAAGCGTTTAATGGTGTTTATGTAATGGTTAATGAATATGAAGTGAAACTTAGAAAAAACTATTTAAACCACTCTGAATTGGAAAAAGAATTAACATTTATTACGTTTATTGCAAGAAAAGAAATTTTAGATAGACTTGAAGAGTTTAATTGGGATATGATGTCCCCAATATACATCCCAAATATTTCAAACGGCAAAATAACTATAACATTTGCCTACCAACAATCAGTGGGTCGTCTTTTATTCTTTTCTGACGAATTAGACATATCAAATACAATAATAGACATACTTGATAGAGGCAAAACTTTCTATGAATTAGAAATAACAATTCCTGAAAACCTAAGAAAAAAACTATATTAATATGTTTTAAAAAAATGTATTCTCTCTTAATACTAACCTAAACTTTCAAGATTATGAACTATACGACAATGGATATTAAAAGTATAGAATTTGAAAATTTATTCGGAAAGTTATTAGAAGCCACTGATACAGATAAATCCTATGGCAGGAATCATTCTTATATACATTACATAGGTGGCATACCAAATTTCGAAGAATTTCTTGGCGGTTTAAAATTCTCAAATACAGATTTAAAGCATTATATCATTGTATATGAAAAAGGCATTGTCTTTTTACTTATGGGTAAAAATGAAAGTATTAACTTCAACATTCTAAAAAAAGATTTGGAAAGTATTGTTTCTTATCATAATCAAGACATTGAAATATGTGACGCTAACCAAGTTCTCAATATTATGAAAACAGGATTTAGTGAAGGTGGTGTTGCAGGTGTTTTGATAACCAGTGCTACTGGACATATAGCAGATGCTGTTTTAAAACGATTCAAAACTTTAAAATCTAAGACAATAAAAGGGAGTGTTTATGAACTTAGAGTAAATTCAGAATCAGGCGAAAAGTATACAATAAGAGTAAGTTGCCGTGATGACCACAAATTTGAGGTTAATCAATTTTGGGATAAGCATTTTAATTTCAGACTATCACAAAACGACCCTAAAAACAATTGTTTCATTGCAACCGTATGTTATGGAAATCCTTTGTCTGATGAAATATTACTATTTAAGAAATATCGAGATACCGTATTAAATAAGAATTATTTGGGTAGGTTGTTTATAAAATATTATTATTCAATCTCTCCAAGTTTATCTAATAAATTATATAATAAAAAAAATATCCTAAAATTGATTCGAAAATTATTTCTAAACCCTATTTATATAATGCTTAAGAGAAAATATAACAAATAATTAAACGCAAATTTATTTTATGAAAAAGAGAATCATATTTGAAGCACCAGAGGATTTGATAATATTTAAAGATTCACAAAGTGAAATTGAATGTTATGCAATCACCAGAAAAGTATTGGAAGAGAAAATGAAAATTGTAGAAAAATTTGGCGGTAAGGAAATAGATGTTCCAGATGAATACAAAATAAAAGTTCACCCTATTAGGTTTTTTAAACATAAAGACCAGTACACTGATATTTACAAACCAACACTAGATGAAATTGTAGATTTTCCTATAAATAAAATAGAGTGGATTTGGATTCAGGTTATTTGAATTTAATGACAAAGAATAAAAACTACTGCCAATCGAGTAGACTGCCCCGCCAGCTAAGCTGACGGGGAGAGCCTCTCACAATTTACCCCGTACCGAAAGAACGGGGCCCCGCTGCCGCACAAGTCCCCTCGTGTGGCTTTGCGATAGCAAAAGCAATACCTAGCCAAAATCTTTGCTTTGTTACCAAGCGTAAGGATATACGCGGTAGCAGCGGCCATAGGAGAAGCCCTGCTTACAATAGCCCAACGGCAACTCTGCCGACCACCTAACGCTAAAACACAGGCCTTTGGAGCCCAAGCCTAACGAGAATTGTTCTGAAGAGAGAGTAACGTATTTTCCTCTTTTCCACTTCTGAAAAAGCAGAAACAAGTTCAAACCAACTTAACCTGGACTTGCGGATACTTATTTAATCACCCAAATTAAATAAGACTAGTAACCAGTAAGTCCAATTTTACTACCTTAGCATCAAACTCATAAAAACAAGATACAATGGAAATACAATTTTGTGGTGCTGTACGCGAAGTTACTGGTAGCAAGCATTTAATTACTACCAACTTAGGCAAAAAAATACTACTTGATTGTGGAATGTACCAAGGTAAAGGCCTTGATACTGATACCATGAACCGAGATCTAGGCTTCGATCCTAAAGATATTGACCACATTATACTTACCCATGCACATATCGACCACTCAGGCCTAATCCCATATATCTTTAAATTGGGATTTAATGGATCTGTAATTTGCACCTCTGCAACCCGCGATTTATGCTCAATTATGCTTGTAGATTCGGGGTTTATTCAAGAGCGAGATGTGCTCTACTTTAACAAGAAACGTATTAGCAAGGGACTTAAACCCATTGAGCCTTTATACTCCAAGGACGATGCCATTGCAGCCATGAAGCTGTTTATTGGTGTGCCATACAACCTTAAATTCAGTATCGATAGTAATATCACAGTAAAGTTTACCGATACTGGCCATATGCTAGGAAGTGGCGTTGCTAACATTTCAATTACCGAGGAAGGTGTTACTAAACGAATAGCCTACACAGGCGACATTGGAAGACCTTACAACAGAATTCTCAGAGCTCCACAACCATTCCCACAGGCCGATATTCTAATATGCGAATCGACCTATGGCGATAGGCTGCATAGCGATAACGATAGAGGCGAAGAGGATTTGCTGGCTGTGGTTAAGGAAACCTGTGTTGATAAGGGCGGCAAGCTGATAATTCCCTCGTTTAGCGTGGGGCGTACTCAGGATTTGGTGTACTCGCTCAACAATTTTTACAACGAGGGTAGGCTCCCCAAAATTGATATTTTTGTTGATAGCCCTTTAGCCACAAACGCCACTGATATTTTTAGAATGCATCCCGAATGTTTCAATGCAGATATTCTGGAGATAATGCAAACCGACCCAGATCCGTTTGGTTTTAACTCGTTACGCTACACCAAAAGCCTTGAAGAGTCAAAAGCGCTTAATACCTACGATAAACCGTGCGTTATAATTTCCGCATCGGGAATGGCCGAGGCTGGACGTATTAAGCACCATTTAGCCAACAATATCAGCAATCCGAAAAATACCGTGCTATTTGTTGGTTACTGCGCACCTTCTACACTGGGCGCAAGGCTAAAGGACAAGCCCAAAACCATATCAATACACGGCTTTGAACACGCAGTTAATGCAGAAATTAGAAGTATTGAGTCGTACTCGGGACATGGTGATTATAAGGAGATGATAGAGTTTCTCAAGTGCCAAGACTTTAAAGCAATTAAAGAAACGATATTAGTACATGGAGATTTAAAGCCAATGGAGTTCTACAAACATAAGCTAAAACAGGAAGGACTAAATAACATTCATATACCCAACAAGAACGACACATTATTCTTTTAGATGCGATAACTTGGCCTAATTCCCGCTGCCGCACGAACCGAGCGTACTGTGCGAGCGCGGCAAAGCCAATCCCCTCGTGTGGCTTTGCGATAGCAAAAGCAATACCTAGCCAAAATTGCACTTTGCAAACTAACCAAAACCGTTGCTTGGTTACCACGCGTGAGGACACGGGGGTAGCGGAGAAAATTTGTATTTTCAACATTCTTCCAGAGCTTTCACAAAAGTGTGCACATGCTCATGCTGGGCACACACAAATGGCATGGTACATGAGGGATTCATCGGTTTTCGAGCATTTACTCTCGCATCAACATTCTGCAACGGTGGATACGAACGCGTTCCGAAAACCCAACCGTTTCATTTTGTCAAACCTTAGTAACAAGGCGCTTTCGCCAAACAAAACTCTCCCTCATAAGAAAACTTAAATAAACACACCTCTTATTTAAGTTATTTTGATATTTCTTAAATAACGGTTATGCTTGTTTAAAAAATCGAAATGAAACAATATAAATCTTGACAGTATATAAGCCAAGGCTACTAAAAGAGTTTTAGACCCCCGCTGCCGCACGAACCGAGCGTACTGTGCGAGCTCGGCGAAGCCAATCCCCTCGTGTGGCTTTGCGATAGCAAAACATTAATTAGCCCAATAGCTCTTACAGCTACTTTGCAAACGAACTAAAACCGTTGCTTGGTTACCACGCGTGAGGATAGGCGCAGTAGCGTAGCCGACCGCCAAACGCGTAAATACTGGGCTTTGGAGCCTCAACCCCTATATTTTTGCGCATTTCCAACCACACCCACCACTAAAACATCAATCACCTAAACAAACTTTCTATTTCAAATGTTGGTTAGTACCTTTGCGCAGTTTTCCTTGCGAATTCTGCAAGGGAATAGTGTAAATACAACAATATGCCAATTTCAAGGAAAGATATTGAGATTATGGCTCCTGCAGGGAACTTTGAAGCCCTAATGGCAGCCATACAAGGTGGAGCAAACTCGGTGTACTTTGGTGTGGGACACCTAAACATGCGCGCTAAATCAACGGTTAACTTTACGGTTAACGATTTGGCCGAAATTGTTAGGGTTTGCAAGGAGCATGGCGTAAAATCGTACCTAACGGTGAATACCGTACTGTACGATCACGACCTGGAACCCATGCACCGCACCATTGATGAAGCGGCAAAAGCGGGTATCTCCGCAGTTATTGCCTCCGACCAAGCCGCCATTTTCTACGCTCGCGAAAAGGGTGTAGATGTTCACCTATCCACTCAGCTAAACATCAGCAATACCCAATCGCTCAAGTTCTACTCGCAGTGGGCCGATGTTGCTGTGCTTGCCCGCGAGCTAACGCTAGAGCAGGTTTCGGTTATTTACAACAACATTGAGCAGCAAAACATTGTTGGTCCCGCTGGCGAAAAGATTAAGCTGGAGATGTTTGCTCACGGTGCGCTGTGCATGGCCGTATCGGGTAAGTGCTACATGAGTTTGCACGAGGCCAACTCATCGGCAAACCGTGGCGCGTGCCTACAAATATGCCGCAGAAGCTACACCGTAACCGATAACGAAACGGGAGATCAACTTGAGATAGATAATGAGTATATAATGTCACCCAAGGACTTATGCACCATTGGTTTTCTAAATAAGATGATTAATGCAGGGGTTCGCGTGCTCAAACTTGAGGGACGAGCCCGCAGCCCGGAGTACGTTAAAACGGTTACCCAGTGCTATAGCGAAGCGGTGCAAGCCATTGAGGATGGCACCTATGGTGAGGAGAAGATTAACGCATGGATGGAACGCCTATCAACCGTGTTCAACCGCGGTTTCTGGAATGGCTACTACCTTGGTCAGCGCCTAGGCGAGTGGAGCCACCACTACGGTAGCGTTGCCACCGAGCGTAAGGTCTATTGCGGAAAAATAACCAACTACTTTACCAAGATTGGTGTTGCCGAAATTCTTGTTGAAGCAACCGAGCTACACAAGGGCGATAAGCTGCTAATAACAGGCCCAACCACGGGCGTGGTAGAGTACACAGTTGATGATGTGCGTGTAGATGACCAATCGGTTGACACGGTAAACAAGGGCATTCGCTGCTCCATAGCCTCAGAAACATTGCTTCGCAGGAGCGATAAGGTGTATCGCATTATTAAGGCTAAAGCAGAGTAAAAGAGATATCGGTTTACTAAAGATATTATAAAAGCCAACCTCTTACAGGATTTAAAACCCTGTAAGAGGTATTTTTATATCACCTAATTAAAAGTTATAGTAGAATCCATACTCACCGAATCAACCGCAACCCGTTTTAGGTAGTTTAAGGCTTCGCCTGTAAGGAAAACATTGGTGTTTACAGAGTCTAACTCCTGCTGATTAATTAAACCGCGAGTAAATAGGGTATTTGAAACAAAATGGAAAAAATCGCTGGCAACGTCGTTTCGCAAAACACCCAGGGAATCGAAACGGAACCTATAGCTCAACGGGCTTGGCACAATGCTAGCAAGGTAAAGCGACTGATTTAGCGAGAGGTCTTTGGGCTCCACATCAAAGTAAAACTGGGATGCCTCCCTAACGCCATAAACATTGGGTCCCCACTCAATAATATTAAAGTACACCTCGAGCATACGCTCCTTACTTACCAACTGGTTATTCTCAATTAGCCAAACAATAAGAGCCTCCTCGGCTTTGCGCATTAAGTTCTTTTTTTGGTTTAGGTAGATATTCTTAACCAACTGTTGGCTAATGGTACTACCTCCACGTGCAAATCGTTTCTGCTTTATGTTTTTTGCTAGCGCATACCTAAACCCTTCGGCATCGAAACCCTTGTGCAACCAGTAACCACCATCCTCCGATGCAACAACTGCGCTTACCAAGTACGATGATATGCTGTTAATGGGAACAAAACTGGGACTATGCAGCTGTCGAACCAAGCTCCCATTTACATACACACTATGCGTAAACGTATCGCTTAGTGCGGTAAAGTCCGTTGCGCCCTGATGTACCAATCGGAAATTGCGGGGTTCCAAACTACTAAAGAACTTAAGGCTATCGGGGTTTAGAAAATCGATATCGGTTTGCAACATGTAGCGCAGCTCCCCACTCACACCTATTCCCTCCAGTGTTGTGAATAGTCCTTGGGGCAACGAGCCAAAAAGATGGGCAGCCTTAACAAATCCTGTATTTGCAGCAACCTTAAGCTTTACGCTACTTCGTGTATCAACATCAACATAAAAAGGAACGGTAAGGCTATTCATCCTTATAAAGCTGGAGGAATCTATGGTTATCTTTTGTGATGACAAGGCGATATCAAGATGGGCATCGCCACTTTGGAGCATTACCTGCCTATCGGAAACCAACGCGTGGTAAAATAACAGGTTACTAACATTAGCCCCAACAGAAACCATTATGCTATCGGATTGCAACAAGGTGCCATCCAGGGAAATATTTAAAGATGAAAAGCTGGCCTGTGCTCCCAGCAGCCTGTTAATAAAGGGTATCTCAACAACCTCGCCATTGGCGCCATAAAAACTAAAGCTAATTGTCCTGTTATGCTTGCTCGTTTGGCCAGTGGCAACAACAACGCCCTTCATGCTATTCTCGGAGTAGCTAATTGTAGAGCTAAACTTGCCATCAAGGCTAGATATGCTTGGAGCTTGCAAGCTGAATTGGGTTGCTGAGTCGGCATACTGAAACGAGAAGTTTGTGATATTAATATCGGAAGTAGATATTCCAATAACCAATCGTAATAGCCTATTTATGTTGCGTGTGTCGAATCTAACATCGTGTTGAGTGGTGTCAACGGAAAAGGTCTCCGCGCTCAATGCAGTAGCTTCCGATGTAGCCAAACCCAATCCCTTTAGCATAACATTTAACGAATCGGCATTTACCTGTAGCGGGTTAACCTTTCCTCTAATAAGCTCCTTAAAGGCCAGTACAACTTTTGCTTTAGAAAGAGAGACAAGCGTATCGTGGTGGGTGTCATAAACAAAAAAATCGGCTATACGAATGGTTCTTAACCCATTCCATGTAATGGTGCGGTACTGCACATCAATGCTGTATCGCGCCTCAACGGCAGCAATTTTTGCATTAACCACACCTCGAAGAATGTAGTTTCGGCAGAAAAAAAGGATTAGCAGAACAAACAAAACAATGGATGTTACCCCAACAATTCGGTTCCGCCTAAATATCTGTAACATAGTAATTTTTTAAAGGGACAAAATTAGAGCAAAATGTTTGTACAGCAGCAGCTATATAGCCCTTTGTTTGGTGATTGATGTCAGTATTACAACCGCTAAAAGTTGGAAATTTGGCAAATGGTTAATCTACGTTACACAACACGTTCTTTCCTAGAGTAAAAAAACTTTACCATATTTGCGTGAAATCAAATTCAGAGTATCATGACGTTCAGCCAACTTTGCAACAAAATTTTCTGGGACTGCACCCTGCACTACCATACTATGGATAACGTTGATGCAACCCCAACTATTCCGTTTACTCCAGGAACCATTGAGCACTCACTGTTCACTAAGAACTGGATTGATGCTGTACAATGGCACCTAGAAGATATTATTAGGGATCCGCAAATTGATCCTATTAAAGCGCTAGAGATAAAAAGGCGTATAGATAACTCAAATCAGGATCGTACCGATCTTGTTGAGATGATCGACAGCTACTTCCTAGAGAAGTACAGCAGCGTAAAACCTGCCGCCGACGCAACCATTAATACAGAGAGCCCCGCGTGGGCTGTGGACCGCCTTTCCATCCTTGCCCTTAAGATTTACCACATGGAGCAAGAGGTAAAGCGCACCGATGCAACTCCAGAGCACATTGCCAAATGCGACGTTAAGTACAAAACGTTACTTGAGCAAAGGGTTGACCTCTCTTCGGCAATCGATCAGCTGCTTAGCGATATCGAAGCTGGACGAAAGTACATGAAGGTGTACAAGCAAATGAAGATGTACAACGATCCATCGCTAAACCCAGTTCTATACGCTGGTAAATAATTGGTAAAGCGACATCTATATAAATTTTAAAAAGGTTACCGCGTAATTGCCGGTAGCCTTTTTAAAAATTAAACCCACCGTAAGCTATAAACTCACAAACTCCAGGTTACATGCCAAATAAAAAGCGAATTCTTGTTACGCGATTCAGCGCTCTGGGTGATGTTGCCATGACCATCCCTGTTCTTTGGTCCATTGTAAAGCAAAACCCCGATTATGAAATTGTTTTTGTATCGCAGGGATTCGCCGCACCAATGGTTTCGGGCATTACAGGAATCACCTTTGTAAAGGCCGATTTAAAGGGCAAGCACAAAGGTTTTTTGGGTATGTATAAACTTGCCAAGGAGCTTAAGCAAACTGGCGAGTTCTGTTGCTATGCCGATTTACACAATGTACTTAGAACCAAAATACTTAGGCTGCTTCTTTCTGC
>ENA-UPXM01007319-UPXM01007319.1-activated-sludge-metagenome-genome-assembly--contig:-NODE-7319-length-9956-cov-9.977982_pt1 | contig 9956 bp, 9 predicted proteins | sample MGYA00238178_ERZ772708 | MGnify/ENA primary metagenome ERZ772708 (study PRJEB29002, sample SAMN05720212) | activated sludge metagenome | isolation source: anaerobic digester from wastewater... | reverse complement strand
CGCGTTGGATTCGCGCCATCGTGGCGCACAGGATGAGAAGCGGCCGTGTGCTCACGAGGAGCACGAGCGAGGCGGCTACAGGATGTAATAAGCCGCCGAGGATGAGCTCCTCGTCCCTTTTGATCTTTTGCATGAGACCATGCGAAACCTAATTTCAAAGGCGCCAGCCTTTGACAACAAGACCGGTGGCCGGGCATCCCTTTGATTTTATTATTGATATCATAATATTACTGGATTGTCTGCGCTGTCTTCCTGACAGCTCCGAAAAAAACTTTAATTAAATTACACGCCACAAGCTCCGAGGTAATGCTTGCGTTCTCCTGCTGGGAGCTTGCGCTCCCCACGCAGGCTAGCTTTCCGCATCCATGCGGAAAGTACTTGAATCCGTTCTAGCTTCTATCTCGCTTCTATATAGCTCCTATGTAGCAGGCTTGATGATTTATCGGGAAAATCTCCCTGAAAAGCAAAAAAAGAATGAGAGAAAAAGCCTCAAAACGTCTGTCGAAGACAGACACCAAATAAGCGGAGCTTTCGCAATCCGCTGAAAGCGGTGCGAAAATCGTAGCGTAAAAAAGCCGGGATGGGATTGCAAAAGGGTAAGGGCTGGCGACTGAAGCCCTTACCCTTTTGATATTCTTGCATGATCCATGCAGACAATGAATTCTTAAGGCGAAGCCTTATGTTGTATTCCGACACTCGGAACAATCGCTAAGAGCTAAAGCTCTTCACGCGGGCTAGCTTTCCGCATCCATTAATTTATTAATGATATCAGTATATACTGGATACTTCTCCGCGAACTTCCTGTTCGCTCCGACTATATTATAAAAGTAATGTCACACCTAAAACTCCGAGGTAATGCTTGCGTTTTCCCTCTATGGTCTACGACCATCTCGCGGGCTATGTTTTCGCCTCCGTGCGAAAACTACTTGACTTCTTCTTAACATATACTTAAGTGGCTGTAGTATATGTTATGAAGTATAAATTTGGTGAAAAAATACGTTCGGTTCGCGAACGCAAGGGAATTACGATGAAAGAGGTCGCCGAGAAATGCGGTGTTACTGAATCGCTAATTTCCCAAATTGAAAGAAACAAGGTTTCTCCGGCGATTGAGACTCTGCTGTCTATTGTCGATGTTATGGATATCGACATTGAATATCTTTTCGGTGACTTTAAAAAGAATAAGCAGGTCGATATTGTCAAAAAAAACGACCGTAACATGTTTTCTTCTCACGGTGTCGTTTATGAACAGCTTTCAAGCGCATGGAAGAATCTTGAGCATGGTATCGAAGCTTATTATTTAGAAATAGATTCAGGCTCAGAAAAAGGTTCTGAAGAATACGGTCACATCGGAATGGAAATGGGGATTATTCTTCAGGGAAAAGGAGAATTGAAATACGGGACAGAAACATATTCTCTTGAGAGCGGTGACAGTATTTCTTTTTCTTCTGATATTCCTCATGTTTTGAGGAATTCCGGGACCGGTAAACTTAAAGCATACTGGGTTGTTACACCGCCTAAAGGATTTTTTAAGGAGATCTAAATGTTTCACAGATTTTCGTTAAAAGAATTTTTGTTTCTTATAATACTGCTTACGGCGGATTATTTTTACATAACCACTCAGCATTACTGGGTGAATTCAATGAGTCTCAGGTTTATAAATCTTTTCGCGGCAGTATTTGTGACATTGTTTGTTTATTTCGTTGTTGTGAAGCCTGAAAGACCATATGCATTGGCGTTAAGTCTTCTTTTTGTTTTGGCTGTACTTATGACAGCAATTACAATAATTCTTCATGCCGGAATAAGAAAAGATTTGTCGGTTAAACAGGTATATATATTTCTTGTTCTGATGTCGTCGGTATTTCTTACAGCCGGAATTTATTCGATGATAACTGGTATTAGAAAGAAAAAGTAACCGCATTAATAAGCGGATTATTATCAATATAATTAAGGAGAAGGTTATGGGAAAAACATTAGCGGAAAAAATATTTGATTCGCATATCGCGGACAAACCTTTCGAGGGAACTTATGTTCTCAAACTTGATGCGGTTTTCTGTCATGAAATTACCACGCCTATCGCGATTAATGATCTTGTTTCGCGCGGCATGGACAGAGTTTTTGATCCGTCAAAAATTAAAGCTGTAATTGATCACGTTACACCTGCAAAGGATTCTAAGACTGCAGAGCAGGGAAAAATTATGCGTGAATGGGCGCGCCGTCACAATATCAAGGATTTCTTTGATGTTGGAAAAAACGGAGTATGTCATGCTCTTTTTCCTGAACAGGGTTTTGTACGTCCGGGATACACCATCATCATGGGAGATTCTCATACATGTACTCATGGGGCGTTCGGCGCGTTTGCAGCGGGTGTAGGAACTACTGATCTTGAAGTAGGAATATTGAAGGGTGTTTGCTCTTTTAAATATCCTTCTACAATTAAATTTGTTCTTAAAGGAAAGCTTCAGAAGGGTGTCTATGCGAAAGACGCGATTCTTTATGTTATATCTCAGATCGGTGTAAACGGTGCGACTGACAAAGTAATGGAATTTACCGGTGAAATCGTTGATGAAATGAGCATGGAATCGAGAATGACTCTTTGCAACATGGCAATCGAAGCAGGCGGAACAAGCGGTGTTTGTTATCCTGATATGAAAACTGTTGAATATCTGTGGCCTTTCATTCAGAAAGATTTCAAATCCAAAGAAGAAGCTCTTGCGGAATATTCTAAATGGAAAAGTGATTCTGACGCGAAATTTGAAAAGGTTATAGAATATGATCTTTCTAAGCTTGAGCCGATGGCTACTTTTGGAAACAAACCTGATCAGGTTAAAACTGTTAAGGAAATGGAAGGAACTAAGGTAGATCAGATCTATATAGGTTCTTGTACAAACGGCAGAATAGAAGATCTTCGTATTGCGGCTGATATCCTTAAAGGGAATACTATTTCTCCGAATGTTCGAGGAATTGTTTCTCCTGCGACGCCGAAGATTTTCAAACAGGCAATGGATGAAGGAATTCTTTCTGTTTTTCATGATGCAGGTTTTGTTGTTACTAATCCTACTTGCGGAGCATGCCTAGGAATGAGTAACGGTGTTCTTGCTGAAGGTGAAGTTTGCGCTTCAACGACAAACAGAAATTTCTACGGCCGTATGGGAAAAGGCGGAACAGTTCATCTTATGAGTCCGGCTTCAGCGGCAGCAACGGCAATTGCAGGACACATTACAAACTCTAAACTTTTTGCCGGGAAATAAGGAGATCAAAATGAAAAATTTTAAAGGTAAAGTGTTATTTTTAAACAGATCGGATATAAATACGGATGAAATCATTCCGGCAAAGTATCTTACAGAAATTACAAAGGAAGCTTTGAAGCCTTTTACGCTTGAAGATCTTAAGCTTGATTCATTTAATCCGAAAACTGATCTTTCGGGTAAGGCTGCAATCATTACTCGCGCTAATTTCGGCTGCGGATCTTCACGCGAACATGCTCCATGGGCACTGGAAGTTAACGGAATCAATGCCGTGATTGCAGAAAATTTCGCGCGTATATTCAGACAGAATATGTATAACTGCGGAATGCTTGCTATTGAACTTCCTAAAGACAAGATAGAGTATCTTTTCGGCAAATATTCAGGAAAAGAAACTGAAATTGATATTGATGTAAATTCAGGAAGTTTTACTATAACTTCATGCGGAGCGTCCGAAAAAATAAGTTTTGAAATAGACGGATTCAGCAAGGCTCTCGTGGAAGCTGAAGGCTGGGTCGGATACGCTGATAAAAAATATTAAGTTATTTATAACAGAGTAATTAAAAAAGCAGGTTATTTGAAAAGTAGCCTGCTTTTTTTTGTTGATTTGTTTAATCATATTTTGAATAGAATTAAACATGAAAAAGAACATTATTGTAATTCTTCTTACTCTTTTTTCTATTACTGGTTTAAAAGCATCATCAATAGTAATTGAATCTCCGAAAGCCGGATATATGTCGGATCACGTGTATTGGATAAAAGGTTCAATCTCCGGTTATTCGGGAAAATCTGCAATTCTCGTCTTAAACGGACTGCCTCAGTCAATACCTGTTGTGAACGGCAGATTTTCTGTTAAAGCAGTTGCTTCTCCTGGAAATAACTTACTTGAGATTCATGCGAACGGTCAAAAAGAAAGAGTTTCATTTTTTGCTAAAGTCCCCTCAAAAGATATAAAAGTTCTGCTGACCTGGGATACTCCGTCTTTTGTCGATTTATGGGTTATTGATCCTACAGGAGAAAAATGCTATTGGAATTCTACTGTAACAAAAAACGGCGGAAATCTTGTTTATGATGATTCAAATTATGCTCCTCAGACTTTTACGATGGTAAAAGCTTTGCCGGGAAATTACTCGATACAAATTCAGAATTACGGCGCGTTTGGTCATCCGGTTTCAAGAGTAAAGGTTTATCTTGTTCTATATGAAGGTACTCCAAAGGAAATAAGAAAAGAATGGATCTTTACAGCTACAAAAGAAAGAACGGTGTACCATATAGCTGATTTTTTCATAGAATCAGAAGAGAAATAATTTATACTGATAAATCCATCGAAGAAAACATAACATAAGGGCAGTTAAAATTTCCGGTTTGTTTGGTTTCCCTTGAAAACAATAAGTCACGGTTAAGAAGCTGATAAAGGTTTCCCGACAGCATGCAGTCTTTGATTCTGCCCTGAATTCCGTTTTTATCAAATGAAAAAGCAAGACTCAAATTACATGAAAAATCACCAGTAATAGTATTGGACTGACCAAGGCCGATCATCTGATCAACTAAGATTCCGTTTTTTACGCTTTGCATTATTTCAGACAGACTTGATTGTCCCGGAGCTATTATTACATTTGAAAAGGAAGGCGAAGGCAGAGAAGAGTAGCTTCTTGACGAATTTCCGCTTGGAGATATTCCTAGAAAAGAAGAATATTTTAAGTCGGTTATTATTTCTCTGATTATTCCGGAAGAAATAATATCTTTTTTTCTGGAAATAACTCCTTCATCATCAATTGAGAAACTATGATATGAATTATCCAGAAGAGGATTATCTGTTATAGTAAGATTATCTGAGAAAAGTTTTTCTCCGATTTTTCCGGTAAATGGGGAAATCTTTTTATAGTGACTTCCTCCTGAAAGCTGATTCAGAAGTATTGAAATAAGAGATGAAAAAGCATGAGGAGTAAAAATTACCGGAACTTTTCCCGGATTTACTTTTGTGCTAGTTTGAGAAAATTTATGTGTTTCTATTATCTCTGAACATAGATGATCGTAATTTTCTTTTTTGATAGAAGAAACTGCTTCCCAGACTGAAATACGGCTTTTGTCTTCTAGAATTCTTTCTGAGCTGACACTCGCAGAATAAAAAGAATACTTTGAAGAATAATCGAGACCTTTTGAATTAACTATGCGTCTTGATCCTTTTCCGGAATTAATTCTTACATCTGAAAGAGCATCATCAAATTGTTCTTTTATAAGAGCTATGGTTTTTTCAGCTGTTTCTATTTCCTTTTCTTCAGATATTGCTTCTTCGACAAATGTAACGGGCTCGATGATATTCTGAGGTAATTCAGGAAGATTGATTGTTTGTATTTCGCTAAACTTTGAGAGAGAAACAGCTGTTTGAGCTGTTTCAAGCAGTTTATCCTTGTTATTAGAAAAAGAGAAACCGATTCTTCCGGAGGTTGAAACTCTTATTCCGCATCCGGAAGAAAATTTTTCTGACATGGAATAAAAGCGGTTGTTTGCAAAGCTGACAGGAAAAGATTCAGATTCCTCGAAATAGAATTCATACCAGTCGGTGTTTTCTTTAAGATATTTTTCCGCGGCAATCATTGTTTGCCTCCGATCAGAACATCTTTTACTAAAATATGAGGTCCGCCGAGAGAAACTGGAAGCGGAGATTGTCCTGCTTTTCCGCATCCGCCGAGTCCGCCGAAATGCATTTTGTCATTTGCAATCATTTCAATATTTTTCAACGTCTCAAAAACATTACCTGAGAGCATAATATTTTTAAGCATCTTTACGGGCTTGCCGTTTTTTATGAGAAAACCGTATGCCGGGGAAAAAGTAAAAAGTTCAAGATTTGTCATTCCGCCGTGATAATCAATTGCATAAATTCCGTCTTCAAGAGAATTGAATAAATCATCTTTAGAATACTTTCCATTATCAATATAGGTGTTTGTCATTCTTACAATAGGAGCGAAATATGTCGATATAGCACGGGCGTTTCCAGTCGGATTTTCATTCATCTTACAGGCTGTTTCTCTTGAATGAAGTCTTCCGGCAAGAAGACCGTCTTTGATAAGATAATTCTTTGCTGATTCAATTCCTTCATCATCACAGGGAATATAACCTGCATATTCTTCAAGTGTTCCGTCATCAATTACATTCAGTGTATCTTTCCCGAATTCTTTTCCGATGGTCATTATTTTTTTCATTCTTTCGTCTTCATAAATTGCATCTGCTTCCGAAAGATGCCCAAAAGCTTCATGAACGAAAACTCCTGAAAGTTTTTGGTCACAAATAATATTATACTTTCCTCCATCGGCGTTTTCAGCTGAAAGCATTTCAATTGCAGTTTTGACAATTGATTCCGCTGTTTCTTCATGCCCGATTGCGGATTCAAATCCGCCGTATCCGGCGAAGGAATTATGATACGGCTGAATTTCATTTCCGTCTTTTGCTGTTGCAGATAGAGAAACTCCGCAGAAAGATTTATTATAAATGATTTCACTTCCTTCGGAATTCAGATAACAATACGTTGAAAGTGAATCTTTATATATTGAACGGGAAGTCTGTATTCTATCATGATTAAAAAGAATATTGTTATACTTTTCTGTCAGAAGAAACTTTTCATCAAATGAAACTGAATCCAATGAAATATTTGAAGATGTTGTTTTGCTGATTATTGCCGGAGAACTTTTTTGAATAAAAGAATTTCCTTTTTGCTTTAACAGTTTGGCTTTTTCAGCCAGTTTTAAAAGATAATAATCAATCTTGCTAAAATCATTAAAAGAAGTTACTAGCCAGTTTCCGTTTTTCAGAACTCTGATTATTCCGCCTGAAGAACTTCCGCTGGATGCAGATTCTGTCTGCTTTCCGGAAATGGATATATAATTCGATTTTTGATCTACGAGACGTATCTCTGAATAATCAAACGGCAGAGAATATAATTTGTTTTTGACAGAGTTTATGTCTGTATTTAATAAATTGATCATAAGTTTATTGAATAGTCATTATGCAACTGCAGCATAATTATATCAAGCAGAAGTTGGAGGAAACTTATAATGTTTATTGCGGCGGCTATAGGTTTGACAGCAGGTGTTTTCAGCGGTTTACTTGGAATAGGAGGAGGAATTGTAATGATTCCGGCTCTAGTTTTTTTATGGGATATTCTCAGCATTTGGCACAGGGAACTACTCTTGCAGCAATGGTTCTTCCGATTGGACTTCTTGCAGCAGCTGAATATTATAAACAGGGAAATGTGAATATTCCTTCAGCTGTGATAATTGCTGTGTCCTTTGTTTTAGGAGGTTTTTTCGGTGCAAAAATAGCTCTGGTTGCCGATGCATCAATATTAAAGAAAATATTTGCGGTATTTCTAATTGCAATCGGTATTCGTATGCTTATATCAAGATAGAATTACCATACCGGACTCATGTATGGGTACGGATTGACTGCGGTGTTACTCATTCTTATTTCATAATGGCAATGGTTTCCGGTAGAAGATCCTGTCTGACCAACAAAACCGACAACATCTCCGCGTTCTACTGTCTGATCTTTTGAAACATTCAATCTCGAACAGTGGGCATATATTGTTTCGTATCCGTAATCATGTTTTACTCGGATCATGTTTCCGTATCCGCCTGACCAGCCGGCGAAGACAACAATTCCTTTTGCGGTAGCTTTAATCGGTGTTCCATGATCTGCAGCTATATCTATTCCATAGTGAAAATCCCTTCCGAAACCGAAAGGAGATCTTCTCCATCCGAATAGGGAAGTGATATGACCGTTATTTGGAAACATCGAAGGAGTTCCGTTTGCGACCTTTCTTCTTTCATCAAGAAAGACTTTAACAGTTTTCATCGTGTTTGCTGCATTTGAAAGATTTTTACGTATTTCTTTTAGGTCTTCAATTTGAGATGGCACATGCTGATTTTTAAGTGAAGTCTGTTCTTCAGGATCAACCGGAAGAGTCAGCCAGATAGATTCGGGATCATCCGTACCGGTTGATAATGTATAAATTTTTTCTACCTGAGGTTTAATATCATCCATCAAAGATTCAATTTCTGAAGAGAGTTCCTGAAATTTATGAAGCTGGGCTCTGACATTGTTATATTTCTTAATAGATTCTTTTTCTTCATTTTTTATCTGGTTATGCTTTATAAATGCCATGAGAGAAGCGCTTACAACGATGAAGAACAATATAATAAAAAATGAAATGATAAACTTCGAAATCTGAAAATTGAATATCTTTTTCTCATTGTGGGGTATAAACATAATGGTCATTTTTTCGTGACCCTTGCGCAAAAAAGCTTCCCATCTCTTTATGAGTTTTCTTGAAAACATAAAATATCGTTCTGAACATTTCTGTTTTGCGGAATTTTTGACCTGTCTTATTTTTGCTCTCACAATAATACCCCGTTTACTAATCGGCGAAAAGACCCTATATTATCAACTGTTTTTTTCGGTAAAAGAAACCAGATCTTTTACACTTGCAGCAGGTAATATCTCTAATTCGCTTTTAGTATCAATATCATCCTTTTGCGCAAAGGGAACAGAAACTCTGCTGAATCCGTTACGATAAAGTTCGGAAATGCGTCTTTCAATATGAGAAACCGGGCGTATTTCGCCTGATAGAGAAATCTCGCCGATGAATCCGGTTTTTCTGTCAACTGCCTTATTAAGATAACTCGAAATGATTGAAACGGCAATAGCTGTGTCAGAAGATGTTTCTCCGACAGAAAAACCTCCTGCAAGATTTATGAAAATATCAGATGAAGACATCGGGATTTTGAGATATTTTTCAAGAACAGCAGATATTATTGAAAGTCTGTTCTGATCAAAGCCGTCAGCCATTCTTTTAGGGTTTGAAAAATTAGTCGGTGTTACAAGAGACTGTACTTCAAAAAGAATAATGCGGCTTCCTTCAAGTGCTGCAGATACAGAAGATCCCGGAGAAGAGAGGTGATTAGGATTTAAAAATATTGAATTTCTGTCTTCGACCGGAAAAAGACCACCTGGAGTCATTTTAAATATACCTATTTCATTAACAGAGCCGAAGCGGTTTTTGAAAGATTTTAAAAGCCGATACTCCTTGGTAAAATCACCTTCAAAATAAAGAACAGTGTCTACGATGTGTTCAAGAATCTTAGGTCCGGCAATAGTTCCTTCTTTTGTGATATGTCCGACTATTATAAAGGGAGTATTTGTTTTTTTTGCAGATTCCGTTAAACTTGCAGCCGATTCACGTATTTGAGATACGGATCCGGGAGCTGACGGATTTTTCTCTGTAAAGACTGTTTGAATTGAATCAATAATAACAGCTTCAAATTTCTGTGAGCTCAAAAAGTGTTCAATGGCTTCAACGGATCTTTCTGTTGATATAAAAATATTGGATGTGTTGAGTTTAAGGCGGTCAGCTCTTTGTTTAATCTGTTCAGGTGATTCTTCACCGGAAATATAGAGGGTCTTCATGGATGAAGCTATTTGTAAGGACAAAGTTGATTTTCCGATTCCGGGTTCTCCTCCAATCAGAATGACAGAACCTTTTACAATTCCGCCTCCGCAAACAGCATCAAATTCCGATATTCCTGTTGTAAAACGGGGAGAATCTTTTAATCCTATTTCAGATAGAGAAAGAATATGCGTATGCTGACGTATTTTCTTTTCTTTTGTGTTTTCATTTTCTTCAACAAAAGTATTCCAGTCTCCGCATGAAGGGCATTT
>ENA-UPXM01007316-UPXM01007316.1-activated-sludge-metagenome-genome-assembly--contig:-NODE-7316-length-9959-cov-4.650949_pt1 | contig 9959 bp, 10 predicted proteins | sample MGYA00238178_ERZ772708 | MGnify/ENA primary metagenome ERZ772708 (study PRJEB29002, sample SAMN05720212) | activated sludge metagenome | isolation source: anaerobic digester from wastewater... | reverse complement strand
GCATCGGGATGGAGGTATGGCTCGCTATGGCTAAGGTCGTCAACAATAAAGCCCGTACTATTGCTAATGCGCTTAACCTTGCTTTTGTGCGATGCCTTGCGGAGCTCCGATGAGTTTTTGTAGGGGGTGGAAACCCTTTTTTTCCCTTCGGCTATGTGGAGCCTGTAAGGGTTGTTCTTTATTACACTCTTGTAAGTTATGGTGTAATCGTTGCGCTTTTTCCCCGATGCACTGCTGCTTGCGTTACTTCTAAACGCTTTTATTGCATAAGTAAATCCAACCGCTAGTCCTGCCAAAACTAAAATAGAGAATAGGCAGGGCAATCCCTTCCGTTTAAACTTGAATCCCATGTAAACTAATATTTTCCCCAAATTTTGGTGCAAGCTAGCAATAATTTGGGAAACTTTTAGCGGGAAATGCCATGTGCTGCTAAAGAAGTGCAATTAGAACCCCAACGCCAACACCACCTGCAAATACTATAATCTTATCGGTTAGCCCGTTCCACCACATCCATCGGGTTTCGCGTTTAAGCTCCTTTTCAATGCGTTTTAGGTTGGCTACAGAGGCTTCTAGCTGCTGATTGTTGTTTTGCAGCTCCGTATTATTCTGCTTTAGCGTGGTGAGTGTGGTGTCAAGGCTATTTAGCAGCCATTCAAAATCGGCATCAAGGGCTTCTGTTGCGGCCTTTTCATCGGAAATAAGCTTGCCTAGTAGCACCTCAACCCGTTTTATTCCATCTAGCAGCGTGGTGTGCTTAAGTGAGAGGTTGCTGTATAGCTCCTTTACGTGCGATAGCTCATCTAGGCGCTCGTTTAGGTAGTGTGCCCGCGATTTGCTTACAACAAAGGCGCTATCGGCTGTAATGGTAACAACTGCGCCGCGGGCAACCTTTAGGTAATCGGAGCTGTTGTTGAATACCACGCGTTGCGCAAAACTGGTTGATGCAAAAAGGAGTAGTGAAGTGGCAATTGCTATTCTTCTAAAACAGTGAAGCATGGGGGGTGGGTGTGTTTGTGGGTTTACTTTAGCCTAAAATCGTTATCGGTGGTAACTAGTTTCTCAATGCTTTGATTTTGCGAGTCGATAAGCTTTTTAAGCTCATTACTTGCTCTGGTGGCGTTCTGGATGTTGCGTTGCATTACGGAGTCCGACTTAACTCTTAGCCTATCAACCTCAAAACGAACATGCTGAAGCCGTTCCTGAACCTGGAGGTAAGCATTTGCTAGTGAATCGTACCGTTGCTGCATGGCTTGTAGAGAATCGGCTGTGCTGCGTAGTTCCTTGTGTAGGCGTTTTTCCTCTGGAATGCGTACAATTGTAGTGTAAATAATATAGATAGCAAGTGTGCCAACTATAATGTAAATGGCTGTTTTTATGATGCCAAGATTACTTGTTCCCATTCTCTGGTTATGTGGGTTAAGATTTTGGGGTAATGTGCACTAAGGTTTTCCTTTTCTGAAACGTAGCTTATAGTCGGGGGTCATCTTTTCTGTTGCGTACTGAAATATAAGCCTAGGCGCTTCGTTTTTCCACTGCATAAGGAATCCCTCAATGGGCTCATGCTGCTTTTTCCATGCTTCGCGGAGGAACCAGCCTAACCCTTGGTGCACCACGCGGTCGGGGTCCATCATTAGGGGGTCTATAAACTCAAGTAGCGGTTCGTAGTCGTTGGTTAGCTTAAGCACCTTGATTAGGGTAACCGGAACGGCTCTGCGCTTGAACGGGCGGCTTGAGGTGCGCCAGTGCGATAGGTTTTGGTACGATATTATGCCCTTTTGTATGAAGTGGGCTATTACATCGCCCGATATGCTATCGGTGTGCGCCCAGTTATTTATACCCTCATCAAACCACTGCTCAACATGGCTAAACGTATCCACAGTAAACTGCTTTTTGAACTTGAGCAACAGTAGTATGGCAATGCTGGTCTCCTCGTACTTCCCGTGCTGTACTAGCTGGTGGCTTGCCTCAAGTACATTGGGTAGGGTTACGTTTTGTTCGGTAACCAGCTGGTTTACAAGTTCGGCCTGTAGCTCGGCGGTTAGGCCGTAGGCATCGTATCCCTCCTTAAAGTAACGTGCATACTTCTTTACAATGGCCTCGCTGGCATTGGCCTTGCAGTAATCCTGAATGTGCTTAACTATATGTGTGGGTAGCATAATTTGTTGTATGTAGATTTGAGGTACAAGTTAGCTAAGATTGTTGTAATAGCGTGATATGGCGGCAATAAGATTCATCCTTTGCGCTATTTGTTTTGGGGTTAGGGCATCAACATAAAAAAACACCCACCCCAAAAGGGGTAGGTGTTTCGTATGGTGTAATTCTTGGCTGCGAACTAGTCGCTGTACTTCTCAATAAGTACTTCAAGAATTTGCATTGCTGCAGTAGATACAGGGGTTCCAGGGCCAAAGATACCCACAACACCGCTGTCGTATAGGTACTGGTAATCCTGATGAGGAATAACCCCACCGCAGATAACCATAATATCCTCGCGGCCTAGCTTCTTTAGCTCTTCAATAACCTGAGGAACAAGGGTCTTGTGACCAGCGGCAAGGCTAGATACACCAAGAACATGAACATCGTTCTCAATAGCTTGCTTTGCTGCTTCCTCTGGGGTTTGGAATAGTGGTCCAATGTCAACGTCGAATCCTATATCGGCATATCCAGTGGCAACAACCTTTGCACCACGGTCGTGGCCGTCCTGACCCATCTTGGCAATCATGATACGTGGCTGGCGACCTTCCTGTTTAGCGAACTTCTCGCAAAGTTCTTTTGCTTTGGCAAAATTAGCGTCGTTCATAGATTCTGCTGAGTAAACGCCAGAGATGGAACGGATAACTGCCTTGTAGCGTCCCGATACCTTTTCGCAAGCATCAGAGATTTCGCCTAGGGTAGCGCGAAGCTTAGCTGCCTCAACCGATAGCTCAAGTAGGTTACCTTGGCCAGTTTCTGCGCAACGGGTAATGGCTTCAAGCGCTGCCTTAACCTTAGCCTCATCGCGGTTAGCGCGAAGCTCTTTTAGGCGGCGAATTTGGCTCTCGCGCACAGCAGTGTTATCCACATCAAGAATCTCGATAGGATCTTCCTTCTCCAAGCGGTATTTGTTAACACCAACAATAATATCGCGTCCGCTATCGATACGAGCCTGCTTACGTGCAGCAGCCTCCTCAATGCGCATTTTAGGAATACCTGTTTCAATAGCCTTAGCCATACCGCCAAGCTTTTCAACCTCCTCAATTAGCGCCCAAGCTTTGGTTGCAATCTCGTTGGTAAGCTGCTCAACGTAGTACGATCCTGCCCATGGGTCAACCGCACGGCAAACGTTGGTCTCCTCTTGGATGTAGATCTGGGTATTACGTGCAATACGAGCCGAGAAATCGGTTGGAAGAGCAATGGCCTCGTCAAGTGCGTTGGTGTGCAAGCTCTGGGTGTGACCAAGGGCTGCAGCCATAGCCTCAATACAGGTACGGCCAACGTTGTTAAACGGATCCTGCTCGGTTAAGCTCCATCCCGATGTTTGGCTGTGAGTACGTAGCGCAAGCGATTTTGGGTTCTTTGGGTTGAACTGCTTAACAATTTTAGCCCAAAGTAAACGCGCTGCACGCATCTTGGCAATCTCCATAAAGTGGTTCATACCAATAGCCCAGAAGAACGATAGGCGAGGTGCAAAAGCATCAATGTCTAGTCCCGATTGAACACCAGTGCGAAGGTACTCTAAACCATCGGCAAGGGTGTATGCCAGCTCAATGTCAGCAGTAGCACCAGCCTCTTGCATGTGGTAGCCAGAGATTGATATGCTGTTGAACTTAGGCATGTTCTTAGCGGTGTACGCAAAGATATCGGCAATAATTTTCATGGAGAACTCTGGTGGGTAGATATAGGTATTACGCACCATAAACTCCTTAAGGATATCGTTCTGGATGGTACCAGCAAGTTGGTCAAGGGTAGCGCCTTGCTCAAGAGCGGATACAATGTAGAACGAAAGTACAGGAAGTACGGCGCCGTTCATGGTCATTGATACCGACATCTTATCCAAAGGAATACCATCGAATAGCACCTTCATGTCCTCAACGCTATCGATAGCCACACCAGCCTTACCAACGTCGCCCACTACGCGTGGGTGGTCGCTGTCGTAACCACGGTGAGTAGCAAGGTCGAAAGCAACCGAAAGGCCTTTCTGACCCGCAGCTAGGTTGCGGCGGTAGAATGCGTTAGACTCCTCGGCGGTAGAGAAACCTGCGTACTGACGAATAGTCCAAGGTTTCATTACGTACATTGTGCTGTACGGACCGCGCAAAAATGGGGGAATACCTGCAGCATAGTTCAGGTGTTCCATGTTCTCAAGATCGGCAGCGGTGTACACGGGCTTAACGGGTATCTGCTCTGGGGTTAACCAGTCGCCTTTAGCCTCACCCTTAGCATTGCTGCTGTGATCCTGATGAATGTTTATTTTTGAAAAATCTGGTCTCATTTTAATTAGATTAGAGATTCTAGATTTTAGACTTTAGATTTTAGATTTAAGTTGTTAGGCTGTTTGTGTTAACGTTTTTTCTCTTGTCTAACGTCTCGCATCTAACGTCTCTTGTCTAACATCTTCCATCTTCTTTACCCTTTGTTAGTTTTTGCTTAAATCCAGAAATCATTCTTTGTAACTCATTAAGTTCATTTAAGTGTTCGCTTATCTGATCTTCGGTAAAGTAGGTTAAGTCAACTCCAATAAGAAGTAAGCTCTCTACCTCACATGATGAGCCAATGGCGATATCTAGAAATCTGCAAAACTCTTTGTCGCTATTGCGGCCAGCTCCTTCAGCAATATTGCTTGGGATTGATATTGCTGCCCGTTGCAACTGAGAAAGATAGCCAAAACGCTCGCTGGCAGGTAAATCCTTTGATAGGAGATACAAACCGCTTGCAAGAGTTCTTGCTTTTTGCCAAATCTTAAGTTCCTTAAAATTGTGCATCATTTCTTTCTCTGTTCTAGACTTTAGATTTATGATGATAGACTGTTTGAGTTGATGTTTTTTCTCTTGTCTAACGTCTTTCGTCTAACGTCTTTCATCTGTATTTATAGGCCAAGTTTCTCCTGATAACCCCTTAGAGTTTCAAGAAGGTTGCTCTTCACGCTAATGAAGTTCTTGATGCCAGCAGCCTCAAGTTCTGGTTTGCAAACAGGTTCGCCTGCAACCACAAAAATGGCCTTGTCACCAAGTTTTTGGAACGCCTCAGGAGCAAGGGTTGCGTACTCATCATCGGATGAGCAAATAACCACGATGTCCGATTTAGCATCCATAGCAGCCTTTAGCCCCTCGTCGATGCTCTTGAAACCAATATTGTCAATTACCTCAAAGCCTGCGCAAGCAAAGAAGTTGCAACTAAACTGAGCACGGGCACGGCGGAACGCTAGGTTACCTAGTGCAAGCATAAACGCCTTTGGACGGCGACCGCTAGCATCGGTACGGAAGCGAAGAGCCTCCATGGTCATTGCTCCACGGTAAGGAGCAAGTGGCTCGGCTACTGCGTTGGCATTCTCGCAGCCACAAGTGCAACCACGCTTAAAGGTATCCTTGGTAACAACCTTTAAATCGGCAACTTCGGTGAAGTTTGGATACTGGTTTGTACCAAGTACGGTCTCGCGACGGTTAACAATGTTGCTGTCGCGCTTTGCGGCAACGGTTTTAATCTCGTTTTGGATGAAACCTTCCATAAACGCCTTGGTGTAGCCACCTTTAGCCTCAACCTGGTTGAACAGGTTCCAAGCATTTTCGGCAACCGAAGCGGTTAGGGTTTCAATGTAATAGCTACCAGCCGATGGGTCAACCACCTTATCAAGGTAAACCTCTTCCTTAAGCAGTAGCTGCTGGTTACGAGCAATACGCTCAGAGAAAGCAGTTGCTTGTTGGTAAGGCTTATCGAATGGGTGTACCGTTAGCGAGTGTACGCCAGCAATAACTGCCGACATGCTCTCGGTTGTGGTGCGTAGCATGTTTACGTATGGATCGTAAACGGTCATGTTCCACTCGCTGGTTTCAGCGTGGATACACATGGTGCTGTTCCTTACTCCGTATGCATCAGCAATTTTAGCCCATAGCATACGTGCTGCGCGGAACTTAGCAATCTCCATAAAGTAGCTAGCTCCAACAGCAAAGGTAAACTTCATGCGGTTTGCTGCCTCTTCGGCATCAATACCCATATCGGTTAGCTTTGCCATGTACTCATTTGCCATTGATAGGGCAAATGCTAGCTCTTGAACTGCGGTTGCGCCGCTGTTCTGGAAAATTGCACCATTTGCGCTAACAACCTTAAGGTTGGGTAGCGCGCGGCTCATCTCCACAACCTCCTTAACGTGTGCAAAAGAGGTTTCTGCATCTTTGCAGAATTTGCCCTTAAGCGATAGTGAGGTAAGTGGACTGTAGTCGAACGATGCCTTTACCTCTGCAACATTTACACCTGCAGCCTTAGCCTTTTCAATGAAAAGGGGCATAACACGGCGCGAAATGCCACCAGCAATAAAGTTCACCTCAACCTTGCTTAAGTCGATTCCCTTGAGAAGGGTGCTCAAGCCTTCAGCGTTGGGTTCGCACTTATCGCAAATAACAAATCCAACAGCTGTTAGCCCGCGCTCAATGCCTTTTAGTGCCTTTGCGTTAGCTTCTGTTGGATTACATGCGTCAAAATCCTGACGGATTAGCCATGCATTGTTCTTAGAACTGTTACCCCTAACAAAAGGGAAAGAACCAGGGTAAACGTTCGTGTTTTGTAGCTTTTTCAGGTCTTCGGCGCGATAATAAGGCCTAACATTAAAGCCCTCCATGGTTTTCCAAACCAGTTTCTTATCGTAATCTGCGCCCTTCAGATCCTGTTGTATCACCGCTTCCCATTGCTCGGTTGTAACCGGGGGAAATTCGGAGAACAGCTTCGAATCTTTGGTGTTTTCTGCCATAACGCGGATTTTGTTTTAAAATCGGAAGGCAAAGTTACAAACTATTGTAAACCAAAGACCATTTTGTTGAAGCTAAATCGAACAGGGCTGCTATTAAGCATAAAGAAAGATGTTGTATTTTGATAAAGGGGATTTATAGCTTTCATAAAATACTTAGAGCTATTGTATTTAAAGCGAACCTTCTGTTTGGTTTTGTGAACGGAAATCTATTTGAGTTTACATTAATAGTTTGTGGTTGGAACGATTTTAAGTAATGAAAAAGTGAAAAAAGACTGTTAAAAACATGTCACGTTTTACCGTCCCATGGAATATGTGTGTAAGGGGAGAACTATACCCAAAATTTTAGCCTTTATCATTATGACTATAGAACAAGTTGTGGGGCTTATAGCCCGCCTTTACCGCAGGTTACAAGAGGGGAAAACCGGTAAGCCAGAGTCGCTTGCAGCAGAACTGGGCATTAGTGAGCGTAGATTGTATCGTGTTGTTAGCAGCTTAAGAAAAGAGGGCATACCCATTGAGTACTGCCGCAAAGAGCAAACCTATCGATTAGTTAAGCCTATTAGTAATGAGTTTCTTGTTGCTGCTAAACAGCGCGAAACTGGGCTTAAGCATTTAACCTATCCGCAAAGAGAGGGCCATAAGGCCAGCTAGTTTTTTTATGATTAGTGTTAGGCCCTCTTTTGGTATCCCAGAGGAAGGGCTTTGCCTTGTGATACTCCTTGTTTCAAGAAAAAGTGGTGTGGCATACACTAATTTCTCTTGCTTCTAAATAACCCTTGCACTACCTTTAGTTAAAATTTAAAAAATTGATGAAAAAAGTAATCCTTGTATGCCTTTGTGCCGCAATGCTTGGCTTGGGTGGCTGTAGAGATGATGTTGATAATAAAAAAAGTTTGACCGTTGAACGGTATGTGGAACTTCTAAAGCAGAATAGGTACGACTCACTTGACCTCCCAAATTTTTCGTACTCCGATATTCCTGAGTTACTTAAGTATCGCGATGATCAACATGTTATAACCACTTTCCCTCGAAATCCCATTTCGTCATCAATACTTATTGAGTGTAGGCTGGGTGTTTATGTGCTGTGGCCCATTGAGTCCATAAGGGCTAGGTCAATTAACAGCGAGGCGTTGGTTATGCGCTTTCCATCGCAGAATGCGGTATTGTGGTACCGTAACTCCTACGAGGTTGTTCCAGAAAGCGATATTCTTGCTCATAATGTGGTATCTAGCGCTTACTACAACTGGTGGTACTCAAATTCTGCTGCTTCTTTTGATGAGTTTAAGAGCATCGATCCTCTTGCCCAAACCGTTTATAGGTGGTAGCCCTTAACTTTTCATTTGTTTTGAGCTGATTTTATGCCCATGCTAAGTTTTGTTTAGCTTTGTGGAATGGTAGTTGATACATTACTGCTGCTATTTTACCCCTAATTAATTCCATAAAGTTATGAAAAAGATTGCTTTAGTGTTTGGTGCTTTATGCCTTTCGGTATTAGCCATTTCGTGTGCGCAAATTCCCATAGCCACAGAGAAACCCGTAAATAATGAAACCTACGATGTTGATTATCTCTTTGAGCACGATGGTTGCAAGGTTTACCGTTTCCGCGATCAGAGTAACTACGTGTACTTTACTAATTGTAAGGGCGATGTTACCAGCGTTAGCTCCGATTCAACTAGAACTAGGGTTGTAAACTCTATAAGAAAATAAGTTGTTGGGTTTAAAAAAGCGGGGGATACCATAGGGTCACCCCCGTTTTCATTTTGTGCTGTTTGTAATTTGATTTCTACAGTTTTCGCACAGTCTGTGGCTTTTCTGGTCTATATCCTCTACGTAAGTGCTCGATCGCATTACGCACTGCGTGTTGTGGCAGTGAATCAGTCCAAAGGTATGTCCTAGTTCGTGTATAACCTCTTTTCTGAATCGCTCCTTTAAAAGGCTCTCGTTAGGTTTAAGTCCATAGTGTTCATTGCGCAAGCGAAATGCAGAGGCTATTCCGGTTTGCCCATTTAGGTAGGCTTGCCCAAAAATGTAGGTTAGAATTGGGATGAATAGGTCTATGTTGAAAAGCGCAAGCGTTTTGTGTGTGCCTGCACCAAATTGGGTGTCTATAAGCTTTAGTAGCAAGTTCCCATTGTACTGGCGGCGGGCAGCATCGTAGAAATCGCTAAGGTCTATATGCCCCTCGCGGGTTAGGGTAGGTAGCAGAAACTCCTTTTCAACGTCGCGCGCAACCTGTTCAAGAAGTTCCTTTTCAAAGTAACCAAACGAGATTAGTACTATGCTTTTTTGTTTCATAGCGTTAGCGCTGGCGTAAATCTTACTATTGGTTGTTGGTTATTGCCTATTTGGCGGGCTTTAAGTCGTATTTCTTAATTTTATTGTAAAGCGTAACCCTATCAACCTGTAACGCCTTTGCTGCTGCCGATATATTCCAGCTATACTTGTTTAGTATTTGGGTTATGTGGTTCTTTTCTAAATCGGTGAGACTTTCGAATGTATTGCCTGCAACACCTTCGGTTACGGGTAAATCCTTAACGCTAATTTTTTTGCCGTTTCCCACAACAATAGCACGTTCAATCATGTTTTCAAGTTCGCGTATGTTTCCCGGGAAGCTGTATTCCTCTAGAACTTTAAGCGCCGCGTTATCTATTGTTACAAGAGGCTTGTTCATTGCTACGCAGAACTTTTTTATGAAATGGTTAACAAGCAGCGGTATGTCATCGGTGCGTTCCCTAAGCGGCGGAACGGTTATGTTAACTACGTTAAGCCGGTAGTACAAGTCCTCACGAAACTCGCCACTGTCAACCATTTGCTTAAGGTTGCGGTTGGTTGCGCAAATAACCCTAAAATCGGAAGTTATCTCCTTGTGCCCACCAACGCGCACAAAGCTTCGTGTTTCAAGTACTCGTAGCAGTTCTACTTGCATTTTCGACGATATGGTTGCAATCTCATCAAGGAAAATGGTTCCGCTATCGGCCATCTCAAATCGGCCCTTGCGGTTGTACACAGCCCCTGTAAAGGC
>ENA-UPXM01007308-UPXM01007308.1-activated-sludge-metagenome-genome-assembly--contig:-NODE-7308-length-9964-cov-15.448481_pt1 | contig 9964 bp, 8 predicted proteins | sample MGYA00238178_ERZ772708 | MGnify/ENA primary metagenome ERZ772708 (study PRJEB29002, sample SAMN05720212) | activated sludge metagenome | isolation source: anaerobic digester from wastewater... | reverse complement strand
CGTTCCCGAAGACCTGCAGCGTATAATCTGATGCAGTAGTCGGCATAACTGCCAACGCCATGCATAACATCATTGCCAATACCCAGGCCATTTGCCTCATTTTGCAGCCTCATAATTCTTTAAAATCCAGCTCTTGCCAGCCCCAACAGGGCGCTACATCAACAGCAACGCCTCACATAGACTCGGCCGCCGGAATAATACGAATCATAAAATTGGTATGCTTAACTCGTATATTATTGTGTCGTTAGTCCCTACGGAATATTAGCAGCGAAGATACATCGAAGAAGGAAGACTATATGGACGAGCAGATCGAGGTCCTTGTAAAATGGACTATGGGCTGGGAGAGACCTTCAGGGACCCCCTTCCTGAAACGGCCTCCCGCTGACAACCCGCGCGATTTTTTCAATCTCTTTCGTTCCAACACGTTCAATAGTGCACCAGCGTCCCCTCCATCTTCGCCTTCCGGACCGCATACCGAAAGGCGAGGAGGCTCAACGGCACCAGGATCGCCGAGAAGAGGACGAGGGTCCCTATCTCCGGCGTCAGCTCCCGCAAGGTGTAGCCCTGGAGGAGGGCGTGCCTCATACCGTTCAGGGAGTAGGTCATCGGCAGAAGGTGCGAGACCGTCTGAAGCCACGCCGGCAGGACCGATATGGGGAAGAAGACGCCCCCGAAGAGCTCCGAGGTGCTCATGAAGAGCATGTTGATGGGGTCTCCCCTCTTGAAGATCATGATGAAGCTCGCCGAGAGGATCCCGATGCTGCTGAAGCACACTATCGTCAGGACGAGGATGATCAGCGCCGCGAGGACGTTAGCGCCGGCGAGGCTGACGCCGAGGAGGACCCCTATGACGAGGTAGAGGAGGACCCGGAAGGAGGCGAAGATGAAGCTCCAGAGGGTCGAGAGGGTGATGATCGCCGAGGCGTCGGTGGGGGTGACGAGCATCGCCTCCAACGTCCCCATCATCTGCTCGTCTCGGACGCTCTCGGAGAAGCCGCGGAGCGAGACCATCAGGTACCCGGAGAAGGCTATCCCGATGAGGACGAAGGAGAAGTAGTCGCCGCCGTAGGGCTCGAGGTACTTCATCCCGGCGGTCCCGATCAGCTTTGCGACGAAGTAGTATGTGAGGATGTTGAAGAACATGAAGAAGAGCCGGAGGAAGAACTCGAACTTGTAGCTCATCTGGAGGACGTAGCTCCTCCTTACGAAGGATAGGGCCTTCCGATAGATCGCGATCATACCCCACCCCTCCTCCGGCCGAAGCCGCCCCCCCGGCCGAGGCCCCGCCGGTCCCGGCGGAATCCCGGTGCCGTTACACCGGCCCCACCCCTCTCCTCAAACCTCTTTCCAGTATGGTGAAGGAAGACGTCGGATAGCTTCGAGCCGTCGCCCAGGCTGGCCTTCAAGTCGGCGGGGGTTCCTATGACCTTGATCTTTCCATCGTCGAAGATCGCAACCTGATCGCATAGCTCCTCCGCCTCGGCGAGGTTGTGGGTCGAGATGAATATCGTCTTTCCCCGCTCCTCGACGATCTCTTTCTTGATGAAATCCCGGAGGCCCTGGGCAGCCCCTGGATCGAGGCTTCTCGTCGGCTCGTCCATGAAGAGGACGGCGGGATCATTCAAAAGCCCCCTTGCGATGGCCATCTTCTGCTTCATCCCGGCCGAGTAGTTGAGGAACCGCTCGTCTGCGGCATACTTCAGATCGACGATCCCGAGGAGCTCGTCGACCATATATCGAGCGTCGTCGGAGAAGAAGTTGTGGAGGGAGGCGAAGAACTCGAGGTTCTGCCTCCCGGTGAGCCTCCAGTAGAAGGACCGCTCGTCGGTGGTGACGAGGCCTATCGACTCCCGAACCCGTCCGCTCTCCTTCTCGACGTCGAATCCGTTTACTCGGGCTTCGCCCCCAGTCGGGAGGATCAGGGTGCAGAGGATCTTGATCAGCGTCGTCTTCCCGGCGCCGTTCGGGCCGAGGATCCCGAAGACCTCTCCTTTTCTGATCAATAGGTCGACGCCATCCACCGGCGTGATACCGCCGGCAGAGGGCCGCCGTCGGATGAGGTCGGTGATCCCCCTCGACACCACGAACGTCTTCGTCAGTTTGCAGGTCTCAATAGCCGTCTCTCGTATGATCCCGCCTCCAGAATATCTATGCATCAAGAGCCAGGATCACGATAACCTGATCTCCTTTATCTCTCCTAGGCTCCGAGGTAGCCTGGACCTCCTCTTCCCGCCTGAAAAAAACCTCCCTCCGGGGCGAGGGCTCGAGCCGTTCGGCCTAATCTGCCTGATGGGGACGATGAAGGGATCCTCGGATTGGGACCTCACCGCCACCTCGACGTTGTAGATCGTCTCGATGTTCTCGGGGGTGAGGACGGAGGCGGGGTCACCTGCGGCCATGATCCTCCCCTTCTTCATCATGATGATGCCATCAGAGTACTTCGAGGCGAGGTTCAGGTCGTGAAGGGCCATAAGAGCCGTCATCCTCCTCTTCTTCACCAGGTCGCGGACGATGTTCATGACGTCGAGCTGGTGCCAGATGTCAAGGTTGCTCGTCGGCTCATCGAGGAGCATCACCTTCGTATCCTGGACGAGGGCTCTTGCGATCAGGACCTTCTGCTGCTGCCCACCGCTCAGCTCGCCAAAGCCGCTCATGGCCAGCTCCTCGATCCCGAGGAGCCTCAATACCTCCCAGACCCTTTCTTCGTCGTCGGAGCTACTGAGCCAGCCGATGTGGGGCCTTCTGCCCATCAGGACGGTGTCGAAGACGTTCGACGAGAAGGTCCGGGCGGAGCTCTGGGGGACGTAGGCGAGGTTTCTTGCGATCTCCATCCTGTCCATCTTCGTCACCTCCTTTCGATCGATGAGGATGCTACCCTTCTCCGGCGCTAGGATCCGGTCGATGCACTTGATCAGGGTCGACTTTCCGGAGCCGTTCGGCCCTACGATCGTCACAAGCCTCGAGGGCCCGATCTCAAAGCTGACGTCTTTTAATATCGTTGAGCTGCTGTAACCAAATACTATCCCCTTAGCCTGAAGCTGGATCATCATGCCCAAAACTCCTTTCTTCTCCCTTTCAGCATAAGATACATGAAGAACGGAACTCCGATCACGCTGGTCATAATCCCCGTCGGTATCACCGTCGGAGCGATGATGTTCATGGCGACGCCGTCGGCGGAGACTAGGACCACCGCCCCCAGGATCCCCGAGGCCGGGATTACGAACCTGTGATCTCCGCCTAGGATCATCCGGGCCATGTGGGGCGCTACAAGCCCGATGAACCCGATCGTACCCGTGAAGCAGACGACCGTCGCCACCACCAGGCTTGAGACGAGCATTATGTGTATCCTGACCCGATTTGCGTCCACCCCGATGCTCTTGGCGGTCTCGTCGCCTGATGTCATGATGTTCAGATCCCAGGCCTTGAGCATCATAAGAGGTATGCATACGGCGAAGACCCCCAAAATCAGAGGGATCTTGGTCCAGGAGAAGGCGGCAAGATCCCCCATCCCCCAGGATGTCATGAGCCGGAGCTGCTCGTCGGTGGCGAAGTACTTGAATAGCTGGCTCATGGCGGAAAAGAAGTAGTTGACGGCGATCCCTGCGAGGATCAGGGTCTCCGAGGTCGCCCCCTTAATGGCTGAAAGCCCTATGATGAAGCAGGAGCAGAGGAGGGCGAAGAAGAAGGCGTTGCCTATGAGGATGTAGGGGCCGCCCACAAGCGAGATGCCCAAGACCGCGGCGATGGATATGCCGAACTGGGCACCTGAGGAGATCCCGAGGGTGAAGGGGCTGGCTAGGGGGTTCTTCAGGACCGCCTGCATGACGCATCCACACACCCCAAGGCCAAACCCGGCGAGGATCCCGCCCACGATCCTCGGAAACCTTATGTTCCAGACGACCCGCGAGGTCAGGGGGTCCACGTTGAAGTAGTCTGGATAGAACCTGGCGATGAGGGCGCGGTAGGCGTCGGCTACGGTGATGTCCAGAGGCCCCAGGGTGATGATCACCCCCGTCAGGATGATGATGGAGGCGACGATCACCGCCATGAAGAGGTACCGTGCGAAAACGAAGGAATCGTGGGCCTCCTGCATCCTGCTCCTCTTTCCTGCCCGCGTCGTAACTCGCCTCACCATCTTCGCCATATCCACTCCCCTGCCTTACTTCCCGACGACGGCCTTTGCGAGGCCTACGGTTGCAGAGATATCCACGGCCGAGGGCCTGATGGCGTCGGAGCCTGTCGAGACGACTATGAGATTCTTCTCTTTCGCGATCTCGGTGAGGGTCTGAAACTCCCTCAGCTTCATGGCGGAGGGCTTCTCCTCGTAGAGAGTTGCTGCATCGTTCATCCTCTGGGAAGCCTGATACTCCCCCTCGGCGAGGATGATCCTCGCCCTCTTCTCCCGCTCCGCCTCCGCCTGCCTCGCTATCGCTCGGAGCATGTTCTCCGGGAGGGCCACATCCCTCAAGGTGGCAGTGACCACCTTGATCCCCCAGGGGTCGGTCATCTCGTCCAGGATCGTCTGAATCTCCGCGTTCAGCTCGTCCCGGTTGGAGAGGATCGTGTCCAGCTCGTTCTGGCCGAGGACATCCCTCAAGGTCGTCTGAGCGAGAAGAGCGGTAGCAGCCTCGTAGTCCTCCACCTCCACGATCGCCTTCGTCGAGCTCGTCACCTTGTAGTAGATGACGGCGTCGACCTCGACGCTGACGTTGTCGCTGGAAATCACCGTCTGTCTCGGGACGTCCAGCTCTCGGATCCTCAAGTCCACCTTGACGATCCTGTCGACGATCGGTATTATCAGAAATAGACCGGGGCCCCTCTCGCCGAGGAGCTTTCCGAACCGAAATACGACGGCCCGCTCGTACTGTCTTGTGATCTTCAGAGATGAAAATAGTATCAGGCCTATGGCCAATACGCCAGCCAAGAGCCGGATGTCAAATGCCACTTTTTTGTCCCCCTGGAATTTCGTCTCGCTTGATATCAAAGAAACTTCAACGCATCACGAGCTTTCCGACTTGGGCCACCATATCATGGCGCTCTTCGTCCTCCGCCTGAATACAAGCCCACCGCCGTTTTCGTCTTCGAGATTTTTGGCGAGGTACTCTCTCAGAAGCGGCTCGTTCTCAGGGGGAATCTCCCTCCTCTCTTTCCACCTCTCTACGGCCTCATCGATGCTCCCGTATCGCTGGACGTGCTCAGAGTCCCTGATCTCGACGTTGGCGTAGATCCCCATGTCGTGGAGGATGTTGTAGAGGAGCATGTAATCGGATCGGAAGCCTCCACCTCGCCTCGGCGGCCTATCGTAGATTCGCTCCCAGAGCTCCTCCTCCTGATCGTCGAAGAACCACTTGCCAGCGGCGGTGAATATGTAAACGCGCCTCTTCGCCGCAGCGTCCATCTTCGCCAAAGCCTCCTGGAGGTCGAACATCCCCAGGGAGTGGGATGCTATGACCACATCGTGGGGCTCGATATCGACCCCCAGCTCGACATCCTCCCACCTCTTCTGGATGGCCTTGTAGTTGGAGAGGCCTCCCTCGGCCATGTTCTCCTCGAGATAGCTGAGCATCCCTCCCGACTGATCGACCGCCGTCACCTGTTTCACGATTTTAGCTATGGGGACTGAGAGGCGACCTGTTCCTGCGCCGACGTCCAGGACGGTGTAATCCGGATCGAGCTTTAGGCTTGCCACCTGCTTCTCGGTCCGCTCGCTCCCCCCTCTCGTCGACTTGTTGAACTCCTCTGCCCTCTTGTCCCACATCTCTTCGGGGCGTTCGTGACCCCTTCGTCTCCGTCCTTCCGAGACGATCGCCTTTCGAAGCTCGTTCCAATTTATTATGCCGGTCAATATTCTCCCTCCTTTAGTTCCCAAAATTTACTGAGAATTTATGAACTCCCTCGGCCAGACGAGGCAATCTGCATACTCGGTGAAGACGCCATCAATTCCGAGGAACGCCTTCATGATCTCATTGCCCTCTTTCTCCAGGTCGACATCTTTGAACTCCTCGGGGTGGAAGAGCTTCGCCATGTAGATCATGTTGAAGAGGCTTTTGTCAGGCGGGGAGCCTCTGGAGTGGGGAGAGAAGCAGTTGTAGACGTTGCCGTTCTTGATTGCAGATATCGATTGGAGCTCGGGTGAGGTCAATATGAACTCGAGGGCTTCGTTGTTTTCGGAACTGCCGCTGGAAAGGAGGATGTAATCCGGGTCCCAGGCGATGATCTGTTCGATCCCGACGTTTATGGTGGTCCCTTCGCTTCCCGCTGCCACATTGATGCCGCCGGCGATGTCTATCGGCTCATAATGGGTCTCGGTCCGGGTGAAATCACGACCTTCCTTCGGATCGTAGAAGGCCTTGGTAGCGCCTCTTGTCGCGTAGTAGACCTTCGGCTTTTCGCTTTCGTCCAAGGTTTCTGTGACCGACCTTATCATATCGATCTTGGACTCGATGAAACCGATGAGTTCGTCTGCCTCCTCTTCTTTCTCCAGTAGATCGCCTATAACCTCGACCTGCCCGTAGAGGCCGCCGTTGTCATAGCTGTATGTCCAGCCACTGCCAGTTGCCACCACGCAGGGGCAGCCGACCTTATTTTCGAAGTCCGGGGCTTCGGTGGCGCTGGATGTCAGGATCACGTCCGGGTTGAGGGCAGCCATCTGCTCGTAGTAGATATCGTATCGCGTGCTCGTCTCAGGAAGGTCCGGCATCCTTCCATCGAGGATCGTAAAGTAGCACGTCGGACAACATTCCTCGGAACAGAGATTTTTGATCGAACCCTCCGAGGCGACGATCTTGTCACCATCGCCCAGGGCGATGACTATGCGAGCGGTGTGAGCCTCACGGGTGATGATCCGCTCGACGGGCTTGTAGAAAGTCACCTCACGGCCCGCGGTGTCGACTATCGTCTTAGGGTAATTTTCGTTGATGTGCTTGATCTTCTCCAGCTCTTCGGCGGTGATCTTTCCATCGTCGAAGGAACTCTGAGCTGCCTCCAGCTCATCTTCCGAGACGATCAGGTCGCTGTCGAGGTCTCCAGGGACCACGACTTCGTAGGCGACGGCGGGCATGGCCGCTGTGAAGATCGAGATCGCCAGAAGGTGGATAAGGGGCAATCTTATGATTGCTCTCGATATTTTGATTATTTCTCTCACATCGATATCTCCTTATTTACAACTTAATCCTACGAAGTTAAATTTAGTAAGCACTATTTATAATTGCCGGCAAAAATAATACGAATAAAGAGATTATAATTAAGTGATATGATCATTTTTCGGGATCATCGTCCTTAGAATCTTCCTGTTGATTCTGGTGGAATTGGATAGAGGAAGGGCGAGGAAGCCATCCATCGCCTCTCCAGATATCCGACCGTTCACTGAGCGTTCAGCCACTCCCTTGGCCAGACTAGGTAGTCGACATACTCGGTGAAGACGCCGTCAACGCCGAGGAAGGCCTTGAAGATCTCGTTCCCCTCTTTCTCCAGGTCCAGGTCACTGAACTCATCGGGGTGGAGGAGCTTCGCCATGTAGATCATGTTCAGGAGGCTTCTATCGGCAGGTCTCCCCCTGCAGTGGGGATAGAAGCAGTTGTAGACGTTCCCGTTCTGGACGGCGGCTATCGACTGGAGGTCAGGAGAGCTCTTGATCCAGTCGATCACCTCCGCATCCTCCGGAGTGCTGCAGGCGACGAAGATGTAGTCGGGGTTCCAGGCGATGATCTGCTCGACGGCGACGTTTATCTCGTACCCTTCCGCTCCCTCAGCGACGTTTTTGCCGCCTGCTATCTCCAGGGGGTCGTAGTCGGTGAACGTCCTGGTGAAGTCGCGCCCCTCCTTCGGGTCGTAAAATCCGAGCTTCGCGCCCCGGGGGGCGAAGTAGACCTTCGGCTTCTCGTCCTCGGCCATGCCGTCAGTCACCGATCTTATCATATTGATCTCCGACTCGACAAGGCCGATCAGCTCCTCCGCCTCAGCACTTCTATCCAGGACATTGCCTATCACCTCGATCATACCATAAAGGCCGTCATCGCGGCTGTAGATCCAGCCGTCTCCTCCGGCAACCACCACGGGACAGCCGATTTTGCTTTCGAAGTCGGGAACGTTTTCGACGCTGGAGGTGATGATGACGTCAGGGTCGAGGGAGGCCATCAGCTCGTAGTAGATGTCGTACCGCGTGCTCGTCTCCGGGAGGTCCGCGAGCCTTCCGCCGAGGATCGAATTGTAGCATTCGAGGCAGCCCTCCTCGAAGGTCTCGAAGGTGGTGGGGCAGAGGCACGACTTGACCGCTTGCTCCGAGGCGACGACCTTATCGCCGTCTCCCAAGGCGATGACGATCCGGCAGGTGTCGGGCTCCCGGGTGATGATCCGCTCGACGGGCTTGTAGAATGTGACCTCCCGACCCTCAGTGTCGACGACGGTCCTCGGATAGTTGTCGTGGATGTGCTCAATCTTTGCCAGCTCCTCGTCTGTGATCTTGCCGGCATCGAGGGAGGCCTGGGCCGCCTCCAGCTCCTCGTCCGAGACGATCAGATCGCCGTCCTCGTCCCCCGGGACCACCAACTCGTAGCCTAAGACAGGCATGGCCGCAAGGGAGATCGAGATCGCCAGAAGCAGAAAAAGGGGCGATCTTATGAGTTCGATCGTTTTTTTGCGCGTTTCTCTCATATCAATATCACCTAATTTGTGATTTGATCTGATTAAGCTAGAAATAATGAGATATATTTATCATTATTGGTTAGAAAAATTTGAATTTGAGGATTAGGAGATAGTTATAATTACAGCTATACCCATGCAATTCTTCGAGGACTTAAGAGAGGGCCAGGAGGTCATTCCTAGCCCTCAAAAAGTCCCGCAATTTACTGGGCGTTCAGCCACTCCCTTGGCCAGACTAGGTAGTCGACATACTCGGTGAAGACGCCGTCAACGCCGAGGAAGGCCTTGAAGATCTCGTTCCCCTCTTTCTCCAGGTCCAGGTCACTGAACTCATCGGGGTGGAGGAGCTTGGCCATGTAGATCATGTTGAAGAGGCTTCTGTCGGGGGGGCTACCTCTGCAGTAGGGATAGAAGCAGTTATAGACGTCGCCGTTCTTGACCGCCTCAATCGATTCGAGTTCTGTCGAGGTCTTGATGAAGTCGATGGCGTCCTTGGACTCTGGACTGCTACAGGCGACGAGGATGTAATCGGGGTTCCAGGCGATGATCTGTTCGAGGCCGACGTTGATGCTAGACCCTTCACACTCCTGGGCCACGTTGATGCCGCCAGCTATCTCCAGGGGGTCATAGTCTGACACCGTCCTGGTGAAGTCGCGTCCCTCCTTGGGGTCGTAGAAGCCAAGAGTGGCGCCGCGGGGGGCGAAGTAGACCTTCGGCTTCTCGCTCTCGTCCATGCTATCAGTCACGGAACTGACCATCTCGACTTTCGACTCGACAAAATCGATCAGCTCTTCAGCCTCTACTCCCCTCTCCAGAAGATCTCCTATGACCTCGATCTGGCCATATAGGCCGCCCTCGTAGTCGTACAGGCTGCCACTGCCGCCAGCTACCACAACGGGACAGCCCACCTTCGTATCGAAGTCCTGGACGTCGGTGGTGCCCGAGGTGATGATGACGTCGGGGTTGAGGGATGCCATCAGCTCGTAGTAGATGTCATATCGGGTGCTCGTCTCAGGAAGTTCCGCCAACTTTCCGCCTAGGATCGAATTGTAGCATTCAAGACATCCCTCGTGGAAAGTTTCGAAGGTGGTGGGACAGAGGCACGACTTGACCGACTGCTCTGAGGCGACGACCTTATCACCGTCTCCCAGGGCGACGACTATCCTGCAGGTGTCGGGCTCGCGGGTGATGATCCGTTCGACGGGCTTGTAGAATGTGACCTCCCGGCCCTCGGTGTCGACGACGGTCCTCGGATAGTTGTCGTGGATATGCTCAATCTTTGCCAGCTCCTCGTCTGTGATCTTGCCGGCATCGAGGGAGGCCT
>ENA-UPXM01007301-UPXM01007301.1-activated-sludge-metagenome-genome-assembly--contig:-NODE-7301-length-9969-cov-5.792617_pt1 | contig 9969 bp, 8 predicted proteins | sample MGYA00238178_ERZ772708 | MGnify/ENA primary metagenome ERZ772708 (study PRJEB29002, sample SAMN05720212) | activated sludge metagenome | isolation source: anaerobic digester from wastewater... | reverse complement strand
GGCTCTTTTTGACAGCCACAACCAATCAGTAAAAAAACTGAAAGAAGTAACACTACTGCAGCTATAAATTTTTTCATTAAAGTTTCCTCCTTTTTTTAACTTCAATTACACTAATAGTTTACTGATGTTTTCTTTAAAAGTCAATATACTAGTGTATTTTAGAACATAATTCAATGTCAATAAAAAAGCAATCTTTATTTAAGATTGCTTTTTTAAATCATTCATTTAAAATTTTTAATGCATATTTATATTTTTCTATTCTATCTGAATCTTCTTGCGTTACAGTTTTTAATCTTGTTAAGTCCATATTGTGCTTTAAATCTTCAATCTTAACAGCTCTTGCAAGATCATTTTGTTTTATTTTAGCAATATATTCTTCATAAAAAATATTCTTATCTTTAGTTAACACTTTTACAGCTTCCACAATCCTATCACCAAATATTGATTTTATATAATCATAAGTAACACTAGTATCTTCGATTGTGTCATGTAAAAGGGCTACTATTTTAGCATCTTTTCCTTTTACTCTTTTTGCAACATAAACAGGATGTTTAATATAAGGTTTACCTCCCTTATCTTTTTGTCCTTTGTGAGCTTTTTTAGCTATACAATATGCTTTAAAAAGTTTACGCATAAATTAATCACCACTATATTTTATATTATTCTAATCAAAATATACCAATTAGTGTTTTGCCACACTATTCACGGCATCATAAAAAACACCTAATTCTTTAGAATCTGAACCTCTACGAAGTGAGTATATTATATATTCAAATGGTTTCATAACTTTATCATTACTATAAAACTCACAGAAATTTGTAAAATGATTTTTATTCTGAAAATAATAATCAAAAGAAATGTTCCAATATTCCAAATCAAAAAATCTTTTATATGATTTAGAGAGATTATATGGGAATTTTTTTCTAAGTTGATTATTATATCTAGGTTGAAAGTGGTAAATTAACATTGCTTCTAAAATATTTTTTGTTTCTTTAATATTAGGAATTTCATGATTAAACCCATATTTAAGGGGACTGGTACTTTCTGGATTAAAAATATTTTGTTGATTAATCCCTATTCTAACAGCTAATATATATATTTCCTTATTCGAAGAATCCATACTAAAATCAGATAGAATTTTTTGCAAAATTTCATGTTTTTGCAATCTATTAACCATAGCTATTGATTGACCAATATACAAAATATTGAATTTTTGTGTAAGTTTGTATTTAGGTATAATATTCTTAAACATTATAGCAAAAGTCAAATAATTAATATCATTTTTTTCCAAATTATTATATGTTTCTAATAAAATATAACCATTGTTTTTTTTAGGAAATTGAGTGTTTAAAGTCGGTACGTATTCATCAGGAACTGTTTCTACAAATTTACTCCCATTAATAATATACTCAATTTCATTACTATTTATATTAAATTTTGGCGTATCATCTAAAGTATATTTATCACCAGATAATATAAAATATAAATCATAATCAGCTAAATCCGATTCAATCATTTCATATATTTTGTAATGAGGAAAAATTTCTGCATTAAGAACAGTAGAAGCTATCGTAATTTCATTAAACAATAATTGGTCATCTTTCATACAAACCATCCTAATATTTATATATTTTTTATTGATCAAATATCAATTTTGTTGAAATTTGGAGTCATTATTGACCCTAATAGGTAAGACTAAAAATTTTATAAAAATGTTAAACTGGTTAGTTTTTACCCTCATAATCCCTTTTGGTTATTCTTATATACTTTTGGGGGAACTCCACAGAAAGTTGGTAACAGTGCTTAACTGGTTAATTTTTGCCTCCAAGGTAACAATAAGGGAATTTAGAGGAACATAGGACCCTCCAGTTTTTAATATACACATTAATCAGAGAAGTTATTTTCAAACTCTAATAAAATAGATTTTAGATTTTCATCGAGGTATTTTAATGCATTTTCTCTAATTTCAACTGGAACACCATAATAAGCTTCTGCTATTCCTCCGGTTATAGCAGCTATTGTATCACTATCGCCACCAATAGAAATCGCATTTCTTATGGCATCTTCAAAATCAGTAGATTCCAAAAATGCTGTGATTGCTTGTGGTACTGTTCCTTGACAAGTAACATCTGTTTTATATGACTCCCTAATATCATCTAATTTGAAATCCAACTTATAATAATGTTTATCAATATAATCTCTAATTTCATTAATCTTATAACCATTTTTGGCTAAGAAGATAGATACACTAGTAGCTTCTGCTCCTTTAATGCCTTCAGGGTGATTATGAGTTACTTCTGTTACTTTTCTAGAAAGATCAATTGTCTCATCTATAGTATTTGCTATAAATCCAATGGCACTGACTCTCATTGCAGCACCATTTCCAAAACTATTATATGGCTTAGGGTTACTTGATAACATCCACTGAATAAATCGCATCCCATAACCAGCTCTCGAATACTTTCTTGCCATTTCTTGCATAGATTTTACTGATTGATAGCTTAAATCACTATAATCTTCTTTTGCGTTTAAGACAGACTTAGAAATAGCAAGAGTCATTACTGTATCATCAGTAAATGTGCATTTATTATTAAACAATTCAAATTCTTTACTCTTATTGTTTCTAAATTCAAATCTTGACCCAACAATATCTCCAATAATTGCTCCCAACATATCTATCACCTAATCTAACTCACCATTATTAATTTGTGCATTTGCATCTTCAATCAATGCAACCAATATTTTGATATCTTCATCGCTCTTTAAATAAATCTTCAATTTCATTTTCTTTGGCATTATTAACTGAATTTTTACTCTTCTATATCTTTTAAAAAACATCACTTGGCAGATTGTTTTATCATTTTTATTTTTAACTTCTATCCATTCTTTATTAACACTTAATTCTTCTTTTATACCTTCTATTTTAGATGAAACGATTGAAATTAATTTTGTATAAAGATTAACCATATCCTGCCTATAATTATTTAAGTAATCTGTTATATCGCGGTTTCTAGTATTATGTAGTGAGCCACTAAGTTCAGGGCTTTTTTCTCTTCCTTCATTCATAAAATCAATACCTAAAACCTTTAATTTATCTTCATAACTTTCAAACTTAAATCCCCATCTTTCTTCCATAAATGAAATCAGGTGAAGTCCACGCTTTTTAATAGCATCAGGTGTCCAATCAGGATAATTGGTTGCAACCTCAATCTCTGAATTTGAACCATTGTTATATCCTATTTTTCTTTTGTTATTCCCCTCTCTTTTATCATAATACTCATCATTTTGAAGAGATGAATTCTTACTTTGAGAAAGCGCTAAAAGATTACCTAAAGAATTTGTAAGTGCCTTCTTTTCTTCATTACTATAATCTCTAAATTGATTTTGCCAATAAAAATGGTTTGCTTGTTGTGGGTATATATGCTCAATTGAAATATGATCTTTAGCGTTTTTGGTAAATGCTCTCCAATCATTTATTTTTACAACAAATGTTTTTTCTGATAATGACATTTCATACTCAAAGAAAAAGTATGATCTTGAGTTCCAACTATAATACCCATCATAATTTTTAAATAATGCTGTCATTCTATTAATAAATGATCCTACAGCACCACTTATGTTATTATCAAAGTTTTCTTGTAACTCAGATATTACATCTTCAACGCTAACCTCATCCTTTAATAATTCTCTTGCTCGATTGTATGTTTCTGAACTTCTCCAATTACTACGATATTGACCCATTCTAAAGAAAAGAAATATTGTTTTTTCTATTACCTTGAAAAGTCTAATTCTATCAAGAGAATTAATTTTAGGATTAGCAAATGATGCAACAACCATAGTTCTAAAATAATTAATACCTACTCTATTTAATTTATTAACCCACTTTTTCTCTTCTTCGTTCATAATACTTCCAGATTCTTCTGGATTGTATGAATAATACCAATATTTAGAAATTGATTTTAAGCTTTCAATATAATTTTTTATATCTATTGGTTGTAGTTTTCCTTCATATACTTCAACAATCTTTTCTTCTTTAATATCTTCATCATCATAATCATATTCAATATCTTCATCTAAGATTACTTCTCTTTTCAGACCAAAAACTGCTTTAGGAGTGAAATGTTGGCCAAGTAAGAATTTAATATAGTCATCGCCCTTATTTCTTGAATATTTAAAAAATAGTGTCCAGTGATTTTTTAAATAAACATCATCATTTAATGGAAATTCTTTATTTCTGCCTAATTGATAATAAACTTCTTTCCATGCATCGTTAATGTTTTTTCTTAATTGGTCTTTGGAATACTTATCTAAAACAAAATCATCATAAATCGTACTTAAATAGATTAATCTGTTTTTTAATATTTCAAGGTTTGATAACTTTTTACCTCTATTATTCATAGTTTCAAAAGCAATAAACACATCAAAATCGTCTGCAATGTCATGAATGTTAAATTGAAGATTATTAACTAACTTATTATACAGAGTTTCAAACCCCTCTATACCGTTTTTATCAAAAAACTCCTCTATTTGTTTATCAAAATAATTTTTTGCATATTCTAAATTTAATGTATAAAATGTTTCCTGCGTTTCACTTGGAGCACTTTCACCTAAGATATGATAACGCAAATAACTAAAACTTGGATTATCAATCTCATAACCAAACTTATAAGCTTTTAAAATTTCATCAGGAAGTTTAGTTTCGACAATATATCTACTTTTGATTTGTTCTAAAGAATCTCCAGTTAAATAATTAATTTCTTTTGATTCAGCAAATTTCAGTAAACTATTTAAAAATATAACAAATGTTGTAAGTCTTTGTTGCCCGTCAACAACATGATAAGCTCTGTATCTTTTTTCTCTTATTATCCAATGAGCATCTTCCCATTTACTATAAACATCTTCTTTAACTTCTTTAAGTGAAAGCATACCAATATAATGGTTTCTATCAGGAGTAAGATTATCAATGTCTTCCCAAAAATCTTCTAATTGCCTATGCCCCCAGGCATAACCTCTTTGATAATCAGGTATTCTAAATATTTTTTTATCAAATAATTCAGATAATGATTTTAGCGAATTCACAGTTACCACCTCTTTGTCTCTCTACCATTTATTATACCATAAATAAATGGTTATATCTTTAAAAACTATGATTTAAGAGTTCGACTCCCTACCATGAAATGGTATAAAATGCATAAAAACTGCTTTAGATATGTAATTTTATCTATAGCAGTTTCTATTTTAGTCTTTATTTTTGGCTTTATAAAGCCATTTTTAATAACTTACTAATCAAAGATAAGTTTGGAGCCATCTTTTACAATTAAGGGATCGGTTTTCCCGCTCTAACTGTGTAAAACTACTAACATTTGGCCGTCAAAAGGAAAATAGGGCATTTTCATATACTTTTGAGGCATTCCAACGGACAATTGGGTATTTTACCTTAACTGGTGCTTTTTGTCCATCAAAGGGAAAATGGAGTACTTTTGAGGCATTTTAGAGAAAAATCAAATTTCGAGTTTCAACTAAATTAATATGTTGTTATATAAATTTTGTTCGCTAATTTTTGCGTATGTTGCCTTAAATCCATCTAATAATGCATTCATTTGTTTAATTACATCATCTTGTCTTAATTTTTCAAATACATAATCTCTTCTCTTATCGTCATCAAATGACAATACATGAATAGCAGTAGTTAGCATGAAATCACCTTTGGCAATTACTATTTTCTTTTTCCTTGGTGTTAATGATGAGACTAAAATGTCGCCCTTTTTACAGAATCTTTTCGTTGACTTTTTCTTACTTGGACGTTGAGTTTGTAAATCTCCTATTTCTAAATACTCAGTCGGTGGGTTGTCATTAAATTCTTCTTCAGTTCTGGAATTTATTTTACAATAACATGATAAATTCTTCCCTTCTTTAAATTGTCTTTTAGGATATATATCACCGATATAATTTTTATCGTCATTTATAATTAAATCTGAAAGTTTTCTTATGGAAACATATTCTTTAAGCTCTGATGGTATATCAACTTTCCCTTTAATAATGAATTGGTGTGAAATAGGGGCTATTTTTCCTAGTATAGAGTTCTTAACTAATTCCATTCCTCTTTTAGATCTATTTGTGCTAAATTTGTACCCTAAAAATGTTTCTTCTTTTCCTTTTAATTTTGAGCCTGTTGGGTTAATATATTTGGGTGACATAGCAACCAAAACTTCATAATTCAAATCTTTTATCTTTTTCTTTTCTAATATTAAAATAACTGGACTTGTTGTAGTCCCAGAAAATGTAATATCTGCCGTTAATAACATTACTCGTACTTTAAAATGAGATAATAAAAACTTCCTCATTTCCCCATATTTTTCTTGAGATAGTATAGATTGTGGTAATATTATTGCTCCAAATCCATTTGTCTTCAATAATTGTTCCATTCTTTCAACAAAATAAATTTCTATAGCACTATCCTTATAATTCAAGTTCTTGTTTAGTAGTGAGAATGTTCCGGAATCTTTATTTATACCATTTTTTCTAAAATTTAACATAAATCCTTCTACACTGTATGGGGGATTTGAAATAACATAATCGAATTTTTCTATTCTATTTTTATTTGAATATAAAGACGTATTCTTATATTCATCACAATTAAACTTATTGATTCCATCCCCAGAAATAATTTCTGCATCTCCATCACCATTTAAAAAAGTTGCAATCTTTGTTGTTTTTGCTAGCCTATAGTCTTTCTCTATTCCAACAACTAAATCTCCGGTTGCCCAAGAATAAGGACTTTCCTTAATGGCGTTAATTTTCTTAATTTGATCTTTAGTATTTCCCTCTTGATTATTAATTTCATTTTGAATTTTAGACATTCCCGATATTAAAAAATGTCCAGCACCACAAGCATAATCTATCATGCTAGGAATGAAATCCCTTAACCCTTCTTTTATATTCTTTTGTATTCTTTCCTTTATATCAATTGAATCAATCATAAAATCAACCAGCGGATATGGCGTGAAAAATTGTCCGGCTTCTTGTTTTAAACTTGTGTTTAATAAATCCTCAAAAAAATCTCCTAAAAATTGATGTTTTGTATCATATTTAAATTTAAAATTTTCCAAAAGCGATACCACTTGTTTTACAATCTCATAATTTTCAAGAAATGTCTTGTCATCATGAACTTCTATAAATGCAAACTCATTGTTCTTTTTCAGCCTCAAATCATCAAACATATCGAATAATTTAGGAATATGGTTTGCCCCTATTACTTCCTGAATTTCTTTATCTGTGTAATCAATAACTTCCATTTTCAAGTACTTGTTCATTCCCTCTTTATACAAAGAATTTAATCTCTTCATAAATGATTCCGGTGTTTCTCCATCAATGTATTGAAATCTTAGTCCTTTATGTCTAAAAGTGCTATCTCCCACTTGGTAATCAAACTCAACATTTTCAGTGGTTTCATCGGCAATTTTAGATAAAAATAAATTTATCATTTTTATAAATGCATTAGGCTTATCAGATATAGAATTTAATCGTAATATAGTTAAAAACTGTCCATACAATATTTTTGTATCTTCCTCATCAATAGATTCCAAACTTTCGTATTGTTTAATTCTTTTTTTAATTCCAAATGGTTGTTCTTCTAAATAATAAGGGGCATTATCAAATTTTTTATTCCATCTATCATAGAATTCGTCAACATTAGTAGATACTTCTAATAAATCACTACAAAAAACATTCGAAAATAAAGATTGTGAATTTTCGAAATCATAAGTATAAAATGAAGCTATATGAGTTGCTTTATCTTGTAGGGCATAAGAAAATAATTGCTTAACATTCTTTTCATTATTTGGATTAGTATACTTCTTATATTCTGATAACGTTTTAACTTCAATCATATATAATTGATTTGTTTCTGGATTCTTAATTAAAACATCCAAATATTTATAGTCCCTTCCAACTAGATACTTCTTTTCTAATGTAATATCTTTGTGACTATATCCTCTTTCAAAAAGCTTAATTAAAAGCATAACAGTGCTTAGGTTTTCACGAATACTTAAATCAAATACTGTTTCTCTATCAAAATTAATTCCATCAATTCTAAACTTTTCTTTTTTTAAATCAAAAACAATATTCGTTTTATTAATCATTACTGAAGCTTCATAGTCTTTTTTTAAAATATCATACTTTTTGTCTAAGTATGATATTAATCCTTTCAAATTACTTGCCATTTATTCTCCTCCTAAATATTTAAAAGACCTAAAGGTACACCTTTATATCTACTTACATTTTAACATAAATTATATAAAAAATCCACTCATTCAACGATTAAAAATAATTTTCAGGCTTTATTTGAAAAAATAAAATATTTTAACAATCTTTTCCAAAATCCATAAAGGCGTGGCTTTATGACCGACAGTTGATTCTTACAACTGTCTTTTTTCATAAAAATGAGGGGTATAATACTTTAGAAAGGAGTTGTTTTTATGAAATATGGATATGTTAGAGTTTCAACTGTTACACAAAATATTGATAGACAAATGGATGAAATGTATAAACTTGGTTTAAGTGATAATGAAATTTTTATCGATAAACAAAGTGGGAAAGATTTCAATCGTGAAAAATATCAAGAACTAAGAAACATTTTAAAGAAAAACGATCTATTAATAATAAAATCAATTGATCGTTTAGGTAGAGATTATAATATGATAATTGAGGAGTGGCATTATATTACTAAAATTATTGAAGCTGATATTTTAGTAATTGATATGCCACTTTTAGATACAAGAAATGATGCGACAAATTTAATAGGTAAATTTATTAGTGATATTGTCTTACAAATACTTTCCTTCGTTGCAGAAACAGAAAGAGAAAATATTAAGCAAAGACAAGCTGAAGGAATAAGACTTGCAAAAGAAAGAGGCGTCCATATGGGACGCCCTAGATATGTTTTGCCAGATAATTTTAATGAAGTTGCTAATAGATATTTAAATAAAATAATATCTTCAAATGAAGCAGCAAGTACTCTTAACATGGCTAGAAGTACATTTTTAAAATATCTCATTTAATGCGATTATAAAAATGTTTTTCCTATCTTGGCTATAATAATCATTAAATCGAAATTAATTACATCCTTCCTCCCGCAATAAAAAATGATACTTCCAAGGCATTTTTCCGCTTTTGAAGTATCATTATTATTCAGAGTCTACTTTTTTATATCATAATTAATCATGCAACTTTGCTAATTTACCATTGTATTCATATGGTTCCGTTTTCGCATTTTGAGTATACGTAATATCCGCTATGTACCATGAGTTATCCGATGAGTAAGCTTTTTTCACATGACCGCCAACATTATGTTTAGCTTTTTCTCCGGTTTTTACTTCCCAAAAATGTTGCCATGAACGATAACCCTCTGGTAAACGTTTGCCTGTACCATTTATGTTTTTCACTAACATTGATTTCACCCCCTTATATTTGATTTATTATACTAACTATGGTAAAATTAATTTGAACAATGTTTTTTACCCTAGCAGGTTTTTAGCAAAATAATTTTGCTAGGAACCTTTTTTCTATTTTATCGCCCTGCAATTTTTATTTTTAAAATTTATTTATGAAAAGCAGACTCTTATTTTTACCACTTCACTTGTAAGACGTTAATAGTTATTGCAAATTAAATTGTATAAGCAAAATACAGTTTTAAAATTCCTTAACATATCACATATTGTATCCTAAGATTTCACACATTTCTTTTATATCCGATGAAATTTTTGATACTATTAATTCCATATCAAGTTTGTCTATAAACCCAGAAACTCTCTCCCCCTTAAAATATGTCCTATTTGCATCTTTAAACATTTTCCTTAATCCTTCATATCCAGTCCCCTTGAGTTGGTAATTTTTTTCAACCTTAGAAATTTTCTGATATTTTCAAAATCATGAAGAAAAAAATCTTCTATCATTCTATTAGCTACTATT
>ENA-UPXM01007299-UPXM01007299.1-activated-sludge-metagenome-genome-assembly--contig:-NODE-7299-length-9971-cov-7.171339_pt1 | contig 9971 bp, 7 predicted proteins | sample MGYA00238178_ERZ772708 | MGnify/ENA primary metagenome ERZ772708 (study PRJEB29002, sample SAMN05720212) | activated sludge metagenome | isolation source: anaerobic digester from wastewater... | reverse complement strand
GCTAGCGGGCCGGAAAGCCAGAAAAGCGATCATTCAAAACTATAATCGAAGGGAGTTTGCGGTGTGTAGATATCTCGATCCTGCTGCCTTTATGGTTTATGTCTTTGCAAACAGCTCCGACAATATCAATTCACACAGTTTGAAAACCCTTAGGAGTTTGCGCGATAAGGTTGCTGATTCACTTGAAGACCAAAATGTTTTTATCGAATGGACACGCAATGGTGTCCTAGGGGCGGTCGAGTGTTTTCCAGACATTTTTGAAAAGGAAGATGCTGAGATATATTGGCGAGGATCAGATAAAGACCTGGCAAAACGAGGCTTTAACAACGGTTTTTCGAAAGATTTTGAAAAGAGGTTGGATGATGCCATCAGACAGGCCTTGGAATCGTAAGCAGCTTAGCGATTGATTCTGTTGAACTAGGCAGGCTCCCTCAAATAAGAGTAACTTGAAGAATTCTTTAACCATGCTGAAGCGGAAACTCCAAAGCGAGCCTATGATCTGTTACAGAAAGAATTCCCCAACAGTGACTTTCAAACAGGAGATGGATTTGATCCTGCTCCGCATGAAGCTTTCAGCGCGGTTATTTTGAAAAGATTTTACGGCGATAAACTAGCCAAGTATAAGTGTGACGCAGAGCTCGCTGCTCGCATGATTACTGGCTGCACTTACCCAGACGAAAGGGAATTGGAAAACTGCTGTCACGTAGACCAAAGCGTGTTCCCTTATGGAAAACCTATGCCGAATTCAGAATGTTATTTAGAGGTGCTGCGGTTGCAAATACAGCTCAAGGAAAAAACATTGCAAAGCGGCTGCCACGATTTTTGGCAGAAGAATTACGGTGTCAAGAAGAAGATATCCTTTTAATCTCAGCTCTTACGAAGCAATATGTCATTGAAGAGTCCCACGTTTATATCCTCATCGATAATCAGGTGAAACCATTTACAGAGCTCATGGGGGAGAGACCAACAGCTAAGGCCGGATTCTTTTTCTATATCTTCGTTCCACCTGAATACAGAGACAAAAAAGCAGACATCATTGACCGTATCCGTTCGCTAACCCGATGATTACGGCCGCACTCTAGGTGGGTCGATTGGAGTTGCAGTTTGCAGGGCTACCGGGGTTGTCGTCGTTGTTGTTTGAAGCGGTGTAAAGGGCAGATACATGACAATGAACGGGGCCAACATCTTGCCATTATGGCGTTTTTCGGCTAAAAGGTGTCCCCGGAGGTTGCTATGGAACAAAAGGTTTCCGAGATTGTTGCCAATGCTTTGAATTCCTTGAAGAATGAGGGGCTTGTTCCCGAGGACTTTCAAGGGCCTGTAATAATTGAGCGGCCAAAGAGGCCTGAGTTTGGTGATTTTGGGTGCGCCCTGCCTTTGGTGCTAGCTAGGGTTATGAAACGCTCGCCTGCCGAGTGCGCTGGCCTGCTGATTAAGGCCATGACCCCTCCGGCCGGACTTTTTGAATCGATTGAATTCGCCCCTCCTGGTTATGTTAACTTTAGGGTCACTGTCGACGCTTGGTTTAAGGCGCTTAAAACCGTTTTGGACATTCCTCAGATTGGTAACAGAGAAAAGGTGTTGCTTGAGTTTGTGTCTGCCAACCCGACCGGTCCATTGCATGTGGGGCATGGGCGAGGTGCTGTTTTAGGCGATGCGATTGCGCGGCTGATGCGCGCGACTGGTTTTGATGTGGAAACCGAGTACCTGATTAACGATGTCGGTAACCAGATGGCAATGCTTGGAAGGTCCATTCATGCAAGGGGGCAGGAATACCTGGGGATACCGTCCAAATTTCCTGAAAATGGCTATCATGGTGAATATATTCGTACTTTGGCTCAATCATTTGCCGAAAGTGACGAAGGGAAAGCCATCTGTAAGCGCGACTATGACGATATTTCTCCCTCGGATAACAATGCGGTTGTTCGTTATGGGGCGTCTACTTTACTTGAGGAGATCCAGGAAACCCTAGCCGACCTGGATATTCATTTCGATCACTGGTTTTCAGAACGCACGTTGCATCAATCAGGTCGCGTTCAAGCCTCTGTTGATGCGTTGCTTGCCAAGGGGGCCGCGTATCGTGATGAAACTGGGGCAGTCTTGTTTAAGATGGATCTGGATGACGAAGATGACAGGGTCATAGTCAGAAGTAACCAGTTGCCAACTTATTTTGCCTCAGATATCGCTTATCACGACGAAAAGGCCAAGCGCGGATATAAACGGCTTATCAACATCTGGGGGGCCGACCACCATGGCTATATTCCTAGGGTCAAGGCGGCCTTGGAGGCATTTGATCACGATCCAGAGTTGCTACATGTAGTTTTGGTCCAGATGGTTTCCCTAATACGTGGCAAAGAAATTGTTCCAATGGGCAAGCGAACTGGTAAGTTCGTGACTTTACAGGAGATCATTGACGAGGTTGGCAGTGATGCCGTCAGGTTTATCTTCTTGTTGCGGCGGGCGGATGCTCAGATGGAGTTTGACCTGGATCTAGCTCGTTCTCAGACGATGGATAACCCTGTTTACTATGTTCAGTATGGTCATGCCAGGGTGGCCTCAATCATTCGAAAGGCCGCAGAAATGGGTATTTCCGTGCCAGTACCCAGCCCTGAGATGGCTCATGTTCTGAACCTGCCAGAGGAGCAATCCATAATTCGAGGGCTTAATCGTTATCCATCGGTTATTGCTGTTTCCGCAATGCAGGCTGAACCTCATCATGTGGCGTTTTATCTGATGGAAATTGTTAAAGAATTTCATTCCTACTACACGCGCTACAAGGGGTCTGAAAAGGTGATCTCGGATGATGCCGTCAAGACGGCGGCAAGGCTTTATCTCGTGTCCCGTATCCAGGCTGTGTTGGGACATGGTTTGGGGCTTTTAGGTGTTAGCGCACCCGAATCCATGTATTACGGGGCAGAGGATGACGAAGCCTAACAATGAACGTCCCATCGTAGAGGTACAGATTCGTGACTTGGATAAGATTCGCGAACGGACCCCTTTGCGCATTGAACCTAGGCACATAGTTCGAACTATCCTCATAGTTTTGTTATTGATAGCCTTTTCCTTTGTAGGTGGCTATTTTCTTGGCTCTGGGATGTTTGTATCCAAAGGGCCAAAACGCCTTTTACCTGTTGTTAGTCCAAACACTCAGCAATGGCAGCCAATTCCAGGAGAGGAGCTGCTTGGTATTGGGAGTGATGAGCCTGATTTCGAAGAAAAACCGGTCATACAATCAGTTACAGGCTCAGTTAACCCTGTGAACGAGCCTGAGAAAGAAGAACCTGTTGGCGAAAATTTAGATACTCCTGAAGAAGTAGAGACAGAAGTAGCTGGCATTGAACAACAAACGGAACCTGAAGCCCCTGTACAACCAGAGCTGGTGGCTCACGCTACAGCACCAGACTTAGAGGCAGCCACTCCTGCACCTGAAATTGAATCCGCTGCACCTGAAGCCGTGCTCTCAGAACCTGAACCTGAGCCTGAGCCTGAACCTGAACCTAGCCCGGAACCGAGGTCTCTTCAATTGAGCGCCCAATATAACGAAAGACGACCATGGGAGCCATTTGAACAAGCAATAGGAATTCCAGAGTTTTTGCCAGCGCTTTTATTTTCAAATCCCAACGCCACCTGTACGACCATTGACCCGAATGACTCAGAATGCCAATCTGCCTTTGAACCCGAGCCAGAACCAGAGGTGGAGGTGGAGCCTGCCTCGGAACCGGAGGAGGAGCCAGAGGAGGAACCTGCCTCGGAACCGGAGGAGGAGTCAGAGGAGGAACCTGCCTCGGGACCGGAGCCTGAGGTCGATTCTGAGGCCCAGCCCAAAATTGAAGCAGAGCCGGCTTCTGAATATGAATCAGAACCAGCCCCTGATCCTGCCCCCACCCCTGACCCCGTCCCCGCCACCAAAAACTACCACGTGCAGATCCGCGCCTACCAAGACGAAGCTGCAGCCTCTGACTACGCCAATTCCTTGCAACAGGCCGGATATCCCGTCAAGGTCATCAACTTCGTAGATGCAAAGGGAAGACAGTGGTTCAGGATAAGAGTGACTGGCTTTAAGAGCAAAACAGCTGCGAAAGAGTTTTCAAAAGATTTCAATTTGCGCAACAATGAGCAGTCCGTTGTTGTGGAGGTCCAATGAGCATCATTGTTAAACCCCGTAAGGTAGACAAACCCTGGGGATTCGAGCTGGTACTGGCCCATACTGACCGCTATGTAGCCAAGCTGCTTCACATTAATAAAGGTCAACGACTTTCAAGGCAGTATCACGAGATCAAGGATGAAACGCTTTACGTGTTGGCTGGAACCTTGATCTTCCAGCTTGGTCAAGGCAGCGAAATGCAGGAATTTATCGTCCCGGCAGGACAGGGGTTCAGGATTTTGCCAGGAATGATCCATCGGTTTATAGCCCCTGATGATAGCGATTGTGACCTTATTGAAGCATCAACCCCAGAATTGGACGATGTCGTCCGGCTTGAGGATGTGTACGGTCGGGAAGGCACCAGCGAACCATAATTTCTAGGAGGAATAATTAAATGAACTCTAATCACCCTGTTGAAAGCCCAAATGCGCCAAAAGCTATTGGCCCATATTCCCAAGCTATTGAATGCAGTCCTGGACGGTTGCTGTTTTTGTCAGGGCAAATTGGGATAAACCCTGTTACAGGCACCATGGTAACTGGTGGAATTGAGGCCGAAACAGCCCAGGTTCTTGCAAACCTTGAAGCAGTGCTGATTGCAGGCGGCATGGCCAAGTGGAATGTAGTTAAGACCACGATTTTACTAACCGATATGGCTGATTTTGGAACCGTAAACCAGATGTATGGCGAATTTTTTGGTGAACACCGTCCTGCCCGGGCCACCTTTCAGGTTTCAGCATTGCCAAAAGGTGCGCTTGTCGAAATCGAAGCTATCGCCGCCATCTAAGGTTTCATAAGCGAATCATAGTAGGCGCGAACAACCGCCTCAAACCTAGCTGGCACCTGCTGGTCAGAGTAGTTTCTGATCTCATCAGTGAACCCTCCAGCGCTAGTTGTCTGGACATGCTCAGGCAATTCGATCGGGTCTTCTTCAGCCCAGGTTGATGCAGATTGGTACTTGATTTCTCCACGCTCCAAAGACCTTCGCAATTTCATAACATCTTGGATTGCTTGACGTTGATGGGCCTCTGCCGCCACAAAATTTGTTTCTCGCAATCGTTCGCAAGCCTCTTGCATATTCTGCTTGGCTGAAAAGGCGGTAACAACAATCTCATCTGTATCCGAATCGATGGATTTTTTAAGAGCTTCGGAAAATTTGGTTGCTAGTGAAAGTGCTCGCTCCTGATCCCTTAAGATAACTGAGGCCTCTTCACGATCATCCTTAGTCACCATGGCTCTTCTAGCTTGTCCCCACAACCTGAGCTCGCTATTAATTTCACGAAGTAGTTCGTAGCTTTTTGATAGTCTGATTGCCAAAGACAACAATGATTTCGACGCCTTCTCATCTTCAGCCCATTCAGCCGCGCTGCGCATGTCAATGATGGAATTTCTTGTATTTTCAAGGGCCGCTTCCACAACTGAGGCCGCGTTCTTTAGGTCGCCCTGATTTAAAAGTTGAACAGCTGTAGACAAACTGCCTGTAATTTCAAGCAGGTTCTGGGCGAAATCGCCTATGTTGTCACGCTGTTGCAGGCGTTCTACCATCTCTAAAGCCTTTTGTCCAAGCGATGCCAGCCTCAGGTGATCAGGGGCCTTTTGTACCGACAGATCATCTGAGCGTTTGCGCATCAAAAAGGCAGTTTGTGCAGTTCTGTCCATGACCTCCTTTTGCAGGCTCAACGCAAGCCTCAGGTTAGTCAAAACCTCGGGAGGAATAACGTTTTCTTGTTTGGCCGTCATCAACCCAGGCATGATTCCAGGAATGTTCACGTTTCTAAAAGCCTCGATAGTCTTATTCAACGCCACATGAGTCGCCTCCAGTGCTTTTCGTCGTTGCGCCCTAGAGGTGTCGCTTCGCAAAATCAAGTCTTCAAAAGCTGTAAGTTGTTCATTTGCTTGGGCCAAAAGGTTACCCAGATTTGCAGGTATGAATCGAAGCATTCCACCATGTAATTCGGCGCTTGCTTGCCACTCTCGTCTCAAATTATCTAAGTACTTAAAAGACCTTCTGGTGCGGATAATGATTTTCATAGCCTCATCATTGGCCTCGCGCAATCCCACTTGCCTTAAACGGGTTACATCCCGGGTCATGTTTGCTAAACGGGCGCTTAAGAGACTTGCCGTGGATGTGGTGATTGATTCGTCAACCATCAAGATAATCTTGGAAAGTTCAGATGTTATGTTTTCAGGTTTAACTTGTGGGAGCGCCTCAATACCGTTTGCAATAGTTTGCCACGTGTCTGGAACCGACTTTATGCCGTCAACAATTCTCTTAACAAACATCCCTGCTTCAGCAATGCGCGTTTCAAGATGTCTAACTTGTGGATTTTCTGGATCTAAGTATGTTTTTGCCAACATCTCCAATAAAAGGTCCATCAGCTTTTGTTGGTCAATTATGTAAGCATTTTGGCGCACTCCGGGGCTGTCCAAGATAAAGCTTATTGCCTTGGAACGTCCTATCTGATCATCGACCAACAAATCAGAGGCCTCGATGATCAAATCAACCATGCCACCAGCCTCCAAAATGTAGTCAGGTAAAACAAAGGTGACTTCACCAGAGGCCGTTTGTGCTGTTGAATCAAGGATTCTAGTTTTTACTGGGGTGCGAACCCTATCCAAAGGAAATTCATAAACGATATCAACAGTTGCCATCCCAGATTCGGCATGGACGGAAAATGGGATCACAGCGACTTCTCCAGCCTTCAAAGCCCACTGTTCAGGTGGAGTTACCCTGATTTCAGGCGGCTTAGGCGAAATAATGTGGATTTGTCGCCTGGTCCTTTCAGATACCAAAACACCTGGGACTTCCAACACTTCTAGGTGCCAGGTTGAACTGGATTGTGTCGGGAATTTCACTGAAAATGAATTGTTTGCACCCAAGGTCAGGCTGTAACGCTTTTCGTCTTCCCCTGAAACCACCAAATGTCCAACCATTGCTGGCTGATTCAGACGGCCAAAAACATGGATCTCAGTATCCTTCAAGGCTGATATGTCACCACTTTCTTCACATGGAATTTCAACTACTTGGCCATCTTTGCCAATCTTGTTTATCACGACGTGGATGTCAAAAACCAAAGAGTCCACGCTCGTGGCCGGTCCCAAAAGCCAATCAGGGGTGCTTTCGACGGCCATGCCTGCCATTGTTCTCATTCCCCTTAAAGCAGACCATGGTGTAATGGCAAGCCAAGAAAGGCCAATAACTACAGGCACTAAAAGTGCTAGCAGCGGCAGTTTCAGCCTGCTAAAACTCAAAATGGATGAACTCTTAGTATCTTGAAGGATCTGATTCGTTTGCTTTATCTGGGCCACTAAAAGCCCTGATGAAAAATGATTCGCATCGATATTTGGTGCTAATTCGACTGCAGTTTCAAGGTGTTGCCCTAATGACGGTACTCGTTTTTGCGCCCACCTAGCGATGCGGACAGGTTTTCCCGAACGAACAACATGGAAAATCCACCATCCAACCGTGTAACCAGAAAACATCGCCAGTCCGGCTAAAAGCCACTGACGCAGCAACGTGAACTCGGCAATATAAGAAGCCAAGGCCGACCCAATAAGCCCAAAGATTGCAGCCAACGCCAGCAGCGCAATCATTGCCTGCAGAGATCGCTCCATAATTAGTAGACGCCGCAATCGGCGAACCTGGATGGTAAGTTGATCAAGCGCGATCATGTTGGAACTCTACAGGAAAATGGCTCCTAAATCTTCTCAGGATATGGGCATAATTCGTTCAATTTGCAAGTGGTACATTTTGGCTTTCTGGCTAAACAGACCTCGCGACCAAACCATGTGACCCTGTGGCTATAGTCTGACCACTGACTTTCAGGCAGCACTTTACCAACATCTTGTTCCACTTCTACAGGGTCAGACGATGTTGTAAAACCTAAACGGTTGCTGACCCGCAATACATGGGTATCAACCACAATACCCGGAATTCCAAAGCAATTTGTCAGTACTACATTTGCCGTTTTGCGTCCCACTCCAGCTAGTTTTGTCAGCTCTTCCATACTGTTTGGCACCTCGCCACCGTGAAACTCAATAAGTTGCTGGCAGCACTTTTTTATTGCCTTGGCCTTGTTTTTGTAAAAACCGGTTTGTCGGACCAATTCTTCAAGCTGTTCTATTGGTGCATCCGCGATTGCCTGTGCTGTGGGTAGCGTTCCCATAAGGACAGGCATGACCTGGTTAATCAGCACATCCCTTGATTGGGCGGCCAAAATGGTGGCAATCAGCAACTCCAAGGGGGTGTTCCAGTTCAAAGGACTAGTTGTGGCGTCTGGATACCAGTTCGCTAGAATGTCCACAACTTTCAATGCTCTAGTTTTCATCTAACTCCACCAAATTCCCAATCGCTAGCGCTGGACCTTTTGGAAACCAGCCTGATCTCTGGGCCTAATAATAATCTGATCAATGTTTACATGGTCAGGCAGGTCGACAGCCCAACGAATACATTCAGCAATGTCCTCGGCTACCAAAGGCTGCATCCCACGATAAACTGCATCTGCCTTTTCCTTGGAATCAAGTCGGACCACCGAGAATTGAGTCTCCACCATGCCAGGATCAACGCTAGTGACGCGAATGGGTTCTCCAAGCAACTCAAAACGCAGCGTCTCTGATACAGCGCGCACAAAGTATTTGGTCCCACAATAAACAGAGCCACCTTTGTAAACTCCATGGCCCGCCACACTTCCCAAAAAGAAGATATGTCCCCAACCTGCGGCTTTAATCAAAGGAATGCAGGCTCTAGTCATGTAAAGCACACCGTTGATATTGGTGGAAATCATCTGTTCCCACTGGTCGTCAGTCGCATCTTCAAGACAAGCCGTGCCCTTTGCCAGACCAGCATTGTTGACCAACACATGAACTGCCCCAAACTCGCTTTTAGCCAATTCAACAAAGGCGTTAACAGATTCTGGGTCTCTCACGTCAAGGGCTGTTCCAATGGCCTTGATACCATGCTTACTTTGTAATTCTTCTGCCAGCGCAGTCACTTTTTCAACGGTTCTGGCCCCCAAAAGCAGGTAAAAACCACTTTCAGCCAAGAGTTTTGCAGTAGCCTCTCCAATTCCCCAAGAAGCCCCAGTGATTAAAGCAACGGGATGCTCAGGTCTCATCTTTGACCTCCAATATCAAAAGTATCAAACAGCCGCATGACCGCGCCAGCCTAGATAAACCCAAAAGGCCACATGCCAACCAGAGTTTAGCCTTTTTTAAAACTCGATCAACGATATCCTAAGCATTCCCAAATGCCACCAATAATCTCCTTAACAATCTGCAACGGACCCACAATTACTGCCGGTGATTTTGGGTCGACACCAGGTCGTTCCCTTTCTATAATCGCGGCTGTTGGGGAGGTAGCCGTGAAAGTTATCGTCCAGAAATTTGGGGGTTCGTCCGTAGCCGACCTAGACCGAATTGAAAGGGTCGCCAAGCAAGTTGTTGCAACTAAACAAAAGGGATACGAGGTCGTTGTTGTCGTTTCAGCCATGGGTAAGACCACGGATGAACTGAAACAAATGGCCCTAGAGATCGACGAAAACCCCCCAACCAGAGAACTGGATATGCTACTTTCAGTTGGCGAACGAATCTCTACCGCGCTGATGGCAATAGCAATACAAAAACATGGGGTTCCAGCTATATCACTGACTGGTTCCCAGTGTGGGATAATGACCAGCGCCAGCCACAGCCACGCCAGGATTATCGACATAAGGCCTTTTCGTGTCCTAGACGAGCTTGAAAAGGGGCACGTTGTCGTGGTCGCCGGTTTTCAGGGGACTTCATACAAGCGAGAGATCACCACCATCGGCCGCGGCGGTTCAGACACGACAGC
>ENA-UPXM01007287-UPXM01007287.1-activated-sludge-metagenome-genome-assembly--contig:-NODE-7287-length-9984-cov-4.997986_pt1 | contig 9984 bp, 9 predicted proteins | sample MGYA00238178_ERZ772708 | MGnify/ENA primary metagenome ERZ772708 (study PRJEB29002, sample SAMN05720212) | activated sludge metagenome | isolation source: anaerobic digester from wastewater... | reverse complement strand
TGCAGGATATCGTCCGCCAGGAACTGGAAGAAAACCCGCTGCTGGAGGAGACCAGTGAGGCTGAGGAGGTTGTGGAGCCGGAGTCGCTGGAGTCAGCCGAAAAGGAGGTCGAAAGCGGCGGCGAAGAGGCGGAGTTCCATGAGGTCGAGACAGGAGGAGAGAGCCTGCGTGACTGGGACAGTTACCTGGATGGTTACACCTACAGTTCCGGTGACCAGTACAACCCCGACGATGATCGCCCCTCCTTTGAGAATCTGCTGACCCGTAAGGATACGCTGGACGACCATCTGCTCTGGCAGCTGCACATGGGGCACTTTTCTGCGGAAGAAGTGGCTGTCGGAGAGGAGATCATCGGCAATATCGATGAATCCGGTTATCTGCGGGCCCTGCCGGAGGATATTGCCCGGGCCTGTCAGGTGGATGAAGGCCGCGTGCTGGAAGTGCTGGAGCGGATCCAGGAGTTCGACCCCAGCGGGGTCGCTGCGCGCGATTTGCAGGAATGTCTGCTGATTCAGGCCAGACAGATGGGCATGCAGGGCGGGGTGGTCGAGCAGATTCTGATGAAACATCTGGGTGACCTGGAGACCCGCAACTACCGGTACATCTCCAGATGCCTGGGGATCAGCCTCGATCAGGTCATTGTTGCCGCAAGGATCATTGCCGGATTTGACCCCCGGCCCGGCAGGATTTACAGCAGCGAGGATGTGCATTACATATCTCCTGACATCTTCGTCTCCAAACTGGGAGACGACTATGTGGTCATGCTCAATGAGGAAGGGCTTCCCAACTTGAGGGTCAGCCCGCTTTACAGCGAAGTGCGCGGTAATGCTTCGGTTGATGCCAAGGCAGAGGAATACATCGGCGACAAGATGCGTTCCGCCATGTGGCTGATCAAGAGTATTCAGCAGCGCCAGCGAACCATCTACCGCGTGGCCAAGAGCATCGTGCGTTTCCAGAAGGATTTTCTGGACAACGGCATCGAATATTTGCGGCCGCTGGTGCTCAGGGATGTTGCTGAGGACATCGGCATGCATGAGTCCACCATCAGCCGTGTCACTACCAACAAATACATGCAGACCCCTCAGGGCCTGTATGAGCTGAAGTATTTTTTCAACAGCGGGCTGTCAACCAGCGGCGGTGATTTTGTCGCTTCGGAAAGCGTCAAGAACCGCATCCGCGAAATCATCGAGAAGGAGGATCCCAAAAAACCGCTTTCGGATCAGAAAATCGCTGAGGTGCTGATGGAAGAAACCGTGAATATCGCCCGCCGTACGGTTACAAAGTACCGGGAACTGCTGAAATTCGGCTCTTCATCGGAGCGCAAGCGACATTTCTGAATGCCGCAAGCCATTTTCAGCACAGGTAGCTGCAAGGCTGATGTTGTGCAAATTGTCAGGTTGGTTTTTTGAAGTGGCGAGGTATTATTATATTAGAAGTCAGGCACGACATCATTAGAGGAGGACGTTATGCAAGTAACTACTACATTCAGGCAGATGGAACAGAGTGAAGCTCTGAAGACGTACGCTGAAGAGAAGCTTGAGAGAGTAAAAAAATATATAGACGCACCGATCAGTGCCCAGGTCTTTTTCACTGTTGAAAAGAAGATCCGCCACATAGTCGAGATTGTCGTCACCGCCAAGGGCATCAGCACCAAGGCCTCGGAATCGACCGATGACATGTACGCCGCCGTTGACGCCGTGATTGACAAGATCGAGCGCCAGCTCAAACGCTACAAGGAAAAGATCAAGGCCCACAAGCCGGCCAGCGAGGGCAGTGGTCGCCCGATTTCAAAGAAGATCTTTGATGCCGGCAGCATCGAGGCTGATACGGAACCGGTGGTGATCAAGACCAGAACCGAAACCGCCAAGCCGATGTCGATTGAAGAGGCTGTCATGCAGATGGACCTGCTGCACAAGGACTTCATCGTATTCTCCAACTCGGAAAACAATGAGATCAATGTTCTTTATCGCCGCAAGGACGGAAATTTCGGCTTGATAGAACCCCGCCATTCCTGAGACAATAACCGTTCTAATCATATCTTGCGGGACGCCCGAACGGGCGTCCCGATGGAGATCCACTTGGGAGTCAGAAACCTATCCATTCAGGAACTTCTAGAAGAGAGTGAGCACGACTTGGGGCTGACGTTGCTGGCCGGTCGGGCCGGTCTGGGCAACCAGATTGTTTGCCCGCGCATCCAGAAGCCGGGTTTGGCCATCGCCGGGTATATCGAGCATTTTCATCCTGATCGGATCCAGATTCTCGGCAATACCGAGATTTCCTATTTGAATGCCGTTGATACTACTGTAGGAAAGGCTGCCGTTAAGCAGTTATGCAGCCTTGCGGTCCCCTGCTTTATTCTGACCTCATCGCTGGCGCCGCCGGACTATTTTATTGATGCTGCGGAAAATGCCGGTATAGCTGTGCTGAAGAGCGAGCTGGATACATCAACCTTCATTTCCATGATCAGCCGTTGCCTTGAGGAACGCTCCATGCCTTCCACCCACATGCACGGTGTCATGATGGATGTGCTGGGGGTAGGCGTGCTGTTGACCGGCAAGAGTGGCGTGGGCAAGAGTGAGTGCGCCCTGGATCTGGTCATTCGCGGTCACAGGCTTGTGGCCGATGACGTCGTATTCATCAAGAAGAAAAGCGCAACGGTGCTGATCGGCCAGGCTAGAGAATCAATTCAGCACCTGATGGAAATTCGCGGTCTGGGCATCATCAACATCAAGGATCTGTATGGTGTCTCCTCCATCCGTGAAAAAAAGGTGGTTGATATCATTCTGGAGCTGGTTGAATGCGACATGGGGCAGGATTGCGACCGGCTGGGGATTGATGAACATACCATGGATGTGCTGGGTGTGGCGGTGCCGCATATCGTAATTCCGGTGCGTTCCGGCCGCAATTTGAGTTCTATCATCGAGGTGGCTGCCAGAAATCACCTGCTCAAGGGGATGGGATACCATTCGGCGCTGGATTTTCATGATCGGTTGCTGGCCCGGATGGACAGCCGGCTACCGATTGGCGAGGTGGAATAGGGCATGCGGATTGTGGTGATCACAGGCATGTCAGGTTCTGGCAAGTCCACGGCCATCAAGGTGCTCGAGGATGAGGGGTTCTACTGTATTGACAACCTGCCGATCAGACTTTTCCGCAGGTTTGTCGATCTGATCGTAAAATCGGGGGAGCACTACAAGGGCATCGCGCTTGTGGCTGATATCCGCGGTCGGGAGTTTCTGAAGGGTTACGAGACGGTCTTTCACAAGCTGGCTTCGGCGGGACACAATATAGAGATCCTGTTCTTCGATGCCTCTGACGAAACGCTGATCCGGCGTTTTTCTGAAACCCGCCGTCGTCATCCCGCGGCTGTGAACTGTACCGTGTCCGAAGGGATCAGGATCGAAAGGGAGCGCTTGGCAGGTCTGCGCAGGATGGCCAGCCAGGTCATCGACAGCTCTGAATTAAATGTGCATCAGCTCAAGGATTTTATTCTGCGGCTGGTGCGTGGTGAAGCCGGTGAAAAACCTCTGGTGATCGAGGTCAAGTCGTTTGGATTCCGCTACGGTGTACCGCTGGAGTCAAGCATCGTAATGGATGTACGTTTTCTGCCCAATCCCTTTTTTGTGCCGGAACTAAAAGACGGCACCGGCTTGGACAGCGCGGTCAGGGGGTATGTGATGGATAGTCCCCTGACGGAGCAATTCCTGGAGCGTTTTTTCAGCCTGCTTGACCTGGTCGTTCCGGCCTGTTGTCAAGAGGGCAAGGCCTATCTGACCATTGCCATTGGGTGCACCGGCGGACGGCACCGATCGGTGGCAATTGCCGAGCGAGCCGGCAGGCATCTGGCCGGGCAGTGGCCGCATGTTCGAATAACACACAGAGATATGGAAAAGGGGCAGCAATGATTGGATTGGTTTTGGTAACCCACGCAGACCTGGCGGCAGCGCTGCTGCGTTCAGCCGAGATGATCGTCGGCAAACAGGAGTGCTGTGAATATGTGGAGGTGGCGCCCGACGAACAGGCCGACCACATCATGAATCGGGTGGTTGAGGCGGTTGAAAGGGTAAGCACTGACGGAGCTATCATAATGACGGACCTGTTTGGTGGCACCCCGTCCAACATGGCCATGTCTTTTCTCAAGGACGGCAAGCTGGAGGTATTGACCGGTGTCAACCTGCCCATGCTGATTGACTTTTTTTCCAAACGGTCACGTCTCGGAGTGAGCGAGCTTGCAATTGACCTGCTTCGCTCAGGCCGGGAAGGTATCATCAGTGCCGGTGAGTTTCTCAAGTAGTTTAATCCTATAGGAGCATTGAACCACAGTGTACACAGAGTTTGTTGGGAAGAAACAGGGGATTCAAAATCACACAATTTCACCAGACAGGTGAAACTGAATATAACAAATGTTGTAATGTGAGCCTCTTGCAAAAGTCTCGTAACATGTCATTCCGGCAGGTTTCTGGCCGGAATCCAGCTTTTAAGTTGTTGAAAAGAATGGATCCCCGACAAAACCACTCGGGGATGACAATCTTTTTGCAAGAGGATCATGTTTTTTTGTATTCTCAGTGGTCTCAGTGGTTAAGGGCAGTTTTAAGGTTAATCGATGAATAAGGGCGGGGCAGATGGAAGCTGCCCCGCCTGTTTTTATGCGTGCAGGAGGATATTGCGATGATCAGGTATGCTGTTTTATGTTTTGTCTGGATTCTGGCCATGCCAGCCGGCACCTTTGCCGGTCAGATCGACAGACTGGCCGGGCTGAAGGAGGAGATTCGGCATGAATTTGGCGGTATGGTGCCTAAGGAGTGGGGGGAGAACGTCAACGGGGTGCGCAACCGTATGAAGACCGGCGACCGGGTACTGGCTTTGACCCTGGATGCTTGTGGCAGCGCCCGGGGAAAGGGATATGACCGGGCGATGATTGAATATCTGATCAGGGAAAACATACCGGCCATGCTGTTCATCAATGCCCGCTGGATCGACGCCAATCCTGATGTGTTTGCCAGCCTGGCCGCCAACCCGCTGTTCGAGATTGCCAACCACGGCCTGCTGCACCGTCCGGCTTCGGTCAACGGAAAAGGGATTTACGGTATTGCCGGGACGCGGAGTCTGGACGAACTGGTGGATGAGATCGAGGTCAATGCGCTCAAGATTCAGGGGCTGACCGGCAAACGGCCCCGTTATTACCGGTCCGGAACCGCCTATTATGATGAGGTGGCAGTAAGCGTTTCGCAGCGCCTGGGGCATGAGGTGATTGGTTTTTCCATACTGGGCGATGCTGGAGCCACCTACAAGAAGGAGCAGGTGCGTGCCGCAATGCTGGCAGCCCGAAACGGGGATATCGCCATCTTGCACATGAATCATCCTGAGGCAGAAAGTGGCGCCGGCCTGATTGCAGCCATTCCTGAACTGAAGCGCCGCGGTTTCCGGTTTGTCAGACTGTCCGATTACGGGCTAGTCCGATAGCGCGCCAGTCCTTGACTGGCCGTGGTCGTCATGCTATGAAACAGACTGCTTTTATGATAGCCCGTTAAATTTTGTCGGAAGGTAAGCTCACAAGATGCTAGCTAAGGATTTTCAGATTGTAAACAAGCTCGGCCTGCATGCTCGGGCCTCGGCCCTGTTTGTCAAAACTGCCAGCCGGTTCGGCAGCGAGGTCAAGCTTGTCAAGGAAGGTATCGAGGTCAACGGCAAAAGCATCATGGGCATCATGATGCTGGCCGCATCAAAGGGCAGCATGGTTCAGTTGGTGGTGGAAGGCAGCGATGAGGCCGAGGCAATGGATGTGATCGGAGAGCTTATTATCAATGGATTCGGTGAAGACTGAAATACGCAGGCTGAACGGTATCGCGGTTTCCCCGGGTATTGCTGTCGGCAGGTTGAGGGTTGTTGACAGGAGTCATCTGGCTGTAGACGAGTATCCGGTCAGCCGTGAATCTGCCGATGGTGAAACAAGGCGCCTGCGCGATGCCTTTGACCGTACCTGTGCCGAACTCAAGACCCTGAAAGGTCAGCTGCAGGCGACCACCGGCGATGAGCACCTGTTTTTCATCGACACCCATCTGATGATCCTGGGTGACGAGCGCCTGTTCAGCGAGGCGGCGGCCAACATCAATGGCAGTCTGATCAATGCAGAGTCTGCCCTGCGCCGGACCCTGCACCGCTATCGCGAGGTGTTTTCGGCGATGGAAGACCCCTATCTGCGCGAGCGGATCAGCGATGTGGAAACCGTCATCGAAAAGGTACTCCGTAACATGGCTGGTGTGCCGCATGCGCCGATCACCCCTGATGACGGGCAGACCATCGTGGCAGCCCATGACCTTTCACCGGCGGATATCCTGCAGATGGACCATAGCCGGATCGTCGGCATCATCACCGAGGTGGGCGGTAAAACCTCCCACTCCTCGATCCTGGCCAGAGCCTTCGAATTGCCGGCTGTTGCTGCAGTGGAGGGCGGAGGCGACTTCTCGCTGGACGGCGCCACGGCCATACTGGACGGTTTTACCGGCGAGATCATCGTCAATCCGGATCGGGATACCTTTGTCGATTACCTTGAACGTCAACGTTACAACAAGTATGTCGAGCAGGAACTGCTCAAGATTGCCGGACTGCCGGCCGAGACGCTTGACGGTCAGAAACTGGATCTGAAGGGTAACGTGGAGATACCTGAAGAGGGTGCTTCTGTTCTGTGCCACGGCGGCACTGGTGTTGGGTTGTATCGTACCGAAATGCTGTTCATGAATCGCAGCGTGATGCCGGATGAGGAGGAACAGTTCCGGGTCTACGCCGCCATGCAGCAGGCCATTACCCCCCATCCCCTGACCATCCGCACCATGGATGCGGGTGGTGACAAACTGCTGGTGGGCCACCCGTCATTTGTTGAGCAGAATCCGGCCCTGGGGGTCAGGGCCATCCGTATGTCGCTGGCGCTGCCGGATGATTTTAAAAAGCAGCTGCGTGCTATCCTGCGTGTCAGCGCCTTTGGTGATGTGCGCATCATGTTCCCGATGATCTCCGGGCTGGAGGAGTTGCGCCGTGCCCGGGCCATGCTTGCCGAAGCCATGGCAGAGCTGGATGCGGCTGGCGTCATCTATGACCGCAATATTCAGGTCGGTGTCATGATCGAGATCCCTTCCGCTGTTGTCGTTGCGGATCTGCTGGCCCGCGAGTCCGATTTCTTCAGCGTTGGCACCAACGATCTGATCCAGTATTCCCTGGCAGTTGACCGCGCCAACGAGCAACTCTCCGAACTCTATCAGCCGCTGCACCCTGCCATACTGCGTTCCCTGCGCCGCATAGTAACGGCTGCCAAGGAGGCCGGTATACGGGCCTGTATCTGCGGTGAGATGGCGGGCGATCCGCTTTACCTTCCGTTGCTGCTTTCCTTCGGTTTCGACGAACTGTCCATGACCGCTGCTTCGATACCAAAGGTCAAGAAGCTGCTCAGGCGCTGTGATATGAAGCAGGTCAACGAAATTGCTGATGCCTGTCTGGCGCTTTCCACCGCAGCAGAGGTGGAGATGTGTCTGAAGAGCGCGATTACAAGCCATTTGTCGGACAGCTTTGACTGACCGGATGACAGGGACACCATGAATCAACATACGATCCTGCCTGTATTTGCCTTTCTGCTGGGAGCGGTGGTCGGTTCTTTCCTGAATGTGTGCATCTCACGTATGCCCAGGGGAGAGTCGGTTGTGTCGCCGCCATCCCACTGTCCGCTCTGCAATCACCGTATCCGCTGGTACGAAAACATCCCCCTGCTGAGTTATGTGATGCTGGCCGGGAAATGCAGCGGCTGCCGCAGCCGCATTTCGCTGCAGTACCCGCTGGTGGAATTGGTCAACGGCCTGTTGACGCTGTTTCTGTTTCTGAAACTGGGCCCTTCGCTGACCTTTCTGGCGCTGTTTCTGTTCTGCTCCTCTCTGGTGGTGGTTACCTTCATCGATATCGAACATCAGATCATCCCGGACGAGATTTCTCTGGGGGGCATTCTGGCCGGTTTTGCATTTTCATTCGTTCTGCCCTGGTTGGGTTGGCTTGACTCGCTGATCGGTATCGTGGCCGGCGGCGGCAGCCTGTTGCTGGTGGCCTACGGCTATCAACTGTTCACCGGCAAGGAAGGGATGGGGGGCGGAGATATCAAACTGCTGGCCATGATGGGCGCCTTTCTGGGATGGCAGGCCATTCCGTTCATCATCTTCATCAGCTCGCTGGCCGGTTCGATCTTTGGCATTACCCTGATGATGATCCAGAAGAAGGATTCTAAACTGGCGATTCCCTTTGGCCCATATCTGGTTTTCGGCGCGATTCTTTACATCTTCTATGGCCGGCAGATCATCCTCTGGTATCTGTCACTGGGAACTCCAGACAGGGGGTAGCATTGCGCAGCCTCAGACCCAGCCTGACCGTATCCATTCTGGCGTTTCTCAGCAGTCTGCTGCTTATGACCTGGCTGCTGTTCAGCCTGTTTGCCTTCCGCACCGCAGCAAAAGACCTGTATGACCAGAAGGCCCGTCACGGACGCATGCTGTTGGCAACCTTTGTCAGTCAGCTTCCCGAACAGCTGCCAACCTATCCCGAAGGCCTGATCTCACCCAACACACCGGCCGCGGTTTACGGCTACAAACTCTCCGAAGACAACGATACCATCCGGCTGACCCTGCTGGATTCCAAGGGTAAATACATCTATACGTCCGGTCGCGAAGGCAGCGATCTGTTCGGCCCGTTCAGCGGTTTTCCCCAGGGGGGCGAGGGGCGCTTTATCTCGTCAGATGGAGATAATATCGGCGTTGTGATGCAGGTTGTTCGCTCCGGAAATGTTGCCGGCCGGGCCGGTCTGCTGCTTTCGCTGGAAGCGGAAAAGGCCCGGCTCAAGCGGTCACGGGAATTGTTCATGGCCTATTTCGTGATCGACTTTGTGCTGTTGCTGGGGATCGGCGCCTATATCCTTTCCAGGATCGTTGTCCGTCCGGTCAGCAATCTGCTGGCAGCTACGGAAAAGATCACCAGAGGGCATTACGGTCAGCAGGTCAGCGCCTCCGGCAGCCTGGAGATGGCCCAGTTGGCCGATGCCTTCAACGACATGTCGGAAACACTGATGATCAAGGATCGCCAGGTCAACAGCCATGTGACGGCGCTGGAAAAGGCCAACCGGGAATTGATACAGGCGCGCGAGGAGTCGCTCCGTTCCGAGAAAATGGCGTCCATCGGCCTGCTGGCGGCCGGCATGGCCCACGAGGTCGGCACCCCGCTGTCATCTGTCCTTGGTTATGCCGAATTGCTGGCTGCGGAACAGCCGGCCGGCTCCAGCGGTCATGATTATGCCGAGCGGATTACCCAGGAATGTGGCCGGATCGACAGGATCATCCGCGGTCTGCTAGATTTTTCCCGGCCGCGCCGGGCTGCACTGGAGGATGTGAATATCGGCCAGTTGGTTGACGAAACCCTGGAACTGGTTGACAGCCAGGGGGCCATGAAGCAGATCGAGGTTGTGCGCCATTATGATCAAAAACTGCCCCCGGCCCATGTGGATCCCCACCAGCTGCAGCAGGCGCTGATCAACCTGTTTTTGAACAGCCGGGATGCCATGCCCCAGGGGGGGCGGCTGGAGGTGACTGTTGCTGTCGATCAGGACGACAGCAGGCCGCCTGGCAGAAAATGCCTCCGCATTGTTGTCAGCGACAGCGGGGCCGGGATTCCGCCGGAAGATCTGGGACGCATTTTTGACCCGTTTTTTACTACCAAGCCGCCCGGCCGGGGTACCGGTCTGGGTCTGGCAATTGTATCAAGGATTGTTGAAGGTATCGGCGGCCGGATCTCGGTTCGCAGCAAGCCCGGCATCGGAACCTGCTTTACTCTTCTTTTGCCGGCGGTTGTCCAGGAGGGCGGTCTCACATGAAGGGCATCAAGCATATCCTGATTATCGAAGACGAGGAAAATCTGCGTCACATGCTGTCGGTCATGTTGTCGCGTCAGGGCTACAGCGCT
>ENA-UPXM01007286-UPXM01007286.1-activated-sludge-metagenome-genome-assembly--contig:-NODE-7286-length-9985-cov-5.965458_pt1 | contig 9985 bp, 9 predicted proteins | sample MGYA00238178_ERZ772708 | MGnify/ENA primary metagenome ERZ772708 (study PRJEB29002, sample SAMN05720212) | activated sludge metagenome | isolation source: anaerobic digester from wastewater... | reverse complement strand
ACTATGAGCTCGCGTTCAATGGTACGAGACTTGCGAACGCCGGCGCGATTATCGCCGGTCCCGAAACAAACCCGTCACTCTGCGCGAGGATTACCTCGCTGGAAGCGCGGACAGCGGCGGACATGGAACCCGTACGGGGAGATTCCCTGCTGGAACTGGTACCGGTTACCGTCATTCTCTCTTCAACGGAGATACCGCTGGCGGATCTGGAATCACTTGCTCCGATGAGCTGGATCGACTTCGGTCCCGCACCCGTTGCCGGATCCATACCGGATCGAATCTGCCCGCTCATCGTATCAGTACAGATAGCGGGATGTGATGTTGCCCGGGGTGTTGCCTGCGTTGTCGGCGAAGCGATGGGGGTTCGTATCATGCAAGTCTACGGACAGTTTGCCGGTGAGGCGCCATTCCGCACAAGCGGCAATGTGCTGGGTGCCGACTATACCGCAGAAAAAGTTGCGCCCTTTGATTTCGCGCGGCCCGACTGCTTTACCCGGCGTCAGCTTGAATCGATAGACGCACTGCATGACGGGTTTCTCCGGTCTCTCTCCGCCCTTTCCGGAGAAATACCCCGCCTCCAACTCGCTTGGGTTGACCAGCTGAACTTCAGCGAGTTTCTTGATCTGGTACCCGCCGGATCGCAGGTGGCCATCGCGCCGTCGAACGCAAGTACAAGACCGCATATTGGCGGGAATGCGGAACCAAAAAAGCGCTTGCTTCGTACCACCGAATCAACTGCACTTCCGGTTGAACAAGCGCTATCCGCCATAAAGCGCGACATTGCCCGTCCATCGGGAGGCGCGACCTTCGTGACCGGAGCTCTTCTCTCCGGAAATGAAGAAGTCCTGTGCACGGCACTCCGCGACGCGTGGAGGCGGTACGGAGTACTCTCGCCAACCTACAACCATTCTATACGAAAGGATGATGCTGCCGGAGCGCAGTTGGTACCGGCTTATGCGGACGAATTCGAAATGGTTGTCGTTGTCGCTTTTACGTCCGTGATTTCCGAGATTCCCGCACAGGAGTCCCGGGTTGTTACCGAAGATGCACTTCCTGAAGCCGAAACAACCCTTCTGGTGGCCTATCCGCTGAGAACGCTCGAGGCGGTACTTGGAGCTCTGAGCGTATGAGCTATTCGCTTGTAAGCCTTGTAGAGCGTGCAATTGCCGGTACAGGACTCGACCCGCACCACGCCGGTACGCTCGCGCGGGCCGGCGGTGAATCGCATATCCGGGACGGGAGAGTGTATCTCTGGCAGGATGATCCGGTCGAGCGCACAGCCCTTGTGCTGGACGGCCGGTTTCTTCCGGTCAAACACCGCATGGGAGGCGCCGACATCACCCTGCCCGCGGCGGGCAGGGGCGAGTGGATCTGTCTTTGCGAAACCATGTTGCGGATCCCGTCCCTCGCCGATTATGTCGCGTCTTCCGACAGCACGATTCTTGCAGTTCCTGCGCGGAATATTGATCTGCTCCAAAACACTCCGGCAACATCACGATGGATCACCAGCTCCCTTGCCCGCTCTTTAGCGGCAATCCACTCCTGGCTCCTCGAAGGAGGCGCTCCGGAGCGGATACTGGGATGGCTTCTTTCACGAAGAAAGGAAATTGCCGGAACAGTCAACGCGTCCATAACCGCGACACAATCGCAGATTGCCCTTGAACTCGGTCTCAGCAGGGAAACAGTCAACCGCCGGCTGGCCGATCTTGAAAAACGGGGGCTCGTCCAGACCGGCCGTTCCGAAATTCGCATCCCCGACTGGGTAGCACTGGAATCCGAAGCGACGTCGTCTTTGTAAGAAAAAGATGGCGTTTTTTTTATACTGTGGTATTTGTGAAGGACAAGGAGACCGTTACCATGAAAAATGACCTTGTACTCCCCGCGCCGCAAACAGATTCTCCGTTTACACTGATGCAGGCGCTCGAAACACGGCGGACCACGCGCAAGTGGAGCGGCGAGGCGGTTTCGGAGCAGGATCTTTCGAATCTTCTGTGGGCAGCCTGCGGAATCACCAAAGAGAAAAAAGGAAACACCAAATCGAAGCGGACGGCGCCTTCGGCGTGCAACGCCCAGGAAATACGGGTGCATGTCCTGCTCGAAAGCGGAGTATACCGCTATGAGGAAGAGGACCACTCGCTTGTCCGGATCACCGCACAGGATATCCGTGAATACACCGGCCGTCAAAAACTGATGAAGAGTGCCCCGGTCGGTCTCGTCTATGTCGCGGACTTGTCGCGTATGAACGGTCCCATGTTCAGAAATGAAGAAGCACAACGGTTCTGCGCCTGGTCGATACCGGCTTCATCAGCCAGAACGTGTATCTGTATTGCGCTTCGGCAAATCTCGCGACCGCCGTTCTCGCGCTCATCCCCCGGGACGATCTTGGACGCCTGATGGGTCTCAAGGATCACGAGAAGATTGTGCTTACGCAGGTAGTGGGAAATCATTTGTAAGGAGTACCGAAACACCTGGCACGATGAAATAACCCTGCGATCTTGACTTTACTGGCATCCTTGGACACAATGACCCTACCCGTGCCCTGAACACGGGAAGGGAGTTATTGCACAATGGAAGAAAAAATATGGTATACAACTGATTTTATCCGCGAGGCAGTCAAAGAGGATATTGCGAGCGGAAAATGCACGGAAATTCGCACCCGTTTTCCTCCGGAACCGAATGGATGGCTGCATATCGGACATGCAAAAGCCATAGCCGTAGATTTTACGGTAGCAGCTCAATTCAACGGAACCTGCAATCTCCGTTTTGACGATACAAATCCTGAAAAAGAAGACATGTCGTATGTTGAAGCTATCAAACGGGATGTGAAGTGGCTTGGCTATGACTGGGAAGACCGGGAATATTTTGCGTCGGACTATTATGAATACCTGTATGACCTTGCGATCAAACTGATCAAGAAGGGAAAGGCCTATGTTGACGATCTGAATGATCAGGAAATGCGGGAATACCGCGGAACTGCGGTCCCGGACAAAAACAACATCACCCACACGCCCCCCGGCAAGAACAGCCCATGGCGGGACAGATCTATTGAAGAAAACCTTGACCTTTTTGCACGAATGCGGGCCGGCGAGTTCGCCGACGGGTCGAAAACCCTCCGCGCAAAGATAGACATGACCCATCCCAATCTGGTCATGCGCGATCCGGTCATGTATCGTATCAGACGGGAACCCCATTACCGGACGGGAAACGAGTGGTGCATTTATCCGATGTATGATTTCCAGCACCCGTTGTCGGACGCAAAGGAAGGAATAACCCATTCCTTGTGCTCGCTTGAATATGAAATACATCGCCCCCTGTATGACTGGTTCATTACCGAGGCAGAGGTCTATCCCTCCCGTCAGATCGAATTTGCCCGTCTCAATATTACCCACACCGTTCTTTCAAAACGCTGGCTTCTGCAGCTTGTCCGCGACGGCCATGTCTCGGGATGGGATGACCCCCGCATGCCGACAATAGCCGGCTTGCGCCGACGGGGATACACACCCGAATCGATCCGCGATTTTCTGGGCCGCATCAGTGTTTCAAAGACCGACAGCATGGTCGACATCCAGCTGCTCGAACACTGTCTGCGCGAAGACTTGAACAAGCGTGCCCTGCGCGCCATGGCGGTACTGAATCCGGTCAAACTGGTAATTGAAAATTTTGATGAAAGTGAACCGGTTGCGCTTGAGGCAGTGAACAACCCCGAAGACGAGAGCGCGGGAACCCGCACCATTTATTTTGGCCGTGAATTGTACATTGAACGCGACGATTTCATGGAAGTCCCGCCGCCCAAATACCACCGTCTCTATCCCGGATCCAAGGTCCGTCTGCGGTACGGCTACATTATAACCTGTACCGGTTGCGTCAAGAATGATGCGGGTGACGTTGTCGAAGTGCGCTGTACGTATGAGCCGGAAACGAAGGGGGGAAACCCCGCGAACGGTGAAAAGATAAAGGGAACCATACACTGGCTTTTTGCCGACACCGCCGTTCCCGCGCGTGTACATCTCTACGATCATCTCTTCGCTCCGGAACGTCCCATGGAAGTAGAACCGGGAAAGACCTTCCTCGACAACCTGAATCCGTCATCCCTGACCGTTCTTGATCATGCCTTTGTGGAACCCTGCCTTTCAGAGGCAGAGCCGGGGCAGTACTGGCAGTTTGAACGGACCGGATACTTTACCGCGGATCCCGACTCGACCGCCGATCTGCCGGTATTTAACCGGACTGTCTCCCTTCGGGACACCTGGGCAAGGATGGAAAAAAACAAGACTAAGAGCTGATACGCTGCAGCGAAAGAAATTGGAAAACGCGCCTGACGGCGCGTTTCCTATTCTATAAAAAGCCGGTGAGATGCGAATACCGGATCGGATGTCAGATTGACACCGAGCCGGCGCAAACCCGCTTCATCACCCGGTGTGGGGAAATGGGTCAGATGCATCTGGCAGCCTTTCAATTCATGGAGATGATCCAGGCAGGTTTGTACCATGGGTGTCAGGGCGGAACTGATGGCGAGGGCGATCATTGCTTCGTCAACATCGAGGCTCGCGCTCTTGCCCTTCATGGTTTTCCGCTTGAAATTTCCCAAAGCTTCGATAACCAGCGGGGAAAGGAGCTGGATGTTGTCCGGAACGCCGGCAAGGGTCTTGATGCCGTTCAGGACCGCGGCGGTTGCCGCGTGGAGAAGCCGCGAGTTCTTGCCGGTCACGATCTCGCCGGTCGGCAGCTCGAGCGCCGCACCACAATTAACTGTATCGAAAGAATCTTTTTCGGCAGTCGTTTCACCCTGCGCCGAACTTTCTTCGGCAACCTTTCGTGCGGCAACGAGAACCGGCCGGTATTCAACACCGATCGACAGCTCTTTGAGCAGCCGGTCTGCACGGTTTACCGTGCTCTCGTCGGTCATGCCCATCATGAACTCGCAGGACACCCGCAGGTACCGCCGCACTACTTCCTGTTTTGACGCTTCACGGGTAGCTTCGTCGTCAATAATGGCAAAACCGGCCCGGTTTACGCCCATATCCGTCGGAGAACGATAGATTTCGGAAGATCCAGTAATACGTTCCAGAATGGCCTTGAGTATGGGGAATGAATCCACGTCGCGGTTATAGTTGACCGCGGTCTCCCCGGTCGCTTCCAGATGGAAGGGATCGATCAGATTGAAGTCCTTGAGGTCCAGGGTCGCCGCTTCGTAGGCAAGGTTTACCGGATGCTTGAGCGGAAGGGACCAGATGGGGAATGTTTCAAATTTTGCATACATGGCATTGATGCCGATCTTGTGATCGTGATAAATCTGTGAAAGACAGGTCGCCATCTTGCCGGAACCCGGACCGGGACCGGTAACCACGACGAGCGGCTTGGTGGTTTCGATGCGGGGATTTGCGCCGTACCCTTCGTCCGAGACAATACGGTCAATATCGGTAGGATAGCCCTTGGTCGGAGTATGACAATAAACCCGGATACCCCGGTTTTCCAGCTTGGTCTTGAAGGCCTTGGCTGCCGGCTGATTTTCCCAGCGCGTAATGACGACGAATCCCACTGAAAGATTCCATTCCCCGAGATCATCGATAAGCTTCATGGCGTCGGCATCATAGGTAATACCGTAATCCGCCCGTATCTTGCGGTGTTCAATATCACCGGCATGAATGCAGAGGATTATTTCAGCGTCATCCTTGAGTTCCTTGAGGAGACGAATCTTGACGTTGGGGTCATAGCCGGGCAGTACACGCGCCGCGTGAAAGTCGTTCAGCAGCTTTCCGCCGAATTCAAGATACAACCGACAGTCAAACTGCTTCATCCGGTTACGGATGCATGCCGCCTGTTCCGTTACATACAACTCATTGTCAAAACCCTTTGTCATGTTTGTTCTTCCCCTGATAATCTCATTCGAGTGTATACCGCACCGGGGTGTATTTGCAATAAGTTGCGGGTGTTTTTTTCAAACCGGATACCCGGTCAGATTGAATCAACCGTTCATTTTCGGTACTATCAGGCATACCGTTCACAACCAACCGTATTCAGGGGGTGTAATGCACAGGATTCTAACGGTAATTGCCTGCTTGTTTATCATGTTGTGTATAGGCAGTGTGTATGCCTGGAGCATCATCGCGTCGGAACTGATTGAACACTATCACTTTCATGTTTTTCAGTCACAAATTTTGTTCGGCGTCCTCATAGCGATATTCCCGCTCACGATGATTTTCGCCGGAAAGCTCGGAAAGCGGATCATGCACCGGTATTTCGGCTATATTTCTGGCATTCTCTTTCTCTGCGGGTACACCATCGCGAGTTTTTCACACGGGAACTTCTTCATTCTTCTGCTCGGAATCGGCCTCTTTGCCGGGACGGCGACCGGATTCGGCTACTGGGTCGCGCTCACCACCCCGGTGCAATGGTTTCCGAACCGGAAAGGTCTCGTTACCGGTATAACCGCCGCAGGGTTTGGTCTGGGCGCCGTGTTTCTTTCACAAATCGCCGAAATCCTTCTCGTAAACGGCTACACCGTCCTCCAGTTATTCAAATTCATCGGTATTGTATACGGTCTCGTCATAATCGCGCTCTCCACCTTCATCCGCCAGGTACCCCCGGTCCCCGGCAGAGCCGAGCCGCACGCAAAAGCGTCCGATTTCATCAGGACGAAACCCTTTGTCAAATTGTTTGCCGGGATTTTTCTGGGAACGTTCGCCGGGCTCCTCATTATCGGAAGCCTCCGCCTGATCGGTGGTCAGTATGGAATATCCGCGCATATCCTCATTCTCGGTGTGGCGTTTTTTGCCGTCGCGAACTTCTTGGGCAGAATTCTCTGGGGCCTGTTCAGTGACCACTTCGGAGCCGGAAAAAGCATTGTCCTTGCCCTCCTCTTTCAGTCGGTCGCGATTGCCTCTCTTGCGTTGTTTCCGTTGAATAACGCGCTCTATCTTTTCCTCGTCGTATGTACCGGTTTCGGTTTCGGCGGCAACTTTGTGCTCTTTGCCAAAGAAACCGCACAATTGTTCGGTCTTCACAATCTCGGCACCGTGTATCCCCATGTATTCATGGGGTATGCCATCGCCGGAATCGCGGGCCCCCTGAGCGGCGGCGCGCTCTATGACCATTTCGCCTCGTTTACGTCCGCGATACTCCTCGCCAGTGTGATGAGCCTCGCCGGCGGTTTGCTCTTTCTCAATGAAATACGGAGTGTCCCGCATGAACACCGGGCGTGATGTCGAACACGCAGCGCACTGCATCCGCGAGGGCAAACTCGTTGCCTTTCCCACGGAAACCGTGTACGGGCTCGGAGCGGACGCGCTCAACCCGCAGGCCGTCGCGCACATATTCGAACTGAAGGAACGCCCGTCGTTCGATCCGCTCATTGTGCATATTGCCCATCTTGACCAGATGTCTACCCTTGTCGCGGAAGCTGATCCCCGGGTATTCCGCATCGCCGAAAAGTTCTGGCCGGGTCCGCTTACCATCGTGATGCCCAAAGGCCCGCTCGTCCCCGACATCGTAACCGCCGGGCTCCCGACTGTCGGAATCCGCATGCCGGATAATACACTCGCGCTTGAGTTGATACAGGTCTCCGGACGTCCGATCGCGGCGCCGAGCGCCAACAAGTTCGGCCGCATCAGTCCCACAACTGCGGCCCATGTTAAAAAACAACTCCCGGATGTTGACTACATCCTCGACGGCGGCAAAACAACAGTCGGAATTGAATCTACCATTATCCGTCTGACCCCTGCCGGCTTCCAGATTCTCCGAAACGGTTTTATCACCCGCGAGGATCTGGAGACCGTATTCCCCTTTGACGATACCCCGGTGGTTTCGGACATTGCCGCTCCCGGCATGCTCAAATCCCACTACAGCCCCCGGAAAAAGCTCCTTATTGCCGACGAAGCAACATTGGCGACGGACCGGTCTCGTGCGGGACTTATTTCTTTTACCGGAGAACATGATGCCGGTTTCGCCAAAGTGATCCGGGTTTCCCGCACCCGTGATCTGAAAGAGTATGCGGTTAATGTATTCGAGGCCATGCATACTTTTGAAGACGATGATACAATAGAGGTGATTCTTGCCGAACCGGTACCGGACTCCGGAATCGGAAAGGCCATCATGGACCGGCTGAGAAAAGCCGAGTTCAGCTGGAGAGCGCAACAAGATGCCAGAGCCTGACAAAGGAGCATTCCATGAAGGTTGCCTGTTTTACGGTCGCGACGATGGACTATTTTCCGCAGCAGAGGCGCCATTTTCCCGGCGGGAATGCCCTGAACCAGGCCGTGCGCTTCAGCGACCTCGGACTTGAAAGCGCCTTCATCGGAGCCGTCGGAACCGATTCAGCGGGAGACACCATCCAGTCACTCTTTGAAAAGCGCCACGTTGATACGTCCCATATGTACCGCCTTCCCGGCGCAACGGCGAACAACCAGCTGGTCAACGACGAGTCCGGTGAACGGTTCGGTGTGGAAGGAACCTGGACCGGCGGGGTGTATGACGAGTTTACCATGTCGGAGGCCGACTGGGACTATATCGCCAACTTTGAACTCTGGTCCACCCATGCGGACGGGAAGCACTATGAAACAGCGCTTGAACGCAAATCCACTTCCAATTTTCTGGTCGTTGACTTTCTCCATTTCAATACCTACGAGATTCTGCTCAAGGGCCGGGACACGGTTGACATTGCGTACTTTGGCGGTGTGCCTGAACAGCAGAAGGAACTCGAGAAACTGTCCCGCGATTTTCCCGGTGTAATCGTTCTCACGCTTGGCGCGAAAGGAAGTATCGCCATCAGGGACGGTGAAACCTTTTACCAGCCGGCGCTACCCCTCGACAAGGTCGTAGACACTACCGGATGCGGAGACGCGTTCCAGAGCGGATTCACGACGCGGTACATCGCGTCACGGAATATCCAGAAGTCACTGATGCAGGGTGCCGAGATGGGCAGAAAGGCCGCCATGAATTACGGCGGCATACAGTAATTGTGCGTTCAGAAGGAATATATATGAAACGATGTATTGCTGGTGCGGCTCTCGCTTTTATTGTGGTCTCGCTGTGTTTTGCGCAGGCTGAATTACCGGATGCGATGAAAAAATCGTATATCCAGCTGCGACCCGGCGTATTCGATATCGGAAAAATCACGGTTGAAGAAGCGTTTCTCAATAAAACCTTTACCGTAACCGAATTGCCGGATGGCAGCATCACGACTACCGGTTATGGTTCGCTGTATTCCGAAAATGGTCTGTATCATCTTGAAATACTTTTTTACAAAAATGACAAGGTACGCGCCATGGTAACCTTTCATCTGCTGAATCAGGGAGAGACCACCTTTATCCATTCAGTCACCGCGGAAAACTATGAAACCGGAGAGTCATCCGATTCCACCAACATGCCGGAAAAATACCAGTTTCTGCTGTTACTTGATGAGCTTTCTGAAAAAGGGGATAACCGATGATAATCGCAGCTTACAACAACACCGCACATTACAACGGCGTAGTGACCCTGTGGCAGGCTGTGTTCGGGTATCCCGACAAGCGGAACAACCCGGACTTGGTCATTCAAAAGAAACTTTCTGTGGACGACATGCTATACGTTGCCCTTGAAGACGACACAGTGATCGGCACCGTAATGGTCGGGTACGATGGACACCGCGGCTGGATTTACTCTCTTGCCGTAGCCCCTGCCTTCCGCAAGCGGGGTGTTGCAACGGAGCTCCTGCGTCATGCCGAGCAAGCACTAGCCGCGAAAGGCTGCATGAAAATAAATTTACAGATACTCGAAAGCAATGAACAGGTCAAAGAATTCTATCTCAAGAACGGCTACTCGATCGAAGCACGAATAAGCATGGGGAAACAGATACCGGAGAATATTCCGGAGTAAAGGAACACACAATAAATGAAACAATCCATTCTACAAAACTTGTGCTACACCGATCTCGTGTATTCCCGGATCAATAAGCAACAAGGGAGCTCTCATGCAGTCAATTGAAATTCGAAAACTTGAGGACAACGAA
>ENA-UPXM01007277-UPXM01007277.1-activated-sludge-metagenome-genome-assembly--contig:-NODE-7277-length-9990-cov-7.241772_pt1 | contig 9990 bp, 7 predicted proteins | sample MGYA00238178_ERZ772708 | MGnify/ENA primary metagenome ERZ772708 (study PRJEB29002, sample SAMN05720212) | activated sludge metagenome | isolation source: anaerobic digester from wastewater... | reverse complement strand
CCTTCTCCATACAGAGGTGGAAAGAAAAATATGAGTACGCTCAACACAGTGCCTCCAAGCAATAGCTTCTTCCAGGGACTTTGAATTTTTCGAAAAAAACCTTCGATTTTATTCATGCCTCGGGTAAAATACAAAGAAACCAGGCCGCAAACTACTCCCAACAAAATATAAAATGGTATTCTTTCTACACCAAAAGCCTGAACGGAAGAAAAACTGAACATAAAAGCATGTCCGGATATAACGTACGAAAGTGTGGTAGCAGTCACGGAAGAGATGATGATGGGCACAACTGCACCCAAGGTCATGTCGAACATCAGTACCTCCAAAGTAAACATCAACCCGGCGATGGGCGCTTTAAAAATACCGCTGACAGCACCGGCGGCACCGCATCCGACAAGCAACATCAGCGTTTTTTTATCCATATTGAAGAATCTGCCCAAATTAGAACCAATGGCAGATCCGGTAAGCACAATGGGCGCTTCAGCACCAACCGACCCACCAAAGCCGATGGTAATCGAACTGCTGACCAGGGAAGACCATACGTTGTGCAACTTAATAATACTCTTATGTTGGGAGATGGCATACAATATTTTAGTAATGCCATGGCTAATATCATCCTTAACAATATATCGAACAAAAAGTGAAGCCAGCAAAATGCCGATTGCCGGAAATAACAAATACCAATAGTTGACCTGATCACGACTGAAACTTTCAGTCAGCAAAACATGTATAAGATGTATGAGATATTTAAGTAAATTAGCAGCCACAGAAGCCAGGACACCTACCACAAAGCTCAGTATCAAAATGAAGTGACGCTGCGGAACATGCTCCTCCCGCCACGCAATCATTTTTATATGCCAATCTTTTTTAATCATTGAGTAGTAAGTAGTTGGTAGTTTTTTTGGAAGTTATAGAAGTTAAAGAAGTTAGGGAAGTTAGACGAGTTCCGAGTTCCGAGAGATCGCGGGTTCTTCGTTTTTAGTTCTTCGTTCTTCGTTGTCTTTATTCTTTTGTCTTTATTCTTTATTCATCGTTTTTCGTTCATCGTTTTTCGTTTTTAGTTCTTCGTTCCTCTTACATTCCCTTCCCCTTAAACAATATCTCAAAAGTTAACAGAAAAATCTTTAAATCATTAAACAGAGACATATTCTCAATATAGATGATATCATAATTCAAGCGTTCAATCATTTTTTCAAGTGTATTCGTATAACCTACTTTGATAGGGCCCCAAGAGGTAAGTCCCGGGCGGACTTTATACAACAAACAATAATAAGGTGCTTCTTTGGTAATTTTATCGATATAGTACTGACGTTCGGGACGAGGACCGACCAAGCTCATATCTCCTTTAAGTACATTCCAAAACTGTGGCAATTCATCCAAACGATATTTTCTTAAAAACCTCCCGAAAGGAGTAATCCTATCATCAAAAGCACTGCTGAGCTGCGGTTTATCCCCCTCAGCATTTCGGTACATCGTGCGAAACTTTACAATATTAAATGATTTGCCATGATGACCAATCCTTTCTTGCAGAAAAAACACAGAACCTTTAGAATCAAATTTAATCCTGATGGCAAAAAACACAAACAATGGTAGCGAGATAATTAATGCTATCAACGCTATTAAAAAATCTAAAAATCTTTTGACGCTGATTTGCCAATCAGGCATATTGAGACCTGTGATGCTTACTAAGGGATTGATACCTAATTTTCCAATGCGAGCACTTCCCGTCAGTATTTCATATAATCCGGGTGTAAAGCTGATTTCAACATTGTGCTGATACAGTTGATTAATAATCTTAAATAATTGATTATCTGCCGCTTCTTCATCATCTAAGGCTACAATGACGCGTTCAATTTTATAATTCTCTATGATAGATTTTATTTCATAAAAACTACCTAAAATTTTTAATCTATCCGTTTTTTTTGACTTCTTGAAAACAGAAACATAGCCAACAAAACTTTGTTGAAATACTAAATTTTCAAGGTCAGCGGCAATTTTTTGAGCGTTTTCTCCATCTCCGATAATCAAAGTGTTGATGGTCCATTTTTTCGTTTTCAAATTATGCTGAATTTGATTGAACTGCAGTCTTCTCAACACATAAGTAATCACAAACATTTGAAGAAGAAGCACCGATAAGGAATAATAGAAATAGCGGAAAGAAACGGTAACATCGCTCAATTTCAAGATAAAGAATACAGTTATTGAAATAATGACAGAAGAGACAAAAGTGGCAAGGAAAAGATTTATTTTGCTTTTATCAACGACATTCAAATAAAACCCTGTCAAATAATGGACAAACACGCAAAAGACAGGAAAGAAAATCAGGCTTGACAAATAATATCTGCTCGGAAGCACTACTTCAAAAAAATACAAAATCTGAATATTGTTGATGTATTTCCTAAACATAACAAAAGCCAACCACACCAATAGTGCAGCCAAGATATCGAAAAACAAATATTTGATTAATAACTTTTTATGCGGTATCATGCAGAAAAATCACAGAGCGAAAGATATAAAACATCTTTATTTTAAAAAAATAAAAAGCAAATATACATGATATTTTTTAAATCATGGTCATTTGATATAAACCATGCTTCAATCAAAAAAAATAAGTAACTTTACAACTTTAAAAATTAAGCATTAAAATGACAAGTAAATGGATTTATAACCCCCTCTCAAAAGAACAAATTAACATACAAAACAAACTATCGGAAGAGCTGAATATCAGTCCTGTACTTTCTTCTCTATTGGTACAACGAGATATTTTAACTTTCGAAGATGCCCGATGTTTTTTTCGTCCGGACTTAGCTGATTTACATGATCCGTTTTTGATGGCTGATATGGACAAGGCAGTCAACCGACTCACCGAAGCCATCAGGAATAATGAAAAAATTTTGGTTTACGGTGATTATGATGTCGATGGAACCACTTCTGTTTCATTAGTTTACAAATTTATCAGGAAATTTTACAACAATGTGTTCTTTTACATACCTGACCGTTATAAAGAAGGGTATGGGATTTCGTATCAAGGCATAGACCACGCAATTAAAAATAAGATGAAGCTGGTTATTGCTTTAGACTGTGGTATCAAAGCGATAGAGAAGATCAAATATGCCAAAGAGCATGAGGTAGATTTTATTATTTGCGACCATCATACCCCTGATGTTAAGCTTCCTAATGCCGTGGCCGTATTGGATCCAAAAAGATCGGATTGCGACTACCCTTATAAGGAATTATCCGGCTGCGGTGTGGGTTTCAAACTACTCCAAGCTTTTGCACAAATGAATCAGATCGATTTCGACACGGAGTTAGTGCCGTTATTAGACTTAGTGGCACTAAGCATTGCATCCGACATCGTTCCCATTACCGGGGAAAACAGGATTTTGGCTTATTACGGCTTGAGACAACTCAATAAGTGCCCAAGTGTTGGCATCAAAAGTATTATAGATGTTTGTGGATTGACGGATAAAGAAATAACCATCAGCGATATTGTTTTTAAAATCGGACCGAGGATCAACGCTTCCGGCAGGATGAAATTAGCCACAGAAGCTGTTGAACTGATGGTCTCCAACGACCCGGGATTTGCCAAACAAAAAAGCAATAAGATCAATCAATATAATAATGATCGCAAAGATTTGGATAAAAACACCACAGATGAAGCCATCCGGATTATTGATACTGATCCTGCATCGGCACAGAAAAAATCCATAGTCGTATTTAAGTCTGATTGGCACAAAGGAGTGATTGGTATTGTTGCCTCCCGACTTTCGGAAGAATTTTATAAACCTTCGGTCGTATTGTCAAGCTCCAAAGGAGTTGCTTCCGGTTCTGCACGATCTGTCCCCGGATTCGACATATACAGCGCCATTGATTCTTGTCGTGATTTATTGGAAAATTTTGGCGGACATCGCTATGCTGCGGGGTTAACCCTGAAAGAAGAGAACATTGAACAATTTGCCGAGCGTTTCGAAGCTTACGTGTCCGCAAATATCACCCAGGAGCAACTGTCACCACAAATCGATGTAGATACCATGATCACCTTTAAGGATATTACGCCCAAGTTTTTCAACGTACTCAAGCAATTTGGTCCTTTTGGTCCCGGCAACATGAAGCCTGTGTTTGTAACGAAAAAAGTGATGGATTATGGTTCCAGCCGTTTAGTTGGAAAAGAACAGGAACATCTGAAACTTGAATTGGTCGATTCAAGTTCCGAAAACGTCATGAATGGTATTGCCTTTGGGATGCATGAGTTTAACGACCATCTCAAATCCATGAAACCTTTGGATATTTGCTACACTTTGGAAGAAAATACCTATATGGGAAACACGAGCATTCAACTGATGATCAAGGATATCAAGGTCTAAAAATCACAGGTTTTTACTGATGCTTTTTTAATGCTTCCGCAACTTGTTCCATCAGCCATCTGGGAGTGGAGGTGGCACCGCAAATACCGATTTTTTTATTGGTATCCAAGTTTAATTCTTGTATTTCTTCCGGTCCCGAAACTTTATATGAATTGGGGTTGACACTTTTACAGTGTTTAAACAACTCTTTCCCGTTTGAACTTTTTTTACCGCTCACAAAAACAACAATGTCATTTTCCTGGGCAAAAGCAGTTAAATTAGGAACGCGGTTGGACACCTGCCTGCAAATGGTATCGGCAAACTCAAATTCTGCAGTTTCAGCCTTAGCATTTGAGATGTTTTTTATCAAATTATTAAAACCCTCCAGCGACTTAGTCGTTTGAGAAAACAATTTGATATTTTTCGACAAATCAAGTTTCGATAAATCAGATTCATTTTCAACCACAATCACATTGCCACCGGTCTGTCCGTCCAATCCTTTCACTTCAGCGTGACCGGTCTGACCATACACAACAATCTGAGCATCCTGGTTTTTTGAGCTTTCATAGGCGTTTTTGATCCTGGATTGTAATTTTAACACAACCGGACAAGACGCATCTACCAAGGTAATATTGTTCTTTTTGGCTGTTTCATAGGTTGAAGGCGGCTCTCCGTGTGCACGCAACAGAACTTTCACATCACGCAATTGAGCAAACTGTTCATGATTAATGGTTACCAAACCCATTTTCTCCAAACGTTCAACCTCCTTGTTATTGTGGACAATATCACCCAAGCAGTGTAGTATCTCGCCTTTCTCCAATTCCTCTTCTGCCTTTTTGATAGCCCGAACAACCCCAAAACAAAAACCTGAATTTTTATCTATATTTATTTCCATGATTGCAAAAACTGCGGTATTTTAGAAGTGCTGAACTGCCGCGTTACTTTCAATATTCAGGCTCAGTCACGTACTTCAGTCAGAGCTGCAACCCGCTGTTCAAATAATTCCATCAATACTTTTTGTTGCTCCCGGAGGGTCATCAAACTATTATCGATAAGCACGGCATCTTCAGCCTTTTTCAGCGGACTCATCTTTCTGGTTTGATCCCTATAATCGCGTTCTTTCACATTGGCAAGTACATCCTCAAATGACACTTGTTCACCCTTTTGAATCAGTTCTTCCATCCTTCGTTGCGCCCTTATCTCCGGTGAAGCTGTTAGAAAAACCTTCAATTCAGCGTCCGGAAACACCACAGTACCAATATCTCTTCCATCCATTACAATACCCTTTTCTACACCCATCTGTTGTTGCTGCCTGACCAATTCTTTGCGCACCGCAGGAAGCGTACTGACGCGGCTCGCTCCGTTGGAAACCTCTAAAGTGCGTATGGCTGACTCAACATTTTCACCATTCAGATATATTTCGGCATATCCGGTATCATTCAGCACAAATTTAAGTTGTACGGTATGGATTTGGCTTTCAATACTTTTGATATCCATATCATCATTTGTAATCCATCCCTGACGCATGCAATACAAAGCAACAGCGCGGTACATAGCTCCGGAATCAATGTATATATATCCGACATCACGGGCTAATTGTTTAGCCATGGTGCTTTTTCCACAGGAAGAAAATCCGTCTATGGCAACAATGATTTTTTTTGTCATGATTTGAATATTAAAGTCGAAAATCGTTTAAAGAGGTACTGATAGAAAACAGATAAGCTGAATTACCTACCTGGAACTGACTCATTCCAAAACCTATCTGAAAATAACTGATTTTGATGCCGCCGCCGAAAGAAAATCCGGCTATGCTTTTAAAGCCATCCATCTTCAGTTCTTGATGGCGGCGATGGTTGTAAGAAGCTGCCAAATAAAAGTTTTTGGCGGTTAAAAATTCAACTCCAAACACCGTATGCCTAAAAAATTGATCAATAAAAGGAATATCCACCGTTAAATCTTCTCTTTCATAATTTTGAAGCGACCGGCTATTATCTATATATTTCAGATTCCAATCGTGCAAATTATGCAGTGTCAAAGAAAATCGAAAAGGAGCATGTTTTAATTTATACGATGCTCCCAACTGCATATCAAAAGGTAATGGTTCAAAATGCTGTCCGTCCACATCTGCATAATATCCTTTAAATTGCGTACCTATATTTCTTAACACCAATCCTGCTTGAAAAAGCTGTGTAGGGTCCTGGTAACTCATGCCTAAATCAATGGCCGCACCAAAAGACAGATAGCGCTCATAAGCCGAAAAAACCGGTTTTAATGTTGCACCGGCATACACCCCGTCAACAATCATTCGGTTGTAAATCAGACTCATCGCAACATCTTTGGCTGTAAACTCACCGATGATTTCATTGTATTCGGTTGTTTCTTTAAACTTGCCATAGTCAACATATTGCACCCCGACCGCAAAATGATTTTTCCCGTAAGAGCGACCATAAATTGCCGTACCAAACTTGACATCTGCGAGGTAATTAGCCATATTCAATCCTATCGTATTATCAGCTTTGTCAGTCAACAGCGCAGGATTCAGCAGGGCAAAATTAATATCATGATCTGATACGGAGACGTTTTTTCCGCCCAAAGCAGCCATCCTGGAAGAGACAGGCAAATCGAGAAATTGAAAAACGCCGCCTGCTGCATGGAGTTGTTGCATGTGGACAAGAAGGATGAGTACTATGACATAAAAACTGTTATTTCGCATTCAATAATTTAGTTTGAAATCAAAAGTTGATAAAAAACCCCAAAGATATATCATTTTAATGAGTTAAACTTCAGAAAAATGAAACCAACAATATTATTAACGTATATTCAAAGAAAAATTTTAATTTACAAAAATAAATATTTAGCCGGCTAAATTGCAATAAAATAATTAATTTTCAGTTGAAACATATAGAATATTGAAAATAAAATTGTACATTTGCCGAACTGAAAAACAAATAAAAATTTACTTTCATCATGAACATTAAAAAATCATCCAAAGCTTCGCTTGAAGATAAAAGGTCTATCTTCTTGTTGATGGGATTTGTCGCGGTTTTAGCTTTCGTTTATATAGCTTTTGAATGGACACAACGCGAAGTAACTGTCTATGAAAGTGTATCTTTAGAAGCCGTAGCTGAAGAGGAAATTGAAATCATACAGACGGCAGAAGAGTTACCTCCACCTCCACCCCCTGAGGTTCCGGAAGTGATTGAAGTTTTAAATGTTGTTGAAGATGATGTCGAAACCGCAGAAATTATCATTGATACAGAAGATGACAAGGACAGGCAAGTAGTTATTCAGGCACCGGTTCAGGCTGCTGTTGTAGAAGAAGAAGATACTGAAGTTGTTTTCATGGTTGTTGAATCTATGCCTGGATTTCCCGGTGGTGAAGCTGCGTTGTTCAAATATCTGAGTGACAATATCAAATACCCTGTTATAGCACAGGAAAGTGGCATTCAGGGTCGTGTAATCTGTCAGTTTGTTGTGAATCGTGACGGTTCTATCGTTGACATTGAAGTTGTAAGAGGTGTTGACAGAAGTTTAGATGAAGAAGCTAAACGTGTGATTGCCAACATGCCTAAATGGTCACCCGGAAAACAACGTGGAAAAGCCGTACGTGTTAAATATACGCTTCCGGTGAATTTCCGTTTACAATAGTACCGTTTATTGGTTGCACCAACGGTCAACCGGTCAGCTTATAAGATTTTTAAACCGTTTGATCTCAATTACCAAACGGTTTTTTTAATCCACACGACTTGTCCTTAAAATTGATGATTTACGTATGAAAACCGAAATATATCAGGAAAAAGCTGTTCTTGTCGGACTGATTACCCCTGAGCAAGATGCTGCAAAAGCCAAGGAATATATAGATGAACTTGCTTTTCTTGCTGACACGGCAGGTGCTAAGGTGGAAAAATACTTCTTCCAGAAAGCAGATTATCCAAATCCCAAAACATTTGTAGGACAAGGGAAATTAGAAGAAATAAAATCTTACGTTGACGACAACGAAATAGGTATTGTCATCTTTGACGATGAGCTGAGTCCCACACAATTCAGAAACATCGAAAAGACACTTAATATCTTAGTTTTGGATAGAACCAATTTGATCTTGGATATTTTTGCCAAAAGAGCAAAAACAGCCAATGCCAAAACCCAGGTTGAACTGGCACAATTACAGTATTTATTGCCACGATTAACCCGTTTATGGACCCACTTGGAAAGACAGCGAGGAGGTATCGGTATGCGTGGTCCGGGTGAAACTCAAATAGAAACTGACCGCAGACTTATCCTAAACAGGATATCAGTCTTAAAAAAGGACTTGAAGAGCATTGAAAAACAAATGTACTCACAACGGAAACACCGCGGGAAATTGGTGCGGGTTGCCTTGGTCGGCTACACCAATGTCGGCAAATCTACTTTGATGAATCTGCTCAGCAAATCGGATGTTTTTGCAGAAAACAAGCTTTTTGCAACTTTAGACACTACTGTCAGAAAAGTAACCATTGACAATCTTCAATTCTTAATGACCGATACGGTCGGTTTTATTAGAAAACTTCCACACCATTTGATTGAATCTTTCAAATCAACTTTAGATGAAGTGCGTGAAGCCGATTTACTGCTACATATTGTGGATGTTGCTCACCCCAGCTTTGAAGATCAATTGGAGACCGTCAATCAAACCCTCAAAGAAATTGATCCTCAAGAAAAACCGGTTGTTCTTGTGTTTAATAAAATTGACGCCTTTACTTTTGTTCTAAAAGATGAAGATGACTTGACACCTGCAAGCAAAGAGAATATTGGATTAGATGAACTGAAAGCTACCTGGATGTCGAAATTGGAAGACAACTGCATATTTATCTCCGCAACGAAAAAAATCAATATTGAAAACTTAAGGAGCTTACTATATGAAAAGGTAAAAGCCATCCACATTGAACGATATCCGTACAATGATTTCTTATTTCAAAATTTTGATGATCTGACCGCACTTTCTTAACACTATAACTTCTAATTATAAAAATGATGAACAGCTATCGCGCGCTTACACCCAACGAAATTTCTACCTTGATAAACCAGGGATGTTCCGCAGAAGATTGGAGCACCATCAGCGTAGCCAAAGACTTCAATACGCAATTCGTTGCCCGTGTACAATTTTCTGGAACTATACAATTAGGATCTTTCAATGAAACCTTTGAACTCCCGGGAGGATTAAAACAACATTCCGGACTTTATAATTGTCGTTTGCACAATTGTATCATTGGAAATGATGTGTATATAGACAAGATACACAATTACATAGCGAATTACACCATTGGAGAAAATTCTTTTTTAGACAACATCAATTTGATGTTGGTTGATGGCGTAACTTCTTTTGGTAACGGTGTCAAAGTCCCTGTTATGAATGAAGGAGGCGGCCGGGAAATCCCGATTTTTGATAATCTTTCGGCACCTCTGGCATATATTCAGGCACTTTACAGACACAGAAAGGCTGTAACACAAAACATACAAGACATGATTGATGACTATGCCCAAAAGCAGCAATCAGACAGGGGTGTAATAGGTAAAAATGTATGTTTGATCAATTGCGGCACTATTAAAAATGTACGCATCGGCGATGCTGCCATCATAAAAGGAGCATCTATCCTTGAAAACGGTTCTA
>ENA-UPXM01007268-UPXM01007268.1-activated-sludge-metagenome-genome-assembly--contig:-NODE-7268-length-10004-cov-7.577143_pt1 | contig 10004 bp, 10 predicted proteins | sample MGYA00238178_ERZ772708 | MGnify/ENA primary metagenome ERZ772708 (study PRJEB29002, sample SAMN05720212) | activated sludge metagenome | isolation source: anaerobic digester from wastewater... | reverse complement strand
GAAACTATTATGAGATTGATGAGTGAGGTTACGTGTCCTCTCTGTCAGGAGAAGTGGACGGTTGATGTAGATAATATCAACTTTCAAGAAAACACGGTAAAGGGAACTTGTTTTTTATGTTCCGCTAAGGTTAATATTTCTTTAACCCCTAGAGCTAGTATTATGACTCAAGGTAGGGAAATTAAAGAGGTAAAAGCCGAAGATAATCAAGAAGATTTAAATAACAAAAAAGGAGAACAAGCGAAAATGACGGAAGAGAAGAAAGAAGAAGTTATCTCTTCTGAAAAAGCCGAGAAACTTCCTGAAGATATTGTTAAAGCCGAAGAAGATGTGATTGACAGTCCTGAACAAGATTTGAAAAAGGACGAAGAAGAGGCTAAAACTGAAGAAGTAAAGGAAGAGGTTAAGACGGAAGAACAGCCGAAGACCGAGGAAGTGAAACCTGAAGTCAAGACAGAAGAAGTCAAGACTGAGGAAGTAGCTACTGAGGAATCTGAGGAAGTTAAGACGCTCAAAGCCGAAATCGAAGTTTTAAAGGCTCAACTTCAGAAGAAGGACGAGGAGATTACAGCTAAGGTAGAAGAGGCGAAGAAACAAACCGCCCTTTTGATTGAAAGAAAAAGTGTGTTAGGAAGTTTCGCTAAGGATATTTCTGACGCTGAAATCCTTGAAGAAGCTAAGTTTGAGATTTTACGTCTCAAAAAAGAAAACGCTGAACTGAAACAGTCTAAATTAGAGAAATCTAGTTTAGAAGTAGGCGGTGAAGGCGATAAGAAAGAAGAAGGTAAAGATAAAGAAGAAGATAGAGGATTCGCTTTAGGTAAAAAAATACAAGCGACAGCTTTTCCTCAAACTAAGTAATAATAAATTAAAAATTAAAGGGAGTTAAAAAACATATGGAAGACAAGAAAGTTTATAATCAGTTAGAAGTTGCTAGGATTATGGGAGAGCCGAAAGACCCTCGTAAACCGTATTCTAGTTTAGTTTCTGCTATTTGTGAAACGGATACCGCTGACCCTGAGGAGTATGTGTATTATTTTGATGCGCTTCAGGATACTGATAAGGTTTATGTTATTACGTCTACTGGCGCTGTGACTCAGGAGAATGTTACGCCTGATACGCCCGCTGCGTTAACGTTTTTTGATATCGCTTCGCCTGAGTATTATGTTAAGTTTACTGACCTCGCCTCCGCTAAGGAGAGAGTGTTAGCCCGTAAGGTTCAGACGATTAATCGTGCTATGAACGCTTATGAAAACTATAAGGTGACTGCGCTGTTGGAAGCTGGGGTTCAGACTGCTAATGAACATACCCTGTTGTCGGGAGCTACTACGTTTAACTATAAGAATCTCGTTGATATGATTGACGGTATCAAAGATTATAGTGATAATTTTACGCTTGTTGCTGGTACTGCTATTGATAAGGATATTGTCCTTTGGGATTGGACTGATAACAAATATACGTCTTTAGCGTCTGCTTTTAAAGACCTTAGCGTTGATGTTGTTCGTGTTAATCAGACTGTGACGATTGACGGTTCTTCTACTTCTGTTCTCGCTTCTACGAGAGCGTTCCTTGTTGGTAAGGATACGGAGATGGGGAAACCTGTGTTGTTTGTCCGTAAGAAGATGGATTCGATTAAGACGTTGGGTGGAGTTATTAATCAGAACGGTGATATGCCTGAGAGGTTGATTTTCGCTTCTCCGAACCCTGTGACGGTTACAGGTACGGCTCGGTATCTCGCTGTCGGTGTGACGGGTTTTGAAGAGGCTGCTATTGCACTTTTAAATCCTTATAGTTTGAGCGGTTTCACTAGGAGTTAGGCTATATAGTTTAATGAGACGGGGGAGTACCTAAAAATACTCCCCCTAATCTCTAGAAAGATATTACATGATAACGAATTATAATCACGGAAAACACTATGTAGAGCTTTTAGGATTTGTTTTAGATAATCCTTCTTTAGAATTCTATTATACTGAGAATAACGAACGTAAGTTTATTAAAGACGATTTAACTCTAAAAAACTTATTGAAAAATTCTAATCACGTGTTTATCGAAGAAAATAGCGGGTCTATTAGCGGGTTAATATTACTTTGGGAAGCTAGAGGAGGAGATAAGGTAAGAGAATATGTAAAATTCTTAGTCTCTTCTGAAACAGTATTATCAAATTTACTTAAAGTTTTTTCTTATACATCTACTAAAGATTTATATATTAAAATTAAAAAAGACTCTAAATATTTACAAACTTTTAAAAACAATAATTTTCAATTTAAAAACGGACGAGGTAACGAAGTATTATTAATGTATAAGAAGGACTAGAACATGAACCTTAATGAGAAAAAACTCAATAGAGTATTTCATGACGTTTTAACAATAATATCGGAATTAAAAGAAATTGATGAAGAATGTAAAAAACAAAAATGTCCTTTTAGAAAATCTAAAATACACGGATTGTTATTAGAAGTTCAAAAAGAACTTATAGAACTTAGAGAAAACCTAATCGACGCTATAGACGAGGAATAGTATGAAAGAAAATGACGATATTGTAAGAATATTAGAGAGTGACGAGTATACAACTAAGATTAAACTCTTCTTCGCTACTCAAAGTTACGCCGAGGATTATGACCCCTACGAGAAGAATACTACTTTAACTAATCTTAATCCTATTACTATTAAAGGCTATGTAAGGGATATTAGTCCTGAGAAGTTATATTGGAAACAATACGGGAAGGTAGAAGGCGGAGGGAAAGAAGTTATTTGTAAAGCTAAGTACGCTGACCTTTTTAGAAACGCTAATAAAATTGTAATCGACGGAGACGAATATTCTTGTTATAAAGAAGGTGTAGGGGGAAATGCGGGAATAGTAAAAAGACCCTTTCAAACTATTCGTGTAACCCTCGTAAAGGTTGATAGACATGTCTAATTTTACCTCAACTAGAAATGTAGAATTATCGACGTTGGATTATATAGAGGATTGTTTAGCTACGGATTGGAGCGGAGTGAAGCTAGTAAAGGGATTTACTCAAGCTTATAAAGAAAAACTTCCTGTTGTAGCTGTTAGGCTTCTTAGAACAGGTTCTACTCGTAAAGAGATAGGAAATTATGATATTAGAAACGTTTATACTTTAGCGGTTGATATTTTCGCTACCTCTGACGGAATGAGGTTAGATTTATCTGATTATATTCTGAATAAAATTAAAGTAGGTTATCCTTATTATGAGTTTTCTAAAGGCTCAGGAGATAATGTTACTCTAGTAAAAACACAAAGCGGTAGAATTAATATCCTTGAGTTTCTTGAAAATACTAGAGTAGAATTCGGACAAGACGTAGAAAGTCATGACAGATTTCGTCATTATATCTCTTTTAATGTGAGAAGATAAAAATAAATGAGTATCAGCGTAAAAGTTTCTCTAGATAAACAGTTAGAGAACTTTATGAAAAAAGGCTTACATATCTACGGAATACGGCTAGAAGAAGAAATGAAAGATTTCTTAAGAACAGAATTACAAATTATAGCCGATAGAGCTTTAAACGCTATGAGAAGTTTTATTACTATTAATTCTAAGAATCCTACAGGACGTTTAGAAAGAGCTTTAACTGTAGAATATCGAGAGAATAGGAACAGTATCTCGTTCGGAATCGGGGATAAAGATAAGCTTAATGACGAAGCTGAATATTGGTACGTGCTTAATTACGGAGTAAAATTTAGGTCAGGAGTTAAGTTTATTCCTGGAGATTTTATAGGCTATGTAAATGATGGTGGCCCGATAGCGGGGGAGACAAACAAAGCGGGAGATGTTTGGAATAGAAACGCTAAAGGGGGTCATTTATTTCAACCTAAAGAATTTACGTCTGTTCCCTATATTTCCGTAGGAGTTAGTACTATCAAACAAGGAATGAGAGATTTACATCATAAAATAAAAGAATTTAACAGAACTAAAAATTATTTAAGTAAGATGAGTAAACTCAATCCTCAGGCTTAAAAAGTATGATAGATATTATTAAAAAATATAAAAGTAAAAGATTGAATCTTACGGAGAGAAACAATCTAGTAACACAGCTCTAAGGAGGAGCGAATACCTTGATACATACGTCGGACGTTAAACCTAATATTTTCCCTTACGGGGGAGACGGAACAAAAAGCGAAATTGACAGGCTTCAAGATTTATCAGCCTCAGTCGCTTTGAATAGAACTAAAATTCGAGAAATCGGAACGGACGGAGCTATTGGGTGGAAAGCTTCAGCCCCTACTGTATCATTAACTTTAAGACAGTTAGAATACGGAAACATCGAATTCTATAATAAGTTAGCTAATAAAGCTGATAATAACACTTTAGTTGATTTTGAAGATTTGAAAACTACGGCTGCGGATATTGCTTGTTACAAAACAGAAGAGAGCACAGGAGACTTTTTAGCTACGGTTTGGTATCCGAAACAGAAATTAGCGAGTTTTTCTGTTAATATCGGCGACCCTGATGCTTCATTAGAGAGGAATTTTTCTCTTACAGGCGAAGATGAAATTACTCTTCAAGGCGATAATCAGTATTTGATTCAGATTCAAAAAGAAATCGAGACAGGAGAAACAGGAGATTTTGACATTGTTATCGGTTCAGGTGATTATGCTAATTATCCTGACCCTGTTCTTGACCCTGATTTGTCGGGAAATAACTATATGTTACGAGTTAGCCGTACTAGGGCGGGAGTTACTACAGATTTAGTTGAAACTGTAGGTTATGATTATGTTCACGGTACTACGACTCTTACGATTAATGATTGTGAACTCGGAGATGTTATTCGAGCTACTTATTCGGCTACTACCTATATTTCGGGTTCTGAGCCTTTTGTTACAAATACTTCTGATGAAGCTGAAATCTCGGCTGATTGTTGTTCTATTTATTTAGCTACTTCTAACTATGTTTATCGGTTACAGAGTGTCGCTCTTGATGTTTCTTTTGAACGAGCTGACTATAAAGAAATCGGTAACAAAGAAGTTGTTCTTAGAGGAGCTAAGGATATTACAGCTACAGCTACTTTAGGGCGTTTCTTAGAAGCCTATACTGTTGAAGAAATTCTCAGAGGAGTGTCTTCTGATTACGGTAAAATTGATGTTAGAGAGTTTCCTACTACGGGGTCTAATCTTATTATCAAGGTTTATACCGATAATACGAAATCGACGTTTAAATTAGGTTATCGCGTTACAGGTCTTAACGTTACTAGTTTTGATAAAGGTACTCCTGTAAATGACTATGAAACTCAAAACGTTGTTGTTGAAGGTGATGGAGGGTGCGTGAGTTCTGTAGAAGACGTATGGGAGTAAAATAATCATACACAGAGGGGGATACTTATTTTAGTGAATAGAAGAAAATGTAAAAGCGGAGAATATTATGCTAAATACAAAAAAGACAGATGTGAATTTTGCGGATTTATTCCTGTTCATTCGTGCCAATTAGCTGTTGACCATAAAGACGGAGACAGAAGAAATAACAAGGAAGAAAATCTTCAAACGCTGTGTCATAATTGTCATTTTCTTAAAACATATCTACAAATTCACTCAAAAAAATAATATCCCCCCTTAGAACTTCATTTGTAAGAAGAGGTAAGGTATGAACGAGGAATTAAAAATAAGCCGTAGGTACTTAGATGAGCTTATTGATTTTGAATCAAAAAAGACGGTAGGAAAAGTAATGAAAAGGTGTGAGACTATCTCTGACCGAGAAACTTTAAAGTTGCAACTAAAAGAATTGGTATACGAACAATTCCGAGACTTTAAAGACTTATTTCTCGCCTACCAACACGGCTACGAAGTATCAGTCTACAAATTCACTAATAAAAAGTAAGGGGAAAACTATGTCTAATGACGGTACGAAAGATATGACACAAGATAATGTTGAGGCTGTTAAGAAGGTTCAAGAAGAAGTAAAAGAAGCTATGAATCTTAATACTGTTGAGAATATTATTAACAGTAATGAAATCAAGTTTGAATACTCAGGAAAGCTCTATAAGGTAGTAAAACCTACTACGGAACAAAAGAATGAGGCTTATAAAAAGAAGGTTACTCGTTATGTTCAACTCCTTCAAGAAAAGGATGAGAACGGTAATTTTATCTTCTTTCCTGAAAAGAAATTAAAAGAAATCTATAAGACTAGAGGGATTGATATTGACGGAATTGATACTAAAATCTCTAATCTTAACGAGGAACTAACTAGGAATCAAGAAAAGCTAGGAAAACTTTTAACAGAAGAATCTAATGAAAAAGGTTTAGAAGTCCTTAAAGAAGAGATTAAGAAGATTAATTCTGAGATTATTGAACAAACTGTCTACAAAAATAATCTCTTAGAATATTCTTTAGAGAATCAATCTACGGGCTTCTTATATGAATATCTTACTTTTGTTATGACTCTTGTAGCTAATGAGAAGGGCGAGTTTGAGAGGGCTTTTAAATCTTATGATGAATTTAAAAAAGCTGATCCTTCTTTAACAAATACTGTAGGTGTTTACGTAGGAATGTTACTAGGCTCTTTATAAGGAGCTGTTATGATAGATAATCTTTATCATTATATTCGTGTTTTAGCGAAAAGTAATCGCTATCAGTCCTTATTTAGTTTAGAGAAGCCTATAGGAGTAAGATTATTTGAGAACGCTACTGATTTATCTCAAATACAACTTACATTTTTAAACTATTTAAACATGTATAATATCCTAACAACTGATATCTATATGAACGATGTAAAAGATATAGTACTAAAAGACGAGATATACGAAGACGCTTATTTTGTTTATAAAAATAAGAAAAGAGAAAAAGAGCGAGAAGTTACTAAAAAGGATAAAACGGTTTCTAAAAAAGGCGAGACAGTAAAAGAGACTCAAGAGATGAAGAGTCAGTGGATTTTTAGAAAACCGAGAAAGAAATAACAGTAAGAGAGACATAATAAAATGGCTAGCGAAACATTAGAAAATATTATTAAAATATTAGTCAAGGGTCAAGTAGACCCTTCTTTAAAACAATCTCAAATCCTATTAAAAGGAATTAGAAAAAGTTTTAATGAAGCAGGGATAAGTGCACAGAAATATTTTGATGCTGCAGATGTGAAGATGATAAAGTTTAAAGCATCTCTTACTAGTACGGGTGAACAAGTAGGACGCTTAACTACTCTCATCCGTCTCAATCAAAATCAATTTCAAAGAACAACATCTCAATTTAGAATTAATCCTAAAACAGGAGTAGGCTCTGTAGGAGCTACAAGAGCGGAAATTGTAGCGAGTGAGGATTTAACCCGTAAAGAAACTAAAGCTATTAAAGAAAATATCGAAGCTACTACTAAACTAGGAGAAGCTAAGAAAAAAACTACTAGCGAAGTAGCTAAAATGGCTAAGAGAGCTGTTGAAATCGTACCTATCTGGATGTCGATTAGAACGGTATATCAATCCTTTATTCAGCTTTTACAGAGTAGCTTTAGATTTTTAGTAGAGTGGGAAACAGTGATGGCTAAGATAGCTGTTGTAGGAGGCGGAACTAGAGAAGAACTCGGAAAACTTTCTAAAGATTTATTGAAGCTAGCTACAGCTTTCGGTGTTTCGTTGAATGATTTAGGAGAAGGAGCTAGGTTGTGGGCACAACAAGGGAAAACTTACGCTGAAGTTATTCCTTTAATGAGAACTACAGCTAAACTGTCTATTGTTACAGGGCGTTCAATGAAGGACAGCGTTGAAGATATTACTTCTGTTATGTATTCCTTCGGTTTAGAGGCGGATAATACTACTAAAATTGTCGATTCATTAGTCGCTATTGACTTAAAGTTCGCTATTACGACGGACGTTATGGCGGAGTCTTTGAGGAAAGTTGGACCTGTAGCGAAACAGATGGGACTGAGTTTAGAGAAGACATTAGGTATTATCACGGCTACTCATTTAGCGACTAGGGCTAAGGGAGGGGAAATCGGAAACTCTCTTAAAACTATTTTTACTCGTTTAGCTACCGTTTCAAGAGACGCTATTCAAACTTTAGCTAAAGTTCCTGTTTTTTTAGATGAAGCGGGATTAGCTACTACTGAAAATACGGGTACTTTTAGAGATTGGGGTACTATATTAGACGAAATAGCTGATAAATATGATACTTTAGACGGTTCAATTCAAGAAGACTTAGCCTATCAGTTAGCGGGAGTTCGTCAAGTTACTAAACTGAAAGCTGCTTTAGCTCAGTGGAAAGAACAATTAGAGGCTACTAATGCGGCGTTAAATAGTGAGGGAGCTAGTCAAAGAGCCGTTAATATTCTTCTTGATACTTCTGAAGCTAAAGCTAGGAGATTAGCGGGGGCTTGGAATGAGTTAGTTGATACTGTAGCTGATACGAGAGGGTGGAAGGGGTTATTAGATGTTCTTAGAGAAGCTGTTTTATTAACTAGGGATTTAGCTGAAAACGCTGAATTAGCTGGCCCTGCGTTAGCTTTAGGAGAAGCCGTTGTACCTAAAGGAAATGTTGATGCTAAACCTTTATTAAAAAGAATTATGGAACAAGGAGTAGGAGGAGTTTTCCCTGAGTTATTAAAACAAAGAGTCGAAGGAGCGGGAGACGATAAAGTAACATCAGAACTTAAAAAAGAATTAGCTGAAACTGAAAAACTTGTTGAAGCTAAAGCCTCAGGAAATTTAATTGATAAAGAAACTCAAGAAATAGAATTAAAAAGATTAGATTCTCTTAGAGATTACGGAGTAGAAGAAGCCGAGATAGCTAAGAAAAAACTAGCTTATTTAACACAGGATAAGGTTTACAATGATAAAGATATTATCAATAAAAGGAATCAATTAAAATCAGAAATTGAGATTCTAGAGAAAAAAAAGAACTATACTGATTTTCTTTTAAAAGAAGAACTTGTAGCTAAGAGGTTAGAAGGTTTCGGATATAATAGAATACAAATAGCTATAGCTGAACTAGCTAGAAAAGAAGCCTATTTAAAAGCTCAAAATGTTGATATTGAAAATAATAAGGATATTATTAAACAACGTCAAGAAATCCTTCAATTAGTTCAAGAAGAAATAAACACTTATTCTAAAGGTCTTCAGGATACTTTATCAGGAGGTTTAACTGATTTATTAAAAGGCGAGAAAACATTAGGTCAATTCGGAGAAGGAGTAGCTTCTTCAGTAAAAGATTCAGTATTAGGAGCTTTTAGTGAAGGAATTATAGGCAACGTTTTTCAAGCTACAGGTATAGGAGAAGCTTTCGGAGAAGAACTTTTCGCTATTAAACACGTATTTGATAAAAAACCTAAGGGAATGTATGATACTTTCATTAAAGGAGGAGATTATGCTGCAGACGCTATGTATGAGTCCTTTGTAAAAGGAAGTAAACTACTCTCTACAGGCGGAACTGCAGGTACAATAGGAAATATCCTAAGCGGTAAATCTTCCTCAGGAACAGCGGGAGGTGTATTAGGAGGAGCTTTAGGGGTATTAGGAGGTTTGTTCGGGCTAGGAGGAAGTTCTATACCTAAGTGGAATACGAGGAATTATGCTGCTAAGAGCGGAACTAAAGCAGGTCAACAGTCAGGGAATTTTCTAGGAGGCTTAGGAGGAATAGGGAACGTAGCTAATTCGGCTCTTGTAGGCTATTCGGCTTTTCAATCAGCGGGAGGTAGTAACGGAGGAGGATTAGCAGCAACAGCGGGTATTCTAGGAGGTGTAGGTTCGCTAGGAGTAGGAATAGGGATGGCGGGGGTAGGAGCTGCTGCGGAGGCTGCAGGAGGATTGGCTGCTTTAGGAACGAAGGGAGCTTTGGCGGCTCTTGGCCCTATAGGAATAGCGGGTATAGCTTTAGTAGGGGCTAGTATGCTAATCCCTCTTTTTAAAAAATCCGTTCAAGTTCAAGAAGAAATAAAAACAGAAACAGGAAATGTAGCCTCTAAGATATCCGTATCAAATAAAGAATTATCTGTTGTCAATAGAAATCTAATAGCGTTAAAGAATGAGAAGACTTTTATTTTACCTGAGTCAGCTTATTTTAGTACTGCATC
>ENA-UPXM01007262-UPXM01007262.1-activated-sludge-metagenome-genome-assembly--contig:-NODE-7262-length-10013-cov-4.989054_pt1 | contig 10013 bp, 7 predicted proteins | sample MGYA00238178_ERZ772708 | MGnify/ENA primary metagenome ERZ772708 (study PRJEB29002, sample SAMN05720212) | activated sludge metagenome | isolation source: anaerobic digester from wastewater... | reverse complement strand
GCTAGTGAACGAGTAATCGCCTGACGGATCCACCAAGTGGCATAAGTTGAAAACTTATACCCCTTACGGTATTCAAATTTTTCCACCGCTCTAAATAAACCGATATTACCTTCTTGAATTAAGTCCAATAGACTCAAACCACGGGTGCCGCTAAACTTTTTAGCAATTGAAACCACCAAACGCAAATTGGCTTCGATTAAACGGCGCTCAGCTTCCCGCTCACCTCTTTCTTTACGACGAGCTAATTCTATTTCTTCTGCAGTATTAAGCAACGGAACTTTGCCGATTTCTTTCAAATACATCTGGACCGAGTCAGCTGAAAGCTCTGAGATATCAAATTTTTTAATATCTTTAACTTCTCCCAAAATCAATTTATTTTTCTCATCCTGCTTGGTCTTGTCAGCACCGACATCTAAATACCCCTCACCGGTCTCTATAACCTTGATATTATTCTTTTGCAGCTCTTCTAAAATCAATTCATAATCATAAACATAGTCTTCCAATTTAGGTAGAAGATACAACAGCTCTGTCTCGGTTACAAAGCCGCGCGGACGAACCCTGAAAATTAAATTTTTAATCTGATCTTCAGTTGGACCACTAGCTGGCTTGTCTTTTTTAAAATGACTGCCAGCCCGCTTAGTAGAAGTTTTCTTAGAAACTTTGGCAGCTTTTTCTGACGACAAAGTCGACGGCGTAAAATCAGCTGTCTGTTCCTTGATAAAATCACCCAGATTGGCTAATTGTGGGGCTTGTTTTTTAGTCATGTCGCAATTTTAATTATCCAAAAGGCGTAAGGCCTGGCTTAGCTCCTCAGCTTCGCCTAAAAGAATATTGATTTCCAATTCACGCTTATCCTCAGTTAACTGCTGATTGTTTTCCAGTGCTGCAATCTTTCTACTAATATTCGTTAACTGTTTTTGTAAAAAATTATGCTGGATATTTCGAGCTAATTTCGGCAATTCACTGGAAGCTTGCTCGATAGTGGCACCACTAATATCCTTATCCAGTAATAAAACTAGGCTATTTAGATACTCCTGAAGCTCCTCCGAAAAACCGTCCGGATCAGCTGCTAATTGATTGATAAGCTCATTATAATCAATAGCCTGATCAGCTTCCGGATGTTTCTTATTATAAAAGACTATCAGGTTTTTGTAAATTTGACCAGCCAAGGAATCACCAAGAAAATCAAGCTCTAGCCACTGGTTAGCATTATCTAATAAATATGGAAATTTAATTAACCAAGCTAGATAAAGCTCAGTGGCTCCGATCTTATCGGCTCTCTTAGCCACTCTAGGCTGATTTCGCTGCCCTGCTCGTTCACTTACTTCTTTATTTTGCGGCAAACTGCCATAAAGCAACTGTACTTCTATACGCAAAGCTTTAGCTAATTCTTTCAACCAATAATCTCGCTCAACAATATCGGTCAATTTACTAATTAAAGTTAAAAATCTTTTAGTAGCAGCTTTACGTTGCTCCACCTTATCACTGCTTAGGCTTGGTTGCAATAATTTAAAATAATACTCCATAATTGGCGGTGCTGCCTCGACTAAAGCTGGCCACTCACTGCTATATTGACGCAAAAATTCATCCGGATCCTTACCCTCAGGCAATCTCAAGACCCGGACATTAACACCAAATTGACTCGCTAAAGCGATTGCTCGATCAGCCGCTAGTACGCCGGCTTGGTCCATATCGAAAGCTAAAATCAAGTTTTCTGTATAGCGTTTTAATAATTTTAAATGATCTTCAGTCAAAGCCGTGCCCGAGGTAGCAATAACATTATGGAATCCTTGCTGATGAGCCATAATACAATCCATCTGTCCCTCCACAATAACTACCGCACCAGCTTCTTTAATCGCTACCTTGGCTTGCCAGAGGCCAAACAACTGTCGCCCCTTATCATAAATCTGATTTTGCGGACTATTGATATACTTACCAGCTTTACCATCATCTAATTGGGGCAAAACTCGCGCTGAAAATCCTAATAAATTACCATTAACATCATGCCAAGGAAACATGATGCGACCGCGAAAACGATCATAAAACCTTTGGCTAGTCGCTGCCTGAGCATTAAGTCCTGCCAATAAGAGTTCGCTTTCTTTATAACTCTGACGTTTTAAAAAATCACTGAGCATTTGCCAATCATTAGGCGCCCAACCGATTTTCCAAGTCTCAATAATTTCTTGGCTAAGTTGTCTTTCTTGAAGTAAATATTTTTTAGCCGCCTCAGCTAACTGATTTTTAGCTAATAATTGTTTCTGATAAAATTCCCCAGCCAAAGCTAGGGCATCTAGTAAGCGATTACGTCGTGAGTCATCTTGTTTACGATATTCACTAATTTGCACCCCAGCTTTAGGAGCTAAAAGTCTAACTGCTTCCGGAAAGCTTAAGCCTTCCATTTCCATAACAAAGGCAAAAATATCACCACCCTTGCCACAGCCAAAACAATGCCAAATCTGCTTATCTGGTGAAATCATCAATGAAGCAGTCTTTTCCTGATGGAATGGGCATTTCGCCTTAAAATTGCCGCCAGCTGGCTGCATTTTTATATACTCCCCCAAGACTTCAACAATGCCGAGTCTTGCTTTTATTTCGTCACTCGGATTAGCCATATCATTAACCAAATAAACGGCTCAACCAATTACCTTTTTTAGTTTGATCATTTTTTATCTCAGCCGAATTATTACCTACCTGATGCAAAGTGTTGGCTAGTTGTTCCAGCCGAGCTATTTCAGCCGCCACTGTCGGACCGTCATACTCACCATTATGGCGAGCTTGGCCACCATAGCCTGGCTGCTTTTGATCTAAATGTAAATTAATTGTCGTCAAACCACCTTGATCCTCTAAATAAGCATGGAATCGCGGATAGGGTGAGCGACCAAAAGTTCGGACAAAACTACCGCCATCACGCGCTTGCAGATAACCATAGCCCGCTTGACGCATAAACTGGACTGGATTTTGACCTATTTCATTGATCTTAAGATTGAGTTTCATATTTTTGTGCCCCCAGAGGGAATCGAACCCCCATCGCAAGCTCCGGAAGCTTATGTTTTATCCATTAAACTATGGAGGCGCCTGCCTTAACAACATACAACAAACCAGCCTATTTTTCAAGGCTGGCTGTTATTAAGACCACATTTACAAACTTTATCTAACTATTTATTGGCGCTTGTTTGAAGATTTTCTAAAGCTACCTTCATGGCTGCTTGACGAGCTGCCAAAAGATCATCAATGACGGCCTTATCTTTTAATTCAATTACTTTTTTAGTATCGGTCACTAAATAAATCTTGTCATTCAGCCGAGCAAAAGTTAAATCATTAACCTTCATTGATTGCTTATTATCTAAAACACTTTTTAGACTGGCAATTTTTTCATCAAATTTAGCACCAGGATCAATAAACTTATTATAGCTATTAATTGATCCATCCAAGCTAGCAAAGGCTTCTTTGCCTAAATCTTCAGAAATTGCTGCACTAATCGATTGACTACTTTCTGATAATTTTTTAAATTCGTCACTAGCTGTTAATTTATTTAAAGCCCCAGCTTGTTCAAGTATTACTTGTTGATAATTATTTTCTGTTAATAAATTACCATTTTTATCATAAACATTATCACCAATTCGACGAAAAGTTATACCACCAACATCGGTCTTACCTTTGTCTGGTATTGCTTTTAATAAATCACTCTTAATGTTTGAGAAACTTGAATCTGGATTAACTAAAGTTTCGAAAGCCTTATCATTACTATCCATATCTGCAAACGAATCACTAATTTTATTATCCGCGCCAGATAAACCTGAAACATTCTTTAAACCTCCAACTTTTGGCGCATATTCTCCTTTAAGGATTGCGATATTATCTTTAACCGATTGCTTAACTATGCTATAGTGTTGCCTATTAGCCAAAAAATCACTATCGCTTTCATTTAGATTATTATCTTTATCAGTTAAACCATCCAATTCTTCTTTTATCTTACTAAAGATATCTATTTTTTGATCATTTGTTAATTCTTTAGTATAGTATATTCTTTCAATATCACTGTCTAAATCTAAGTAATCAGCATTTACTCTTTGACCATCTGACCAAATTACTTGATCATTTGAACTACTAATAATCTTACCTGGGCGATCGCTTAAAACAAAATTTTCAAAAATTGTTTGATCATTTTTTTCAGCTGCCTCAGCCAAACTCTGATAAGTTGTATCTCTAGCAACTAGTGACGGCGAATCATATACAGCCTTTATAAAATCTTCTGTTTCTAAATTTCTAAATGAATTTTGATTTTGCACAGTTTGATTTTCTTTAAAAGCCTCTACTATACTAGCTTGCTCTTGCTGGCTAGGTTCAACCAAAACTGATTCATCTATTCCTGATTCACTTACCGCAACTTCTGGTTCAACCGTTGGCGAAGTTTCTGGAACTACTGAAGCTCCTTGAAATTCTAGGTCTTGCGGAGCCTGTGAGACAACAGTTGCTTCTGGACTTGTAGTCTGTGTTGCTTCAAAAGTTTTTACTATATCAGCCTCTGTTTCTTCACTGGGCTGGCTTACTACTGGTTCATCTAATACAATTTCAGGCTTAACTGCTGCTGGAGCTTCCGAAATTGGCAAAGTCTCTTGAGTCTGTAAATCTTCTGAAACTTGCGAGATTTCTGAAGTTTCTGAAACAACAGTAGCCTTAGGTTTCATGGCTTCAGCTATGATATTTTCATAATCCTGCGACTCAATCGGCTTTAAACTTTCAACCTCACTATGTGCCTGATAATAACTAAGATTATTAGAGTTTTTGTCTAGAGCATAAATTTGGCCATCCTGTTCCCACAATCTTACACCTGGCTGAATATTGCTAGGATTATAATCTTCAATTATTTCAGGTTTTTCGCCTTGTCCTTTACTAATAAAAAGAACAATACCTTTTTTTAAATCAACGTTTTTTCCCAAAACTTCAGAAACACTACCACCTTTAGGTACTATCGATTTTGATTCCATTAAATTATCGATTATTTGTTTCGCTTCTCTCTCATCATTACTAACATTACCTGAAGAAACTACTTCAATTGATGCATCGTCAACATTATTAGCATTTATTGTTGTGCTAGCTTCTCTACCAAACAGCCTTCCACAAGCCTTAGCAATTCTTTGATCGATTCGAAAATTATCATACCAATTTTTACCCACATTAACTAAGAAGTTGCCCTCGGTAAATGTCTTAACAAAACCTTCGGCAGCATGCTTAAAATTAACGCCGTCTGTTATACCGGCTGTAATAGCTTGTGTTCCGATACCCAAAAGCCTAAATAATTCACCGTAATTTTTAGCAAGTATTCTAATTTTTTCCAATCCTTTAGTTTTTTCGCTGCTCCCTTTACCACCAATCAATTTGCCATTCTGTAAGCTATAATCTTCTCTTGTATATTTTCTACCAGAAAGACCAGACCAAGTTTCTCTTACTGAATCAATGAAAAGATCACGATTTTTTTTAATTACACCAATCTTTTCACCAACTTCATTCCAAGAATATTTCTTACGATATTCTTGTTTATTTTTTTGATAACGCTCAGCTAAAGCTAAGCCGCCATAAGTTAAACCTCGAAAGGCTCCAGCTGCTGGACCACCAACTAAAACAAAAGCGGTATTCAAACCATCTTTAACTATGCTAGAACCAGCGATTTTACTATGGATATAATCTTTTAAAATAGAATCAATTTCTTTTTTAAGTTTTTTATCAAGAACAGTCTTTTCTTCATTTTTAGCAATAATTTGGACCAAACGCTTATTCATGGTTTGATCTGGAAGATATTTGTTTTGTTCAATTTCTTGAATTCTAGAGTCTATTTCATTTTTTCGTTTTACATCATTATCATTATCATTAAGCCCAGCTCTTTCTTTTAAAAGTTTTTCCTTCTCTTTAAACATTTTATCAATATCTTGGTCAACTTTTTCTTTTTGCTCTTTACTTAACGCATAGTACTCGCTAGAACGAGCCTTTTTTAGTGCACGATTATATTTTTGAGCTAAATTACTTAACTGACGGCTAGTCGAAAAACTAGTTTCATTTAAATACCTATCAACTAAGTCTCTCTCTTCACTTTCCAAAGAAAAAACATCTTCAACTCTTGTTTTCATTGTTGATAAAATATCATCAAGTCCTGCTTCTTTCTCTTCTTCACTAAAAGAAGAAAGGTCGCTATCAATGTCAAAATTACCACCAAATTCATTAAGTATTTTTTCAACCTCCCGAGCACTAGCTAATTTGGCATCAAAAGTAGCTGCCCGATAATTGTAATTAGGTATTATTTCAATAGCCTTAAAATAAGCCTCTTTTTTTCTAATCACCTCCTCAACCTTAGCCTTATCTTCTTCACTTAAACTAAAATATTCTGCTGTTCGATTTCGCTCAGGATTTCTTTGTTTGCTAATTGCAACAATATTATTTTTGATTGATTCTAATTTTTCTGTATCTCGATCTTTTTCATCTTTTTTATTTTCTTCTTTATATTCCTTAATTTCTTGGAGCATTTTCTGATATAACTGGTCACTCTTTAAATCACCTCTAAAACAAGCTATTTTTCCAAATAACTCAGCAGCTTGACTGTCTCCAATTAATTCTTTGCGAGCTTTTTTAGTTTCTTTACTTTGTGTCGACCATTGATAAAAATCACTTTTCTGTGCAATTTTCTCTGCAGTCTTCCAACCAATTTTCTGACCAAGCCATCCAAGACCATATAAGCCTAAATCAGTAATAGTTTTAACACCTAAAACCGATGTCAGTGTTTTATAAGCAGCACCGCCGATAACACCCTTAATAGCCTTTTTATCTGGTCCTTTTCCTATTTTTTCTTCTGTATTTTCCGAAGTTTCTGAAGCCTCTATTTGATTCTCTGGTTGATTTTCAGGTTGATTTTCAGCTTGTTTTTCTAAATCATTGACTACTTCCTTGCTTTCATTATCATTCTTAGCGATTGATGGCACTACTTTATCAAGCTTATCATCAACATCTTCTATCTTATCATTTTGTTGATCGTGCTCTAAAGAACTTTGCACAAAATCTTTGCCAGCTGTTTCTTTTTTCTTAAAAAAACTAAATGACCACATATAATCGCAATTATTTATTAATATCTTTACGCAAAGCGTCTAATTCATTTTGCCTTAGCAGTTCCTTAATCTCAGCTATGGCTATTTCTTCGCCAGCTTCAAGCTGCTTGGCTATTTTTTCAGCAACTTCTTCTAACTTTAATTCTAGCTCAATATCCAAAACTTCACTTTGCTCAGCAGCAAATTTTTCTTCCAAAATGGCAGCAATTTCAACCGCCTGCTGTGGTTCCATAACTGCCAGCATTTCTATTAACAACTCCTTGGCTTCATCGGAAATGTTTAAACTGGCAATTAAAAAGCCCAGCTTACGCCCAAAACCAACCACAATTTCCTCGTCAGTTTGAATATTTTGCTGTTTAGTCATAAATATTTTTAGCGATAATAAATATACAATTATTATAATACGACCACGATTAAATCACAATAACTTGACTATTTTATTTAAAGTACTAAACCAGCCGATAAAACAAATACTGACTACATAAATCCAGACGGAACTTGTTATCGTTAACAAAAGCCATCGCGAAGTGCAATGGCTTTTAAATTATTCTAAATTGAAAATTTCAGGAATCGATGACTTTAAAGCTTTAGCAACATCATGAGCTAGCTTGAGCGAGGGATTATATTTATCTTGCTCCAAAAAAACAATCGTCTCTCGCCTCACTCCAGCTAATTTAGCTAAGTCATCTTGAGTCAGATTGAGCTTATTCCTAAATTCTTTAATCCGATTAGCCATATTTAAAAATTTTTAAAAGCCACAACAATCATTATCAGAAAAAACACTAGCACGGCCACAGTATAAATCAGCTTGCCATCCATCAATTTAACGCGGTTATAATAACGAAAAATTGCCGAATAAATTAGCATCAATAAACAAGTTGAAAAAGCTAAAGTCATGCCAATTGGTTCAAAAGCCGGGTTAGTATCTTTTAAACCATAAAAAACAAACATACTGCTCGCCGCTAGCCAGCCATAAATCTGCATGGCGAGCAAGGCAGCCTTACCACCGGTGGCATAATCGCGTTCATCAGCCACTACCCCATTCACTCGCCGCCTAAGTAGCATCATAATCAAGGAACCAGCCATCATAACACCAATTGGTAGTAAATAATTTTTACCATCAATCAGTTGGCTAAAAATAACTGCTAAAAAGACAACAAAAGTTATTTTGACTACTTGGTATTGTTTTAAAGTCATAGTTTTTGTTAGAATTAATTAACAATTTTAATGTTAGATTATTCTAACAAAGATGTCAAGGCCTTTACTTTATTAGCAGATTACCACCAGTCATCTCGCTGGGTATTGGTAATCCCAATAGATTTAAAACAGTTGGCGCGATATCAGCTAGTCCACCGTCAGCCAATATTTTAGTATCTTTTAGTTGATTATCAACCACAATAAATGGCACCATATTAGTAGTATGGCTAGTCATGGTGGCCGCAGTTTTATCTTCAGCATTACCATGGTCAGCTAGTAGCAAACAGGTATAGCCATTAGCTAAGGCTGCTTCAACAATCTGCCCTTGAGCCAAATCCACCGCTTCAATCGCTTTAATAATCGCAGCCTGATTACCAGTATGCCCCACCATATCACCGTTAACTAAATTAGTAACGATAAAATCATATTTTTCTGAATAAATTTCCTCTACCAATCGTTCGGCAATTTGAAAAACACTCATTTCCGGCCGTAGATCATAAGTCGCCACCTTAGGAGAATTGATCAACACCCTATCCTCGCCTAGGTTAGCCTCCTCTTTTTGTCCGTTAAAGAAAAACGTTACGTGGGCGTATTTTTCAGTTTCGCTAATTCTTAGTTGTTTTAAATTAGCAACGCTAATTACCTCCCCCAATAAATTATCTAAAGAAATATTAGGAAAAGCCACTAAGGCCGGCATTTTTTGATAATACTCGGTCATGGCCACAAAACTAACTCTCTGATACGACCTTGCAAAGCTATTAAACTCAGGCTCAATTATAGCTTGAGTTAGCTGTCTAGTGCGATCAGTTCGGAAATTAAAGAAAATAATACCATCATTTTCAGCTATACCGCTATAATTTTTGACCCTGCATGGCTCAATAAACTCATCCGTTTCGCCTTGTTGATGTTTAGCAGTAATTATTGCTAGCGGATCAGTAAATTCACTAGCCCGACCTTCAACTATTGCCTGATAAGCTTTCTCAGTTCTATCCCAGCGCTGATCACGATCCATGGCATAGTAACGGCCAGAAATTGTAGCAATCTGACCAAAACCCAATTCTTTTAATTTATCTTGCACTGTCGCAACATGAATCAGGCTTTCAGTAATTGGCGCATCACGACCATCAGTAATCACATGAATCAAAACATTATGAAAATTTTCTTTGTGGCAAAGGTCAAGCAAGGCCAGCAAGTGATTAAGGTGGGCATGAACACCTTGGGTTTGAAGTAAGCCGATTAGATGAAGTTTTTTATTTTGCGTTTGGCAATTTTTAATAACGCTTAAAAAGGCTTGATTTTCAAAAAAACTGCCATCTTCAATGGCTTTATTAATTCTAACCAGTGATTGGAAAATTATTCGTCCCGCCCCCAAGGTCATGTGGCCAACCTCTGAATTACCCTGATAACCATCCTCTAAACCAACCGCCTCACCGCTAGCTTGAAGCAGGCTATGCGGATAAGTGCTAAGATATTTATTTTCATTAGGCGTTTGAGCTTGTCTAATATAATTTCCCTCCACTTCTGGATTATAACCCCAGCCATCACGAATAATTAAAACTACTTTTTTCTTGTCAGTCATATTCTTATTATTTATTTATCTAGCTATATTGTAACTGATTTTGTTAAAAACAAAAACAGTCACCTTTTTGGGGCAACTGTTTCGAGCAGCGGTGTTTGTTGGACAAAGTTCGAAACTATTTCGAGCAAAATCCAAATGATTAA
>ENA-UPXM01007250-UPXM01007250.1-activated-sludge-metagenome-genome-assembly--contig:-NODE-7250-length-10026-cov-5.144820_pt1 | contig 10026 bp, 9 predicted proteins | sample MGYA00238178_ERZ772708 | MGnify/ENA primary metagenome ERZ772708 (study PRJEB29002, sample SAMN05720212) | activated sludge metagenome | isolation source: anaerobic digester from wastewater... | reverse complement strand
GGAATCTATTTAAAACCAATATTTTGGAAATACAATACAGTTGTAACTCATTAAAAACACCTCTGTTTTAATTACATGTAAAACATATTTGATTACAAACAAGCGTGTTATCAATGAATCTAAGTTCTAGTTCACCACAAATAGGATTGTATGTAATCAAAGTAAAAAAAATTCGATGTTTTAAAAAAAACTTCCATACAGTCATTCAGTATTTGAAAAAAATGGAAATGTTACTTGATGATGAGTCTTAAGAAAATAATTTAAAACAAACCTTCATCCACAAAATTCGGTAAGGTCACTTTTAAATTTGGTTCAGCTTCCATCGCTCGTTTAATGGCGAAAACGGCACCTTCATTTCTTGCCCAGCTTCTTCTAGAAATTCCGTTGTTCACATCCCAGAAAAGCATGGATTTTAAACGTCTGTCCGCATCATCACTTCCATCGAGCAACATCCCAAAACCACCGTTAATCACTTCACCCCAACCAACTCCACCTCCGTTGTGAATTGAAACCCAGGTTGCGCCACGAAAACTGTCACCAATCACATTGTGAATTGCCATATCTGCCGTAAATCTGGACCCGTCATAAATATTAGAAGTTTCGCGATAAGGAGAATCTGTCCCCGAAACATCGTGATGATCACGTCCTAAAACTACCGCTCCGATCGCTCCGGTTTTGATGGCTTTGTTGAAAGCTTCGGCGATTTTCATTCGTCCTTCTGCATCGGCGTATAAAATTCTTGCTTGTGAACCGACCACCAAATTATTTTCCTGCGCACCTTTAATCCAGGTGATGTTATCTTTCATCTGCTGTTGAATTTCTTCGGGTGAAGTTTTAATCATCTCTTCTAAAATTTCGCACGCAATTTCATCAGTTTTCTGCAGATCTTCCGGATTTCCACTTGCACAAACCCAGCGAAACGGCCCGAAACCATAATCAAAACACATCGGTCCCATAATATCCTGCACGTAACTCGGATATTTAAATTCCCGACCAATTGTAGGATTTTCGGACATTACATCGGCTCCAGCTCTACTCGATTCCAGTAAAAATGCATTTCCATAATCGAAAAAATAGGTTCCTTTTTGGGTATGTTTGTTAATCGCAGCAGCATGTCTTCGTAAAGTTTCCTGAACTTTCTCTTTAAATAATTCCGGAGTTTCGGCCATCATTTGATTGGATTCTTCAAAAGAAATTCCGACCGGATAATATCCTCCTGCCCATGGATTGTGAAGCGAAGTCTGATCCGAACCGATATCAATTCTGAGATTTTCTTCGTCAAATTTTTCCCAGATATCAACGATGTTCCCGAGGTAAGCCAAAGAAACAGTTTCTTTATTTTCCTGGGCTTTTTTCACTCTGGAAACCAATTCGTCTAAATTTTCATGGATTTCATTCACCCATTTTTGTTCGTGACGGATTTTGGTGATTTTAGGATTTACTTCTGCACAAATCGTGATGCAACCAGCAATATTTCCGGCTTTTGGTTGCGCACCGGACATTCCGCCTAAACCTGAAGTGACGAAAATTCCGCCTTTCGGTTCTTTATTAATTTTTCTGAAAGCATTCAAAACAGTAATCGTTGTACCATGAACAATTCCTTGTGGACCAATGTACATGTAACTTCCCGCGGTCATTTGTCCGTATTGGGAAACGCCTAAAGCATTCATTTTCTCCCAATCATCGGGTTTTGAATAATTGGGAATAACCATTCCGTTCGTTACCACCACTCTTGGTGCATCTTTATGCGAAGGAAATAATCCCATCGGATGACCGGAATACATCGTTAAAGTCTGTTCATCGGTCATTTCCGACAGATATTTCATTGTCAACAGATATTGCGCCCAATTGCTGAAAACCGCACCGTTTCCACCGTAAGTAATGAGTTCATGCGGATGTTGCGCGACCGCATAATCCAGATTATTTTGAATCATGAGCATAATTGCTTTTGCCTGCTCCGATTTTCCAGGATATTCGGAAATTGGTCTGGCTTTCATCTCGTAATCCGGACGAAAACGATACATGTAAATTCTTCCGTATTTTTCTAATTCTTCTCTAAATTCAGGCAATAGTTCTGCATGAAATTTCGGATCGAAATAGCGTAAAGCATTCTTTAAAGCTAAAATTTTCTCTTCATCGGTCAAGATTTCCTTCCGCTTCGGAGCGTGATTGATGGTGGAATCGTATGATTTTGGTTGAGGCAATTCAAACGGAATTCCCTGTTGTATTTGGTCTTTGAAAGTGGTTGTAGTAGTCTGCATTTTCAATTCATGAATTTTCTCAAAAATAAGATTATTAAATGAATATTGAAAATGAGCACAAAAAAAACCTTACTGAATTGAGTAAGGTAAATTGTTTTTTAAATATCGTCGTCATTCTCCTCGAGATCGTCTTCAATAATATCTTCGGTATGAAGGCTTTCATCTTCGGTGGGAATCTGACTGTTGATTTGCTCAAAATTATCATCATCTTCAAATCCCGGAATATCGAGTCCATAAGGCATTTCTTCATTCCTATCATTAGGATTAATGATAGGATTACCATCACCATCTAAGGGAAAATGTTCTTCTTTGCTGAAAATATCTTCGTTTGGACTGTAATCCATTTCTTCTAATTTTCTTTCCTGTTCCTGATCTTTATCTTCTGTACTCATAATCGTTGGTATTTTTTGTTAATATATAAAGTACCTTCAAAAACAGTTCCAACCCTCCTCAAATAATTCCTAATAAAATAAAAAATTTATCTTTGCACCGAAGATTTCAATCATCAAGGTGAATCGTGTGAAAATCACGAACTGTCGCGCAACTGTAAATCCGGTGAGGATAAGTCAGATCCCTTTTTTGAAATTAAAAAATGCTTTCGCGATTTGAAGCAGAAATTCCACTTTTTAAAAGTCCTGTTTTTCTGTTCAACTCATTTATCAATCTTTAAAATTAAAAGAAATGAATTATCAGGAAAAAATCAAAAATTCCGAAACCCACGTTTTCAAAGTAGTTTTCCCCAATATTACCAATCATCACAACACGATGTTTGGAGGAACGGTGATGGAAATGATGGATGAAGTTGCATTTATGACGGCAACAAGATTTGCCAGAAAATCATTCGTAACGGTGAGTTGCGACCGAATTGATTTCAAAAAACCCATTCCTGCAGATACTTTGGTGGAATTAATTGGTAAAGTAAAATATGTAGGAAACTCCAGTGTGAAGGTAAATGTGGAAGTTTTTGTAGAAGAAATGTATGAAGAAAAACGGGAAAAAGCAGTTGCCGGAGATTTTACTTTGGTCGCAATCGGGTCCGATAAAAAACCGCTAAAAATTTTTGAAGATCATCTATCGACTTAACTGAATTAAAAAAATCCGCGCTGCAGCGGATTTTAAATTTTATACGATATTTCAGAAATCATCATCTAACTGTTGATTTTTATTCTTTTCAAAAGCGTCATCGTACGCTTTTTTTTGATTTTTCCAAGCTTTCGGCGGAATTGCATTTGCGGCGGTTTTGATGATATTGCCTTCATCGTCATGTTGAACTCCTTGTTCCGGTGTAGGAAGTGTGGATGTTTTTATTTCTGTATTTTTTTGTTCAACTTCAGAAGCATTATTGTCGGTCAAATTATTGTCGTGCGTATTTTCCATGATCTTTTATATTTATATGAATTATGATATTCAATAATTATTCCTAAAGGTTTTTCAAATCGAAAATAGTTCTCCTTTATCAATCGCGTGCGCTGGTTTCAATCTATTGAAGAACTGCAACGAATGTTTACATTTTTAGTAAAAATAGAGATTGAAATTCTACAATCCTGCGAACAAAATCTTAATTTTTATTATTAAATTTGCCCTCATTGACATTATGGAAAAAAATATTAAAAAAGTACCACAGCAAACGGCTGAGCAAAGTAAAATACTCTCTAAACCCCGCATATTTTTTGGAGTTTTATTTATCGTCACCTCCATTATTTTGGCCTTCTCTTTTATCTCTTATCTTTTAAATTGGAAAAGTGATCAAAGTCAAGCTGGAACAATGTTGGATAAAACCGTGAAATCTTCGAATATATTTGGGAAAATAGGAGATTGGTTGGGTAATCTTTTTATTTTTGAAAGTCTGGGAATTGCTGCTTTTGTCGTGGCGTTTCTGTTTTTTGTTTTCGGAATGATGATCCTTAAAAAGAATTATTTTAAACCTTGGAAAACTTTCGGACATTCCCTATTTTTAATTTGTTGGGTGCCGATTTTCATGGGTGCAATTACCAATGGACAAGGAGTTTTGAGCGGTGTTTACGGTTTTCAAATTATGGATTTCCTCAATTCAGTAATTGGTACTGTTGGATTATGGCTGATTCTTTTGGTAAGTATTTCGTTGTATTTTATTCTCGAATTTAACTTAAATCCAAGCAACGTAAAATCAAAATTGAATGATCTCAACGATCAAACTTTAGGACGAGTAAAAGCGATGATGCCGAATTCTTCTGAAAATTTTGAAGCAGATGAAGAATTACAAAACGAGCAAGATTTATCCATTAAAAGCGAAGATTCTACCATCAACAAAGTTCCTGATTTTACACCCGAAATTGAGATCGAACCGATTGTTACGCCAAACAAAACTTCATTTGAAGAATTGCCCAATATAAATGTAACGGAAAGTACAGGAAGTTCCATTGATTTAAATCCAGTTTCTAAGCCAATCGATATCGTATCACCGAAAACAGATCACATCGATTTTAAAGTTGAAGTGGCAAAAACGATTGATATTGTAGACGAATCGGATAAAAAGTCACAAGAATTAGTTGACAAACATGGATTGTACGATCATAAATTAGATTTGGCGAATTTTCAAATGCCAACAATTGATTTATTGCGAGATTATGGAAACGAAGAAATCGCCATTAATAGAGAAGAATTAGAAGAAAATAAAAATAAAATTGTTGGACTTCTTAAAAACTTTAATGTAGGAATTGCAGAAATTAAAGCGACAGTTGGACCAACTGTTACGTTATATGAAATCGTTCCGGAAGCTGGAATTCGGGTTGCTTCAATTAAAAAATTACAGGATGATATCGCGCTGAATCTTTCCGCTTTAGGAATTCGAATTATTGCACCAATGCCTGGAAAAGGAACGATTGGGATTGAAGTTCCCAGAAAAAATCCAGCGATGGTTTCGATGCGAAGTGTGATCGGTTCACAGAAATTTCAAAATACAGATATGGATTTGCCCGTGGTTTTTGGTAAAACCATTTCCAACGAGATTTTTATGGCAGATTTAACAAAAATGCCGCATTTATTAATGGCAGGAGCAACCGGACAAGGAAAATCGGTCGGAATTAATGCCATCTTGACTTCCTTACTTTACAAAAAACATCCGAGTGAATTGAAATTTGTGATGGTAGATCCTAAAAAAGTAGAACTTTCCCTTTATTCAAAAATTGAAAGACATTATTTGGCAAAACTTCCAGATGGTGATGATGCGATTATTACAGATACCCACAAAGTAATTAACACTTTGAATTCCCTATGTGTGGAAATGGATCAGCGTTATGATTTGCTTAAAAATGCTTTTTGTAAAAACATTAAGGAATACAATAAAAAATTTACGGAGCGAAAACTGAATCCTGAAAATGGACATCGTTATTTGCCTTACATCGTTTTGGTCGTCGATGAATTCGCTGATTTAATAATGACTGCCGGAAAAGAAGTTGAAATTCCTATTGCGAGATTAGCACAATTGGCAAGAGCGGTCGGAATTCACTTAATTGTAGCAACACAAAGACCTTCAGTAAATGTAATTACGGGAATGATCAAAGCGAATTTCCCAGCGAGAGCGGCTTTCCGTGTAATTTCTAGCGTAGATTCCAGAACGATTTTAGATTCTCCGGGAGCAGATCAATTGATTGGTAAAGGAGACATGCTTTATTTCAATGGAAATGAAATTATGCGATTGCAATGTGCTTTTGTAGATACGCCAGAAGTTGAAAAAATTGCAGAATTTATCGGGGAACAAAAAGGATATGCAAGTGCATTTATGTTACCGGAATATTCTTCGGAAGAAACGACTTCGACCGTGGGAGCTTTTGATCCGAACGAAAAAGATGTTCTTTTCGAAGATGCCGCAAGAATTATTGTTTCTACGCAGCAAGGCTCCACTTCAATGCTTCAAAGACAACTTAAATTGGGTTACAACAGAGCCGGAAGAATCATGGATCAATTGGAAGCAAGTGGAATTGTTGGTGGGTTTAATGGAGCAAAAGCAAGAGAAGTACAAATCTCTGATTTAAATTCTTTGGAACAGTTTTTGGAAGAGTTGCGAAAGTAATTTTAAACTTTAAACATGAGTTTAATTTTATAGTAAAATTTTAATCAAAAGAAAAGAAGAATGAAAAATACATGGAGTAAAATTTCTCTTGGGATATTAATTGTAGCAGCAAGCGCGAGTTTTTCTGCGCAGAAAATTGATGCCAAAGCAAAAACGATTTTAGACGCGATCTCTACTCAGTATAAATCTAAAAACAATGTGTATTTTAAATTTGTGTACGGAACAGGAAACAGTAAAAAAATTACACGCACCGAACCTGGTATTTTCTATTCTGCAAAAGACAAGTACAAATTGAAAATCATGGGAACAGAACAGATTTTTGATGGCAAAAAATTGTATAATATTTCCGCAGAAGATCAAGAAGTTACCGTAGCAAAACCAACAGGAAACGAACAGATGTTCTCGCCTTTAAATTATATTGAAGAATATAAAAAAGGGTACAACGTGAAATATATGGGGAAATTAATGGTGAACGGTGTGAATTCTGATTTCATTAAACTGACTCCAACTTCAAAAAACGGCATCCAAGAAGTCAATCTTTTTGTGAATGCTGCGAAAAAACAAATTGTAAAAGTGGAGCAATTTTCTACCGATAAATCTGTTTCTGTAATTGCGATCAGCGATTATAAAGAAAATCAAAACTTAAGCAGTGCCCTATTTAATTTTGACAAAGATCAATATAAAAATTACCTTGTCACTGAACTGTAAAATATTTTAAATGATAAAAAAGTCACAAAGGAAAATTCTTTTGTGACTTTTTTGGTAAATTTGAACCATGATAAAAAAAATCGACGGTTACGTCATTAAAACTTTTTTCGGCCCGTTTATTTTTATTTTCAGTGTGTTGTTTTTCATATTTGTGGTCAACATTATCTGGATAAGATTGGCGCAGTTTACAGGAAAAGGACTGAGTTATTGGGAAATCCTGAAACTCCTCTCCTACCTTTCTGCGATTGTGGTGCAGCTTGTTTTGCCATTGACAATTCTGCTTTCAGCCATCATGACTTTTGGGGATTTTGGGGAGCGCTATGAACTTGCGGCAATGAAAGCGGCCGGAATTTCGTTGACCAGAATTATGTTGCCTTTATTTTTTGTCACCTTTATTTTTTCGCTCTTTCTTTTTTTCTTTTCTAATAATGTCATACCCGATTTTCAGCGGAAAGCGAAGAATATGCTCTATAACATTGCTGCGACCAAACCTGCACTCAATTTTACTCCGGGACAGTTCATTCAGCAAATCCCAGGATACAGTGTGAAATTTGATAAAATTCTTGGCGAAAACGGCGAGAATATCGAAGGGGTTTTCATTCACAAAATGGCAAATTCTTACGAGAATCAACAATCAATCGTTGCCGAAAAAGGTAAATTTGTACCTGCAGCTAACCGGAATTATTTAAAACTTGTACTTTTCAACGGCCATATCTTCGAAGATAATATTGAAAACGTAGATTACGCACAACGTTTGAAGCAACCAGATCAGGCGATTAAATTTGATACCATGGTTTCGCATTTTAATATTTCTGAAATCATTAATAAAGCTTTGGAAGCAGAAAAAATCACCGATGATTACACGTTTCAGAATTTTATTGAATTGAATACAACCATTGAGAAAGCAAAGACACAGAACAGCGATATTCTGAATAATATCAATTCAGAATTGGTGAATCAGACCAATGGATTTATAAGTTATATCGGTAAAACAAATACAAAAGAGACGCCGACTTCTGTTCCGAAATTTGAAACTTTAAAACCGCAGAAAAAACAGGAGGTTCTTTTCGGAGCCTATAGTAAAATTGAAAGTGTAAAGCAGCTCAATAGTACTAAAACAGAGCAAATTCAGGATCTTCATGCGTATTATTCCCGAATTATTATTTATCAACAGCGAATTTTTGCGTATTCGATGACGTGCTTAATTTTCTTTTTGATTGGGTCGAGTTTAGGGTCGATCATCAGAAAAGGAGGATTAGGTTTGCCAGTAGTTATTGCAATCGTCGTTTTCATTATCTTTTACGTGATCAACTTATCTGTAGAAAATATGGCGTGGGCGGGAAAAATGGACCCTTATCTTGCTTCTTGGCTACCCAATATGATCCTATTCCCATTTGGCGCTTGGTTGACTTACAAAGCATTAACAGACTCTCAACTCTTTGATGTGGAGAAATATAAAGCCATCTTTAAACCGCTGATCAATAGGTTTTCAAAAAATAAGGAACACGCGAGATATCGATAACAGTGTACCCGAAAATTCAAATTGTATTCTGATGCAATTTTGGCCTAGAAAAATATCATGAAAAAAGCAAAATAGTTGGTCTATTTTGCTTTTTTTTTGGTTTAAAAACCTTCGAATAGGTTTGTAACGAAACCTTACAATTTACATTTAAATAAAGAGTTAGACTTATTTCAGATATTTCGTAATGGATTCACTTGTTGGTTTTGTGGTACTGATAAAACTATCAATTAATTTCCCATTTTCATCGACCAAAAATTTAGTAAAATTCCATAGAATATTGGTGTTTTTCACGCCATTGAGATCTTTTTCTGTTAGATATTTAAAAATCGGAGCAATATCATCTCCTTTAACAGAAACTTTTGCCGCCATCGGAAAAGTCACGCCAAAATTCTTCTGACAGAATGCACCAATCTCCGCATTGCTTCCCGGTTCTTGTGCGCCAAAATTATTGGCAGGAAATCCTACAACGACTAATCGATCTTTGTACTGTTCTGCAACTTTTTCCAAATCAGCATATTGAGGAGTAAATCCACATTCTGATGCTGTGTTCACAATCAAAACTTTCTTTCCCTTGAAGTCGGCAAAATTAATTTCTTTACCATCAAGACTTTCCACTTTGTAGTCGTATAAGTTTTTCATTTCATTTGATTTATCTTTCGATATTTCTTGTTTATGGTTGGTGCAGCTTTGTAAAAAAGCGCCTATTGACAATAGGACAATAAATAATTTTTTCATTTACAGGAATTTAAAGATGATTATCTTTTTTTAATTTTAAAGAATGGCATAAAGAAAAATTTCAGTTCATCATGAAAAAGTTCTCCATTAAAAATCTGAGGATATCTTCCAAAGAAAACATCGCTGTACGAAATTTACAACAAAATTTGAACCAATAACCTATTTTCCGGCATCGGTCATTTAAAATTTAAAAGTATTGGCTGGAAAAACTTTATTGGTTTCTATTTTATTGATGATCATCACGTAATCACTTTCTTTTTTCTGGGAAGATGATTCTAATCTGAAAGGCATCAAAAGATTTCCCACCTTTCGGTAATCGTTATAGATCAAAGTTTCATCTGGTTTTACTTCTTTTAGAAGCATATAATTTTTCGTATCAAAAAAGTAGATGGTTTTATTTACATTTTTGGTCAACTCTACTTTATGACAGTACACTTCTCCTATTTTTTCTTTACCAAGATATTGCGCGTTAAAACCTTTATTTTCCCAATCTATAAAGTCGTTATCAAAACTTTCTGGGGTGTAATTGGGATATACCTGAATTTTATTGGTGGCGTAATTCATTGCATATCCTTTTTTACCATCATACCCTTCAACTGGCGTTTCCTTTTTATTAATGGTAATCACTGTTTTGGTAAGATTCGGTCTTAGTTGATAAATTTTTATGGGATAATCATCATTGATTCCCAAAGTTACCTTTCCCTGTAAAATGACGGAGTTTAAAAGTTTCCAGTTGGTTAAACCACCCG
>ENA-UPXM01007248-UPXM01007248.1-activated-sludge-metagenome-genome-assembly--contig:-NODE-7248-length-10026-cov-88.372681_pt1 | contig 10026 bp, 10 predicted proteins | sample MGYA00238178_ERZ772708 | MGnify/ENA primary metagenome ERZ772708 (study PRJEB29002, sample SAMN05720212) | activated sludge metagenome | isolation source: anaerobic digester from wastewater... | reverse complement strand
ACACCCGCAGCGCGATCATGCCCAATCTCTCTTTAAAAATCAATACATTTCTCCTTTTGGACCCAAGACTCATAAGCGATCAATAATGCTTTACAACTCGAGCCTGTTCAGTTCACCTTTTTGCGAGAGGCGATTTGACGCGATTGACCCCGGCGGCCACCCAAAATCCCCCACCTGTGGCCACTTGAAAATCCCCCACCCACCGGTTGATTTTAGCGCCTGAAAACAGGCGATCAAAAGCCCCTTCACAAACGGTTGGCAGAACGTTACAGACTCCCACTTTTTGCACAGAAAATGGGAGGAAGAGAAAGGATGAACGTTTTGCAACCGAACAAGAAAACATCAATCATTACGTTACTTACCAATGGTGTCAGTCAGCGCGAGATTGGGCGGAAAGTACGCGTGGATCGGAAGACCCTTAAAATTATGCTTTACATATTACGAGCTGCGTAATAGGTTTCACCATGATTAAAACTTTTCGTTGTAAGGACACAGCCTCTCTTTTCGATGATCGTTTAGTCCTTCGCTTTAAGGCTGTTGAGCGACAGGCAAGACGAAAACTTGCCTATTTGCATCGTGCTCGTAACCTACAAGACCTTAGACAGCCACCGGGCAATCAATTGGAAGCACTTAAAGGCGAGCGAAAGGGGCAATTCAGCATCCGTATCATTGATCAGTGGCGCATTTGTTTTACATGGGAAAGCGGTGACGCCTATAATGTTGAAATCGTTGATTATCATTAGGAGAAAAGAAAATGAAAGATTTGGAATTATTAGAACCGGTTACTCCCGGTGAAATTCTTTACGAAGAATTCATGAAACCATTGGGAATAAGCGCCAATCAGCTAGCCCGCGACGTTGATGTGCCGCCGGGACGGATCAGCGAAATCATTAACGGCAAGCGGTCGATTACCGCCGATACGGCTCTTCGCCTCGGCAAGTATTTTGGCGTGTCCCCTGAAATATGGCTGAATCTCCAGGTTGATTACGATATGCGGATTGCACGCAGGACCATTTGGCCCAAAATAGAGTCTCATGTCCGCGTCCGGGCGGCTTAACAACATTTCTTGAAAACATGCTGTTCCAGCCTATTCCTTATTATCGTGCATGGTATGTTGTTAATTTTAGACCTGTCTGGTTGTGCTCGTTTTAGTAAATGAAAATGGCGTTCGAAATTACATCAGTTTGCTTTCATATGGAGGTTTAAGTGAAAATTACGGTTAAAAAGGGAAGTCTTGCCGATGTCAAAACGGAGGCTTTTATTTTGGTTTTTTGTGAAGGGGAGAAGACGCTGTCCGGTCCCGCGGCGGATATCGACAGAAAATCCGGCGGGCTCATCGCCGATATTATAAAAAGCGGTGGTTTTGAGGCAAAGCCTTCGCAGGTGACGATGATCTACAGCCGGACTCTCGCGGCCAAAAGAATCGCGCTGGTGGGACTGGGCAAAAAAAATGAGCTGACGCCGGAAAAAATCCGCAGGGCTTTTGCGAAGGTCATGCAGGAGCTTCGCGGATCAAAGGTTCGTAAAGCGGCAGTGTCGCTGGATTTGAGCCTTTTGAACGTTCGAAAGGAAAAAGTCGTGTCTGCGGCGGTGGAAGGGGCCGTTCTGGGTCTTTACCGCTATTCGCCTTATAAAACAGTCGGCCGCGAAGAATTGCAGGATGTGCAGGAGATGACCATTGTGCCCGATCCGAAGGATTATGCCCTCGTCCGGGATGAAGTTCAAAAAACAAAAATCATTGCGGATGCGGTTTGTTTTGCCCGCGATCTGGTTTCGGCGCCGGCCAATGAGATGACGCCGTCGATTCTGGCCGAACAGGCGCGGGTGGTCGCGAAAAGAAAAAATGTTTCCTGCCGCGTGCTGGAAAAGGGACAGATGAAAGCGCTGGGCATGAACGCGCTGCTGGGAGTGGCCGCCGGCAGCGATCAGCCGCCCAAGCTGATCGTGCTCGAATACACGGGGGGCAAAAAAGGTGAAGCCCCGATTGCCCTGGTGGGCAAAGGCCTGACGTTCGACAGCGGCGGCATATCCATCAAGCCTGCGGAAAAAATGGACGAGATGAAGACGGACATGGCGGGCGGCGCGGCGGTGCTGGCCGTTATCCGGGCGGCGGCGGATCTGAAGCTGCCCGTCCATCTTGTGGGCCTGGTGCCGGCCACGGAAAACCTCTCCGGCGGCAGCGCGCTGAAGCCGGGCGATGTTTTAAAATCCCATTCCGGTAGGACGATAGAAGTGCTGAACACGGACGCGGAAGGCCGCCTGATTCTGGCCGATGCTCTCTCCTACGCCTGCCGGTACAAACCCTCGGCGATCATCGACATCGCCACATTGACCGGCGCGTGCGTCGTGGCCCTCGGTGAAGAGGTGGCCGGAATGCTGGGAACGGACGACCGGATGAAGAAGGCCCTCCGGGAAGCGGCCGACGCGACCGGTGAACTGATCTGGGAACTGCCGCTGTGGGATCATTATCACGAGCTGATCAAAAGCGACATCGCCGATTACAAAAACAGCGCGGGCCGGCTGGGAGGCGCGATCACGGGAGCGGCCTTTTTGAGCAAATTTGTCGGGGAGTATCCCTGGGTGCATCTGGACATCGCGGGGCCGGCCTGGACCACGAAAGATCGAGGCTACATTCCGAAGGGCGCGTCGGGCATCCCCGTGCGCCTGCTGGTGGAATTTTTGCGAAACCGGGTGCAGGAAAAAAAGTAGTGCGAACCTTCAGGTTCGCTGTAAAGGCGTCTGGATTGATGAACTCGTCAATGTCGATTTAGGCCCCTTTGAGTCATACCGGCGAAGGCCGGTATCCAGTAATTAAATCAGTCATGGACCCCGGCCTCCGCCGGGGTGACGGCAGAGTTTCGAAAAGACTGGATTCCCGCCAGAAGAATGCGGGAATGACCGATAGGACAGCAATGACGGCAATGGAGACTTTTTTACGAAAGCGTCAGGATTAGAGCAAACCCCTTGGCGGGGCTGAAGCCACGCACTACATTATCTGTGAGCAGAGATATGCCGCCGCTTCTGGAAATTCAAAACTTGAAAACCGTATTTACGACTGAAAGGGGCGTCCTGCGGGCCGTTGACGGGGTATCCCTGTCGCTTTCCGCCGGGGCGACCCTGTGTGTCGTGGGGGAATCCGGCTGCGGGAAAACCATGCTGGCCCTTTCCATCATGCGGCTGCTTCCGCCCAACGGCCAAATCGCCGAAGGCCGGATTTACTTCAACGGCCAGGATCTTCTTAAGCTTTCGGAAGAAGAAATGCGCGAAAAGCGCGGCCGGGACATTGCCATGATATTTCAGGAGCCGATGACGTCCCTCAATCCTGTTTTGCGCGTAGGCGAGCAGATCGCGGAGGCCATTCGCCTGCACCAGCATGTTTCGGACCGGGAGGCGCTGGACCGCAGCGTGAAACTGCTGGGCGAGGTCGGCATTCCCGATCCGGGAAGAAGGGTGAAGGATTATCCGCATCAGATGAGCGGCGGCATGCGTCAACGGGTCATGATTGCAATGGCCATGTCCTGCCGCCCGGGGCTGCTCCTGGCGGATGAGCCGACCACGGCGCTGGACGTGACGATTCAGGCACAGATCCTGAAGCTGATTTCCGATCTGAAGGAAAAAAACAACATGGCGGTTATTTGGATCACGCACGATCTGGGAATCGTTGCCGAGGCGGCCCAGAAGGTGGCGGTCATGTACGCGGGCAAGATCGTGGAAATTGCGGACGTGGAAAGATTGTTTGCCGATCCGCTGCATCCCTACACGCGGGGGCTGATTGAATCAAGGCCTTCGGGATGCGCCGGCGAAAATGACGATGGGAGAGGGTATTTGAAAACCATACCGGGGACGGTGCCCAGCTTGTATAATCTCCCCGTCGGTTGCCGCTTTGCCGACCGCTGCGCGCTTGCCGAAGACCGCTGCCGGGCGTCGGAGCCCGCGCTTGCGGAATTGGAAGCGGGGCATTTTGTGTCCTGCTTTGTTGCTATGCAAGAAAAAGCCCGTCATTGCGAGCAGACCCTCGGTCTGCGTGGCAATCTAAATGCATAAGATTACCACGACGCCTGAGAGGCGTCTCGTAATGACCAATAAGAATTAAGATATAGTCTCCCACTAAAGGAGAACATTAAAAAGATTATTCAAGGTGTCCATGGCTTCCGTTTTGATGGATATTCAGCGACTGAAAAAAGCCTACGTTTTAGGCGGCGGGTTTCTGCGGCAGAAGCCCCGGGTCATCCGGGCGGTGAACGGCGTCGATCTGCAAATCTTCGAAGGAGAAACGCTGGGGCTGGTCGGCGAGTCGGGCTGCGGCAAATCCACGCTGGCGCGCCTGCTCATGAAGCTGGAGGAGCCGGATGAGGGGAGCGCTTGTTTCAGAGGCCAAAACATTGCATCCTTTTCGCCGGACGATTTGAAAACGTACCGGCGGCGCGTGCAGATGATTTTTCAGGATCCTTATTCTTCCCTGAACCCTCGAAAATCCGCCCGGAGCATTATTTCCGAACCGCTGACGATTTTCCGGACATCCAACCGCGCCGGGAGAAAGGAAAAGACGCTTCAACTGATGAAAAAAGTCGGCTTGAGCGAAGAGCAGGCCGGCCGCTATCCCCACGAGTTCAGCGGCGGACAGAGGCAGCGCATCGGCATCGCCCGGGCGCTGGCGCTGCAGCCGGAGCTGATCATCGCGGATGAGCCGGTTTCCGCGCTCGACGCTTCCATCCAGGCGCAGATTCTGAATCTCCTTCGGGATCTGAAAAAAGATTTCGGCCTGACCTATCTGTTCATCTCTCATGATCTCAACGTCATTCATCATGTGTCCGACCGGATTGCCGTGATGTATCTGGGGCGCATCGTAGAGCTGGCGGATAAAAATGAACTTTACCGGGAACCTTTGCATCCCTACACCCGAATGCTGATGGCGGCCATGCCGGGCTGCGTTCCGCAAAGAAAAAAAAGGGAGATGACGGTTCTTGGAGAGGCGGGCGACGCGGGGGAGATAGGGTGCAGTTTTAAAAGCCGCTGCATTTACAAGATTGATGTTTGTGAGCAACACGCGCCGGATTTACGACCCTGTTCGGGAAGCAGGCTTTGCGCCTGCCACCGCGCGGAAGAGATTTGATCAATGTAGGGAACGGTCGCGACCATTCCCTGCGGGTCATGGGAGATGGGTGATAGGCAATGGGCGATGGGTGTAAGGAACAATGTAGTGCGGAATGATGGAGGGTTCTCCATGGCGAAGGAAGAAAAAGTATTCTGGCCCAACGGCAGCCTCACCGGCGAAGGATTGTGGCATCAGGCGGCAGGCGACGCGGGCGCGGTGATCTGTCACCCGCATCCTTTGATGGGCGGGTCCATGCACAACAATGTCGTGGAAACCGTCCGCGATGAAATGATCGCCGCCGGCCACTCCACGCTCCGTTTTAATTTTCGCGGCGTCGGGAAAAGCACCGGACATTATGACGAGGGCAGGGGAGAGAAGCAGGATCTTCTGTCCGCCTGCGCGTTTGCCAAAAGCCGCGGCGTTGAAAAAATATTTCTCGTCGGTTATTCGTTCGGCGCGTGGATCTGCTGCCGCCTTCTGAAAGATCACCCGTCCGTTGCTTCTTTCGTTGTGTTGATTTCTCCTCCGCTGAAATACTTCGAGTTCGACTGGACGGGTCTGGAAAATGCTGTGGAATTAATGATCTGCGGGGATCAGGATATGTTCTGCGACGTCGCTGATCTCAGAAAAAAAGCAGAATTGATTTGTGCAAAATTGACGATCCTTCGGGGTGTCGACCATTTTTATTTCGGGCAGGAGGCCCGTCTGGCTGTGCATTTGCGGCGGTATATTTGTGAAAAAAAAGCTTGATTTTAAAAAAAATGGTGTTATGTTCGAGTCCAACGCACCGGTTTTATAGCCGGTTTTGCAATGGTTGCAGGGTTTGGGTTGGTAAATACGTAGTGTTGAAATCGATAGACAAAAGAAAATAACCGCAAAGAGTTCTTCTTGAAAATAAGAATTCTTGCGGTTTTTTAGTTTCTGACGGGATCACCCGGAAGAAGCAAAATTTTGAAAGGGGAGGGTTTAGCAGTGGCAGAAGGCAAAGTGAAGTGGTTTAATGAGAAGAAGGGTTTTGGCTTCATTGAAAATGATGAAGGTGGGGATGTTTTTGTACATTACAGCGCCATTCAGGGAACGGGCTTCAAGACTCTCTACGAGGGACAGAGGATTCGTTTCGACATCGAGCAGGGGAACAAGGGCCCCAGCGCGGCAAACGTTCAGCCACTTTAGTCGCTGAAAAAGATGAACAAAAAAATGCCCCGTGATGCGGGGCATTTTTTTTGATCCGTACATCATGAAAAAAAATCTGATCGTCATCCTGGGACCGACGGCATCGGGAAAAACGGCGATGGCCGCAAGACTGGCCGCCGAGTTTGGAGGTGAAATCATTTCCGCGGATTCGCGGCAGGTTTACCGGGGCATGGACATCGGCACCGGCAAGGATCTGGAAGAATTCCGGATCGACGGCCGCGTTATTCCCTGCCATCTGATCGACATTTTGGACCCGGATCAGGAGTTTAATGTTTTTGAGTTTCAAAAGCGGTTTTATGAAATTTTTTCCGCGCTCAGAGAAAAAAAGGTTCTTCCTCTTCTGGTCGGGGGCACAGGCCTGTACTTGGAATCCGTCCTGACCCGCTACGTTCTGCCGGAGGCCGAACCGGACGAGCGGATTCGGGAAGAGCTGGCGGGGCTGACGATGGGAGAGCTTCAGGAGATGCTGCTGGCCATGAAGCCCCAACTGCACAATCAAACGGATCTTCACGACAGGGAAAGGCTGGTCCGAAAAATTGAAATCGAGAAAGCCAGACAAAACTCGTCAAAGAGTCAAACCCGGTTTCCGCAGATTCAAGCCGGCATCTTCGGCATTTTCTGGGAGCGGGCCGAACTGAGGAAGAGAATATCGGCCAGGCTTCACATAAGGCTGGCGGAGGGGATGATCGAAGAAGTGTCCCGCCTGCACGATGAGGGTGTGTCCTGGGAGAGGCTGGAGAGCTTTGGTCTGGAATACCGGTTCATTGCCCGGTATCTGCAGAAGACGATGACCCGGGACGAGATGGCGGCCGGGCTGCAGACCGCCATCGGACAGTTTGCCAAGCGTCAGATGACGTGGTTTCGGCGGATGGAAAAAAAGGGCGTCGCGATTGAGTGGATTCCCGGCGGCGATTATCCGGCGCTCGCGAGCCGCGTTATGAAAATGTTGTCCTGAAGCGCATACAGCCCCGGCCTTTACGCAATGATCCCATCAAACCGGAAAGTCGTTTTCCCGTGAAAAAAGATTCCTTGTTCGAAAATTATCTGAACCGGTACGCGGCAGGGTTGCCCTGGCGTCTGCAGGCGGCGGATTCACGCGCTTGTGAACAGATTGTCGTGATTCCGGCGTATGCGGAAAGGGACTCGCTTTTTTGCACGCTGGCGTCCGTTGCCGCCAATCCTGAGGCGATGCTGGTAAAAACGATGGTGCTTTGCGTGGTCAACCACAAAGCCGCCTCTCCCGATAAAGACAAAGTAAATAACGCGCAGACGCTGGCGATGTTAAATGCGCTGGTCAGGCGGCAGTCTTTTGACATTCCGAAAGCGGACGGAAAACTCCGGGAAGCATGGCAGGCCGTTGCCGCAAGTCCGCTCAGGCTGGGGTTTATCGATGCGACTTCCCCCGGACTGGAAATTCCCGACCGCGCAGGAGGCGTAGGGATGGCCCGGAAAATCGGCATGGACGCGGCGCTGCGCCTGCTGGCAACGTCCGAACAGAAACCCCGTCTGATTTTGAGCCTCGACGCGGACACGCTCGTTCGGCCGGATTATCTGTCGGGTGTCCGAAGCGCGTTTGCTTCCGGCCGGGCGCAGGCCGGCATACTGGACTACGAACATCAAATGCCCCCGGACCTGGCCGGGCAGACGGCCATTTGCCGCTACGAAATCTTCCTGCGCTACTGGGTTCTGGGGCTTCAATTTGCCTGCTCCCCCTATGCGTTTCATTCCATCGGCTCCACGATGGCAACCACGGACGAGGGATACCTCTCCGTGAGGGGCATGAATCGCCGCGAGGCGGGCGAGGATTTTTATTTTCTGAACAAACTGGCCAAAGCCGGCCCCCTGCGCAGAATTCGTGAAACGCGCGTCTATCCTTCCGGGCGGGCTTCCGCGCGGGTCCCCTTCGGGACGGGCGCCGCGGTGGCCAAAATGGTTTCCGGCGCGCGGAGCGATTTCCTCCTGTATGATCCGCGAATATTTGTTGTGCTGAGATCATGGATCGCGCTGATGAAAGAATCCTTTGAAGACACGGCGGATGAAATACTCGGAAAGGCGAAAGAGATTCATCCGGGGCTTTCGGAATTTCTGGCCGCGCGGGGATTTCTGACGATCCAACCCAGAATACGCGCCAACGTAAAGGACCGCAGGACGTATGAAAGGCAGATGCACGGCTGGTTTGACGGTTTTGAAACCTTGAAGCTGATCAACGGCCTGACCAGGGATTTCTATCCAAAAATTCTCCTGCCTGCCGCGGTGACGCAGATTCTGGAGATGCAAAACCTGGAATGTCCACGCCGGTTCTCCGGTGAAAGCGCGCCCGGCTCCGAAGACTGCATGGAGATGCTGTCTTACCTTCGAGGCCTGACCTGAATGCGGAAAATCAACAACGTCGGAATCTCCTTGACTTTGCAAAAGAACTTCGCGTATAGGCCATCCAATGATGAACTCGTAAAAAGTCATTCAAGTTGTCACCCCGGCGAAGGCCGGGGTCCGTAACTCATTGCAATGACTGGATACCGGCCTTCGCCGGTATGACGTAAAGGGTGCGAAAATGACTTTTTACGAGACCGTAAAACAATAATTTCTGAAAAGGGTTGTGGAGGAAATTCATGAATAAATTCTTGTTCAAAAGCGCTTTGGCGATTTTCATGCTGGCGCTGGTTGTCTCGGCGTTTGCCTGCAACAAAAAAGAGGAGGCCGCAAGTAAGAGCGAGCCTGCCGCTTCGCAAAGCACCGCTTCCGAATCGATCCTGATACCGGACAAACCCGCCGCGGAAACGACGGCGCCTGCTATTGCTCCCGCTCAGGCGCTTCCGTCCGATGCGGCAGTCAGTGTGGACGGTGTTGCCCTGAAAAAGGTCGTCCTGGAAAAACGAGTGCAGACACAGATGAAGCTTTATCAGGACAAGATTCCGGCCGACCGGAAAAAAGAAGTCCGGGCCGGTTTAAAAAAACAGTTGACGGAAGATTTTGTGATGCGGACGCTTCTGGCCAATGAAGTCAAACGCAAAAACATTTCGGCCACGGACAAGGAAATCTCGGCGGCCATGGAACAGATCAAGGCCAGTATTCCGCCCGATAAAAACCTCAACGAATTTTTGAAGGAAAACAACGTATCCCGCGATGACATTGCGCTGGGCGTCCGCATCCAAAAGCTGGTCGCCATGGAAACCGGCGGAAAAATCAAGCCGACGGACAAGGAAATCGGCAAGTTTTACACGGACAATAAAAATAAGTTTACCACCGAGGAAAGCGTTCACGTCCGTCATATTCTGGTCGCCATGGATGCCAAGGACGACGAAAAGGTCAAGGCTGAAAAAAAGGCGAAGATAGAAGGTTTGCGCAAACAGATTATGGGCGGAGCTGATTTTGCCGAGGTGGCCAAAAACAATTCCGACTGCCCCAGCAAGGAAAACGGCGGGGATCTGGGCGAAATCAAGAAAGGCCAGACCGTCAAACCCTTTGAGGACGCGGCGTTTTCACAGGAGATCAAAGCGGTCGGACCGGTGGTGAGCACGGAATTCGGCCATCACATTATTCAGGTGCTGGGGCGCACGCCGGCGCATACCGTCAGCCTGGGCGAAGTGAAAGAGCAGATTTCCCTGTATCTGGAGCAGCAGAAACAGGCGGAAGCCTTTTCCAAAATGATGGCGCGGCTGAAAAAGAACGCGGTTATTCAGTACGGCAACCCTTAACACTGTCGTAAAAAGTCAATTTCGGCGCCTTTTCGTCATACC
>ENA-UPXM01007247-UPXM01007247.1-activated-sludge-metagenome-genome-assembly--contig:-NODE-7247-length-10030-cov-4.572632_pt1 | contig 10030 bp, 8 predicted proteins | sample MGYA00238178_ERZ772708 | MGnify/ENA primary metagenome ERZ772708 (study PRJEB29002, sample SAMN05720212) | activated sludge metagenome | isolation source: anaerobic digester from wastewater... | reverse complement strand
GCACGGAATAAAGGATTTGGATAAAGAAGGCAAAATAACTATACGACTTACAGATTGCAATAGATACTTAAAGGTTGAGGTTATTGACAACGGCAAGGGCATAACGACAGAGGATACTGCGGTTAACAGCAAGCATAAGTCTAGATCCATTGAGATTGTTAGTAAAAGACTAAAATTACTAAGGAATAAGTACAAAGATTTACCTAACTTTACAATTATTAACATTGATAATGGAGTTTGTGTAACTCAATTCCTACCAATACTACCATGCTAAAAACCGAAAGTTGTTTAAAGGCTGTAATAATTGACGATCAGGAGGATATTAGATCCATTAACCGTACGCTGTTATCGCAAAATTTTCCCGACATTGAGATTGTGGGCGAAGCTGACGGCGTTGAAAGTGGAATTGAACTGCTAAAACAAGCACAACCCGACATAGTCCTTCTAGACATTGAGATAAAGGGAGGTACTGGCTTTAATATTCTGCAAAAGGTACGCCCCTACAACTTCATGGTAATTTTCATTACGGCTTTTGATGAGTTTGCGATTAAAGCCATTAAGTTTAGCGCAATTGACTACATACTAAAACCCATTAACGAAACAGAATTTTGTACAGCTGTTGAAAATGCTATTAGCACCTACGAACGAAACCGGGTTTCCATTCAGGTTCAAAATCTACTTGAACATGTTGAGGATAAGGGTAAAAATCGAAAAATTGTTCTCAGAACAATGGAATCCATATTTTTGGTTGACTTACAAGATATCCTCTTCTGCGAAAGCGATAACAGCTATACCACGTTTTACCTTTGTAGCGGCAAAGAGATTCTTGTATCAAAGGGCATTAAAGAGTACGAGCAGATGCTTGCCCAATACCGTTTCTTTAGACCGCACCAGCGATACCTTGTCAACCTGCATCAGATTGAACGAATTGACAAGGCGGATGGAGGAGCAATCATTCTAAAAAACGGAGTATCGGTTCCTATCTCTCACAGGCGCAAACAAGCCTTAATGGATATTCTAAAGGAGTAACGCTTTCAAAAGCAACCCCAACGTCTTCAAATCTCACCCTAAAAGAACTGGCTTTAGCAATTACTTTAGTTTGTAAATAATATTAACTAAAGCAATTGCACTATGAGAACCAAACTATTCTTTATTGTATCCATGTCGCTTGCAGTATTACTTTATAGCTGCGAAAAGGATGATCCAACACTTGTTGGTACCACCATAGAGATTAACGATAACATATCGGAAGTCGAAACGTGGAAAGAGGGAAACACATATGTAATTAACGGCACCATAAGAGTTAGCAGCAACCTAATTATTGAACCGGGAACCATAATCAAATTTATGGAAGGTGCTAAGCTCGATTTTGCCTACTGGGATAATGAATACGTTACCATTACAGCAAAAGGAACAGAGAAAAAACCTATACTATTCACATCGGCAAGTGCAGCACCTAAGGCAGGTGACTATAATGGCATATCCTTATACACAGGAGCCAAAAACTGTGTTTTCGAATATTGTATTTTCGAATATGGCGGAAAGCAAGAATCTTTGGGAACGGTATATATCGAAAACACTAGCGTTGAGTTTACCAGCTGCATATTCAGAAACCTAAAAAACGACGCCATAATCCTTTCCAATGATGGAGCATTCACTAAGTTTGAGCAAAACAGCTTTAACAATATTGAAAAAAATGCCATTAGCATTGAAGCTAATTACGCTCACACCATTGGTGCCAACAATAACTTTACGGCAGGTTCTGGTTATGGCATTCTTGTAACCCAAAACCTTGATAATTCTGGTGTCTATACTTGGCTTGCACACAACACACCCTACATTATCCAAAGTAACATCCGCATTGGAGCGCAAGGCAACGGAGTAAAGCTAACCCTTAACCCAGGCGTTACTATAAAGTTCACCAGGGATTCAAGATTTGAACTAGCTTATTGGGACAATGATTTTGCCCAGCTAATTGCAAATGGAACCACAGAGAACCCCATACTCTTTACATCCAATAGCACATCGCCGGTAGCAGGCGATTACATTGGTCTATTCTTCTATTCTGGAGCGCGAAATTGCGAGTTCAACTACGTAACTGTAGAATATGCAGGCGGAGGAAGCGACATTGATGGTGCCATTAATATTGAGGAAACAGGAGTAAAATTTACTAACTGTGTTTTTAAAGAGATGAAAAACAGTACCATCAAGCTTAAAGAAAACGGTGAGTTTACAGAGTTTTCTAATAACACTTTTATTAATACACCTAAAAACCCCATAGAAATTAGAGCAAATTACGTTCACACCATTGGTGCTAATAATACCTTTAATGCAGCAGCAAATACTGGCATTCTAATTTCTAACGACGAAGAGTTTAACAAACAGGGCACTTACACTTGGTTAAACCACGATGCGCCATACATTGTTGAAGGAAATCTACGCATTGGAGCAACAGGCTCTGGAGTTAAGCTAACTATTGCCGCTGGTACTACTTTAACGTTTATGACAGGAGCAAAATTAGAAATCCCATACTGGGAGGACTCCTACGCAGTTATTACAGCCCAAGGAACTGCCGAAAACCCTATTGTTTTCACATCAAACAGCCCATCGCCAGCAAAAGGAGACTGGTGGGGAATTGATTTTAGAAAGGGATGTATTGGTAGCTCATTCGATTACTGTGAAATTCTTTACGCTGGGTCAAGCGACTACTGGGGTGCAGTTAACTTAGTTGACGAAGCAGGCTCAAACCCAGTTTCACTCTCAAATACGCGCATTGCCCACTCTGGAAGCCATGGTATTACAGTTGATGCTGAGTCTTCACTTAATTATTCCTCTGTTACATTCGAGGATATCGACGGGAATAACTACGTTAAATTATAATCCTTAAAAAGGCGTTGATTAGCTTCAACGCCTTTTTAATCAACAAATAATGTTAGGTTAAGGTATTAGCTTTTATTAGAGTGAGTATTTTTCTATCTTTAACTAAACCAAACAACAAATAAGGAATGAGCCCTACAATCATTATTATTATTGCAGCAGTTCTACTACTACTGATTATTATTGGAATGTACAACAGCCTTATCCGCAAGCGCAATGAGGTTGACAATGCCTTTGGAGGAATGGATGTGCAGCTTAAAAAGCGCTACGACCTAATTCCTAACCTAGTTGCTACCGTGCAGCAGTACGCTAGCCATGAAAAGGATTTGCTCGAAAAAGTTACGCAGCTTAGGGCCAAAGCAACCGATAGGCAAATGACTGCTGACGAAAAGGTGGAACTCGACAACCAAATTTCTGGCACTATGCACGGAATAATGGTAGCTGTAGAGAACTATCCCGACCTTAAGGCCAGCGAAAACTTTCTAAACCTACAGCGCACACTTAACGAGGTTGAGTCGCAAATTTCTGCTGCTCGTCGGACATATAATGCTGTTATTACCGACTACAACAATGCCATTCAGGTATTTCCAAAGAGCATAATTGCTAGCATGATGGGACTAAAACGCAAAGAGGTTTTTGTTATCCCCGAGACTGAGCGACAAAACGTAAACGTAAAAAATCTATTTAGCTAAACCCTATTTCTTACGTTAAGCTAATGCTACAACTTGGTGTGTAGCATTAGTTTTATTCCCCCTTACCCTAACCACTTAAAGTACACCAATGATTGAACGCAAAGAACTAGAGCACCTATATCAAAACGAGTTACAAAACAATCTAAAAAGCCTTGAAAGCCTACGAAAAAAAGTAATGAGAGGCCAAATAATTGGATTTCTTGTTATTGTTCTTGCTTTCATCCTTTTCATACCCGTATCTGCTGCCCTTGAGCACCTCAACGAAGCACTTCCTTTTATTTTGCTTGCACCTATGGCAATTCTGGGCGTAGCCATCCTTATTCGTACTTACAAAATCAACAAACTTTACCGCCAACAATTCAAGCAAGAGGTGGTAAGTAAAATTATTGAAGCCATTGACCCCACTTGGGAATACGTTCCCGACCAGAGCATAACAAGTACAGAATATTTTAGAAGCGACCTGTTTAGGCAATCGGTAGATAGATTTAGAGGCGACGATTTAATAATTGGTAAAATTGATAAAACTGATTTTAGATGCTCGGAACTACACACAGAATATAAAACTGTAACCACCGACAAGAATGGTCAAACCAAAGAAACCTGGCATACCATTTTTAGGGGGCTGTTCTTCCACGCCGACTTTAACAAGGTAATTAAAGGGAAAACCTACATAGAGCCCGATACAGCTGAACGGCTTTTTGGAAAACTGGGACAAAGTTTACAAATGAGTACCAAAGGTAAACTGGTAAAACTTGAGAATCCTGAGTTTGAAAAGATTTTTGCCGTTTTTGGTACCGACCAAACTGAGGCTCGATACATCCTCACCCCTACCATTATGGAGGCACTAGTAAATATCTACACAAAGTATAAGCGCAAAATGTACCTCTCCTTTACAGGAACAAGAGTTTACGTGGCTATATACTTTAATAAAAACCTATTTGAGCCAAGGATATTCTCGTCGGGCGTCAATTATAAAGACATTGAGTTTATGTACAACCTATTTGAGATTAACCAAGCCATTATTCAGGAGCTAAACCTGAATACTCGAATTTGGACTAAAGAGTAGGAGTTAAATTAAACACAGATGCACATAGGCTAGAAAAAAAATAGAGGAAAGCATTATTGTTGCCCTTGGCCTATTAACGTAAATAGGATGAATAGAAACGAGAATACTAAGTGATGATAAAGCACTCAAAGCCAGATTACATAATTGGCTGAGTACCTCTGTGCTTGTTTTATCAGCACAACAAATCGCAACTATCTTCTCTATGTCCCGCGAACTCAAACCCAATAGTGTCATTTTCAAATCATTTAGTTAGAACAATAGCAGGTTAATTACCTTTACTTCAAACTCAAATATTAAAAAAATGAGAGGAAAACTTATTATAGCACTAATCGTCCTAAGCGCTATTGCAGCAGTTGGTTACATACTACATAGAGGCGATTACATTTCCTTGTCCAGTGGAGGTGGAGCATCTCCAGAGAAAGCATCAACCTTAAAATTGGGAAAGCAAATCAAAGGCACCATAAAGGATGCTAATGCCCCTCACTGGTACAAAGTTGAAATTCCACAAGGAAAAACCCTTTACATAAGCGGGTTTGATATTGAAGACGGCTTCCTAAAAGTTGATGCTAAATTATTTAAGCACCAAGACCAAAATATAATTAAAAGCGCCGATGCCAACTATCAAGAGTTGCAGTTTACCAATAACACTACCCATACTGAGTTCCTATTGAAATTAGAGGTAGAGCAAAACAAAACCCACAAGAAATATAGCCTTTTTGCCAGTATTGTTGACGAGCCAGTTGTGAGGCCAGAAAACTAATACGTATAATATCAACATTAAAGCTATGAGCAGCAACTACAATCAGCTCTTTGAGCAAGCCCTACAGGCAAAAATTAGCACCCAGCCCCAGAACTTTGTGTCTAATGGAGAAAACACCATTATCCCATTGGATAGTATCCGGGCTTACTTCAATTCATCAGTAAAGCCACAGTTCGACAAGCTCGAATCAGCCCGAAAGAGCATTGCGCTCAAACAGAGGATTGTATCGTTTGGTGTACCAATAGTACTGGGGACACTTATTCTTGTATTTGTTACTATGGGGTTACTCTCGGGCGATATTGGTCTATGGCTCGAGGATAACCTATTCCTTATAATTGGCGTAACGCTTCCAACCCTAATGCTTTCGGGTGTTTCTACCCTTTTTGCAAGTAGGAGCATACGCGAACCATTGGATAAGTACCGCGAGGTTTACAAGGAGATTGTGGTGCGCCCCGTGTTCAAGATGCTAAACACCAATTGGAATTACGACCCCAAGGGCACAATAAGTATAGATGCCGTTAAGAATAGCCACATCTTCGGCCCCATTGTAGATATTTCGTGCGACGACTACATGTCGGGTAAAATTGGGAAAACCGATTTTGAGTGTTGCGATTTGGTTACCTACGGCAAGGCCTACAACGAGCACAATGAAGAGATAAAGCGAGAAAGCTTCCGAGGCTTCTTTATACACGCCGATTTTAACAAGAATCTGAATGGAACCATATTAGTTAAGCCAGCTGAAATAGTGCTGATTGATGGAGGAAGCCCCCGTGTGAAGATGGAGAACCCCGAGTTTGACAAGAGATTTGAGGTACACACAAATATGCATAAAGTAATGGAAGCGGTTACTGGTGGCGTATCTATATCCCAACTTATTGAAGCCGCTAAGGGGATGAGCTCTACAGAGAATCACACCGAGGCACGTTACGTGCTTACCCCTAGAATGATGGAAGCAATTCTTAATATTGAAAAATCTATTGGCTACCGTCCCGTTATCTCGTTCACCAAGAACAGAGTTAATTTTGGCTTCTTCACAGGGAGAGAGCTATTTGAAGCCAACATTCGAAAGCCCATTAGCTTCAAGGATATTGAGGAAATTCACAGCCTGTTCACCCTAGTAGAGGTAATAATTAACGAAATGGATTTGAACACACGAATCTGGACTAAGGATTAGACAAGTTAACTCACTTATTTCCTAACTATAAATCACAACTATGAAAAAATTAATGATTATTGCATTGGCGCTACTTATACTAGCGGCATGCGGAAACAGCCAGCAAAAGGCAAAAGATGTTAAAATTCATGAGCTAGAGGATAGAGCAGGCCTAGCCTACCTACCAAAATCCGACAAACCATTCACAGGTACCGCATATGCCTATTTCTCCGATGGTGTTACAGTTTACCAAAAAACTGGGTTTGTTGATGGCAAACAGCACGGAGAGTACATTGAGTACCTACCAAACGGACAGGTTAGCTACAAACGCAACTATGCCAATGGTGCTGAAGATGGCGAATGGATTGAATACTTCGAAAATGGGAATGTTCGCAAAAAACAGACCTACAAAAATGGACAGCTAAATGGTGAGTGGATTACCTACTACGAAAATGGTCAAATCCGCGTAAAAGGCCAGTTTGAGAATGGCGAAGAGGTTGGCGAGTGGTTTGCCTACGATGAGAATGGTAATCAAGTGGAAAGGTAGGTTTACGCATTCAAACGTACTACGTACACATTCAAGACTCACCCCAAAAAGGTGAGTTTTTTTGTTTTGCTTTATTGTATCAATTACGAGAACACAAATTCCACAATCACAAAACCAAACCATAAAGTCCATGAAAACAAACCACTTACTAACGGTCATTGTCCTTATTTTTGTTGGGACATCATGCTCAAGCACAAAAACTACAACAACACAATCGAGTAGTACAACAAAAACTAATACAGAAACTAGGGTAAGTGCTATAAACCAATCAAAAATAGCGGAAGAACCCCTAACTGTAAGTAAACCTTCCAAAGTAAGACCATACATCGATCCAGCACTAGCCACAGAAAACCTAGCTGAAATAAGATCCTATATTGACGATTTATCCCGCTGGACCTATGTTGAGCGGGTAATCTCACCATACCAAACAATAGATGAAGTAGTAAACCAGGATTCAATAAAAATTCTACACCGTACCATCGCATCCTATAATAGTAGAGCAAACAAAAATGAGGGCGATGCAGCTAGGTTAAAAGGTGCGCTAGAATTTCTTTTGCTAAAGAAAGCAGATGTTGATTTGCTGAATGATGATGGTGAAGATGCCCTTTGCGCATTTTTAAAACTTGGCTCATCCTCATCGAGAACCCTTAACTCCTTTCAAAAAAGGCAAAAACAATACTCCGCACAAGACCTCGAACCTATTGTGAAACTTTTTATTGCTAATGGGGCTGATATAAAAGCTAAAGACAAGGACGGAGTTTCTGCATTTGAGAGAATAGTGGATTTTGCTAGCCTAGACTTCACAACATCACTACTAGGCAACGGTGTTGATATTAATACGGCACTAGCTGCTGCCATAAAAGGCAATAACACGGAGCTTATTAGCTACGCGTTAGCCAATGGAGCCAAGCTGAATACAGATGCACAAGAGGGTAAGGAGCTGTTTATGACTGCCGTTAAAAACATAAATGATTTTGAACTATTCAAAAAACTAGTTGAAGAAACTACAGATATTAATGTGATAGTCGTAACTAATAAACAACAGCGCAGGAATGCCTTACATCATTTAATACTAGGATTAGACCAACAAGCAACCCAAGATATTTATCTAGATAAAGCTGTTTACCTTCTTGAAAAAGGAGTAAAAGTAATTGAGCGCGACTGGATGAAAGAAAACGAAGAGAATAGCACGCTGGTAATTGTTCTGGCTAATGCGGGAAATACTTATCCAAAGTCTGAAGTGCTATGCAAACAGTTAATTGCAAATGGTGCCAATGTTAACTTGGTAGCTAATATCCAAAGTCCGTTATTTATCCTACTTTATCGAAATTTTAGGCATGATATTGAGCCCCTCTTTAATCTACTCATCGAGAAGGGTGCTGATGTTAATTACGTATTTCGAGGAACACAAACTCCTCTTGATTTGATGTTGCCTCGCCTAGATATTGAAAAGGAAGACCTTAGAAATAAAGCTACACGGATTACCGAAACACTCAAAGCAAAAGGAGCTAAAAAATATAGTGAAATTAATCAATAGCAGCTGCTTAGAGATGCTAACATCCTAAAAAATGTTACGCATTCAAATCCTTTAGCTACGCTTTCAAAACTCACCCCCAGTGGTGAGTTTTTTTGTGTTGCTTTACTAACAGTTTGGCTAATAACATAAAACAAAAAGATATGAAGCGAATAATTGCATTTCTAATCGCAACACTTTTAGTGGGCAGCATTGGTTACTCGCAGAAAGCTATAAACACCAAGGCTATTGGTGGCACTGGAACCCATTTGGCTCATAAGGCGCTTTTCCACAATAATGCCACATTTTTATTGGGCAATTTTGGCACAACCTATACAAAGTATGTAAACTTTACCATTGATGGCCACACCTTTGAGCAGTGTCCTAATGTAAATTGGACCAATTACATGCTAAAGTTAAACGACGATAATAGCCTTGCTTGGTTCAAGCACCAAACTTATGCTGAAAACGAAGATGTTAGAATTGATATCTATAATGCCGAGCTCGATAGCGAAGGCAATCTATTTGTGCTATTCAGAATTGAAAAAGGCGGAAAGGTTGTTTTTGGCGGGGATGAATTCGAAAGCAACGGCTACCCCTTTATTGTTGCAAAATACTCTACCAATGGCACACTTATTTGGCACAGAAAGCTAAATAGTTCCCCCGAATTTACAGTATCAAGTAGTGGAAACCTAGTGTTGGTAATTGCCATTAACAGATGGTTTGATTTTCGATTCTCCCATTGGGACGAGGACTACTTCTGGAATGGAGCCAATGACATTAATGGAAAAACTTTTCGTATGATAGTACTTAGCGGTGCTGACGGTAGTATGGTTACCAACAAGGTACTTACCAGCGACCTTTACCATTCGCTCAACCAAGACGAGATAGACCTGATTGAAAACAATTCGATTGACCTAAGCTATGTTACTTTAACAAAAATTGGTGAGCATTCGGTATTAACCCTTAGCAGAAGCAGTATTGGCGAGCACAACCTTTTTTATAACGAAACCCAGTTAGTGAAACGCTTTGTTACCTATGGGCCAAAAACATCTGGGCTTGTTAAAAGCGAGTTCGACAACACCTACATTCGCCTAACTAACTTTAATGAAGATGATACAAAATCGCATATTACAAAGTATAACAACTCGCTTACCGAAGTAATTGCGCAAGGAGAAATAAATCAGCCTGCTTTCTTTGGTCGTTCTATAGTTGATAACGATGGAAACATCATTATTATGTCGAGCCAATTTAATAGCAACACCCAGTACAACGGAATTTCCCTTTATATGGACGATTCCCCAAACAACTCGGCGCGGTTTACCTATTTAAATAGCAATTTGGAACTATTGGGGCAAAAGCATCTTTACTATCCTTGGTACTCAAACTCGGCATTAAATCATTTTGGGTATAATAGTGAGA
>ENA-UPXM01007233-UPXM01007233.1-activated-sludge-metagenome-genome-assembly--contig:-NODE-7233-length-10048-cov-5.538577_pt1 | contig 10048 bp, 9 predicted proteins | sample MGYA00238178_ERZ772708 | MGnify/ENA primary metagenome ERZ772708 (study PRJEB29002, sample SAMN05720212) | activated sludge metagenome | isolation source: anaerobic digester from wastewater... | reverse complement strand
AATACCGCTTTACGAACACTATTGAAAACTTAAAATTACCGCTTAGAATTAATGGAAACCAAAAAATATCACCGAAAAATACTTGGCAAACCATAAAATTACGTTCTGCGGAACCAGTACTTTTAGATGAAAATTACTACATCTATTACAAGAAAGAAAACTAAAAAAAACTCTTTTTTTGAAACGGTATTTTTGAGCGTTGAACTCCATTTATTAAGAATAATCCTAATAATTTCCCGTTGAAGGAAGTACTCCTAAGAATTTATCATCATTATTCTAAATGTACTTCCTTTTCCGACTTCGGTGTGCGCAATTTTGATATCGCCATTGTGGTATTCTTTGATCACCCTTTTCGCTAAGGAGAGCCCTAAACCCCATCCACGTTTTTTGGTTGAATAGCCAGGTTTGAAAGCGTTTCTGGCTTGGTAATTCGACATTCCAGAACCGGAATCTTTGAAATCAATGACGGTATATTTATTTTTTTCGTAGAGTTCAATTTCCAATCTACCTTCACCTTTCATAGAATCTACGGCATTCTTCACAATATTTTCCATAACCCAGCTTACGAGAATTCGGTTGTGAGGAACCAAGATTTCTTGCTTCGGTACAATCAAACGGAAAATCACTTTTTTTGAAATTCTAGATTTCAGGTAATCGAAATTTTGTTGTAAAGTTTCATTAATGTTTAAGTCTTTGAGTTCCGGAACCGACCCGATTTTGGAAAACCGCTCAGAAATTGTTTTCAGCCGATTGATGTCGTTTTCGATTTCTTTTACGCCCTCACTATTTTCATTTTCCATGCGCAAAATCGTGATCCAGCCTATCATCGACGAAAGTGGAGTTCCAATTTGGTGCGCTGTTTCTTTCGCTAAACCGGCCCAAACATAACCTTCGTCGGTTTTTTTAATCGTGCGCAAAAACCAAAAAGAGAAAAATATATACGCCAAAATTAATAACCCTAAAATGTATGGAGAATAGCGCAAATTATTCAACAAATCGGAATTGGTATAAAAAACATATTGGTTATTATCATTGGGCATTTGCAATTCAATCGGGCGGTAAGAACTTTCCATTTTCCGAAGCAATGCCTTCATTTTTTTGGGATCGTTCTGTATTTCTTTCGGAATATTGATTTGAAAACCTTCACCATCAATAGGAATTTTGTTTTTGTCTGTTACAATAACCGGAATCGTATTATTTGTTTTACTGATCTGCAGCAAAAGATCGAGTGCGATTGGATCTTCCACGATTTCTTCCTGCTGATATTTAATGGCGGTGGCGAAAAGCTCAATTCTCTTAATTTCCTCTTTTCGTAAATAATCAATGAGCACAATTGAAGCAATTACGACTCCGGCAACCGCTAAAGTCAATAAGATATAAATGACCCAATTATTTATTTTAGTAAGAAAACTTCTTCTTTTCATGAATTTTTTTGTCGAATTATTTCAAAACATTTAAGACTTTGTAAAGGGCTTCACTGATATTTCCCCCTTGGTAATTATTGATAATGATTGCAAAAATGTATTTTTTACCCTCACTAGAAGTGTGAAATCCTGCAAAAGATTTGGTGTCTTTCATGGTGCCGCTTTTCATTTTCATGCCATTTCCCTGGGTTGGGAAACCTTCGAAAAATTCACTGAACCAGGATTGTTTTCTGCTCCAAAGAAGCGACTGCACTTCTGCTCTCGCGGAAACATAATTTTGAGGTGAAAGTCCACTACCATCTGCAAAATTAATCATCGCCGGATTAATTCCTTTGTTTTTCCAAAATTCTTTCAAGTAAGAAACCCCGGCTTCAAAACTGCCTTCATTCTTTTTTTCCTTTCCTAAAGTTTTAATTAATGTTTCGCCATAAAAATTAATACTTTTTCGCATAAACCAATAAATAATTTTATCTAAAGTTGGTGATTTATACTCCAAAATGATTGTGTTTTTAGAGGGATTTTGGAGCTTAACGCCATTCATTAGTTGCATGGAGGTTGAGCTAATATTTCCTTTAAAATCAATGCCGGCATTTTTTAGCCAACCCTTAATTTCAGTACCAAATACAAGTGGTGGATTAGGAGTCGCGCCAGAAACAGTCATGTTTTTTAGCGGTAGAGTTCCGCTGATCAACGCAACATCTGAATAAGGTGCAGTGTAAATTAAACTTTGGTCAGAACTTCCGCCGGTTTTTAAATTATTTACCCACTTTAGATTGGGCAACTCTACATTAAATCCTTTCATTTCCTTGCCATTCATATTGATATCGAACTGATTTTCTCGCCAGTTTACCCCAAAAACTCCTGCTCCATAATAATTCCCCATATCATTCCAAGGCCAACCTCCAGGAGTTGATTGGAAATCAAAATAGGAATCATCGATGATTAAATCTCCAGAAATCTTAGAAATATTTTTTTCTTGAAGGGCTTGAAGCAATTTTTGCTTAAAATTTTCAGGTTTGTATCCTTCGTACCGCCAACTTCCTAAGGTAGGATCTCCATTGGAACTGATGTAAAGGTTTCCTGCTAAATTCCCACCCGAAATGGAACCAGAATAAGAAGAAGTCGTTGTAAACTGATAATTTTTTCCTAAAGTTTCCAAAGCAGCCGCGGCGGTAAAAATCTTCTGAGTCGAAGCTGTTGATAATCCCTGATTTCCTTGGTATTCATAGATAAAATTCCCACTCTCATCTGAAACATAAACCGAGAGGTTTGCCGAAAAAGCCGGCGCACTGCTCAGTAAATTTTTGGTGGCAACCTCTAACTTCTGTGCAACATTTTGCGCAAAAAAAACTTCTGAAGAAAGCAAAAGGAGAGAAAGTAGTTTATACATCGACAATTTTTGATTTCAAATATAACGAAATAAAAATTTCAATATTGAAATACAATCATAAGTGACTACAAAACAGCAATCAAGTAGATTAAATTTTACATAAATGCTTGCTTTTCAGGTATTAATTTAGTAAACTTTGTTTCAATCTATTTTAAAAGCAACATGATGTCATCAATTATCACAGGCTTATTTAGCAGCCAAGGACAATCTGCACAGATCGCTGCAGATCTAGAAAATGCGGGTTTTAATTATTCAGATTATGTGATGTACCTGCACAAAAAACCAATCAAAAAAGAGATTAAAACTTCCATTTGGCGGTCTTTTTTTAATGACAAAACGCAGTTGGAAGATGATAGTTTGGTCATCAGTGTAAAAGTGACTGAACCATAAGAGGAAGAAAAAGTGACGGAAATATTTAAAAAAAATAAAGTTTGTCATCAAAATTATTTTAAAAACATTAAACTTCAAGATGTAAAGTCTTTGGAGTATTTAAAAAAAATTGTAACCGTTCGCGCGAAAGCTTTAATCTATTCTTCTCCCGCCATTCATCATCACGATCCGTTATCGGGAATGAGTTCTGAACTTATATTTGGAAAAGAGCGATAAACCTTTAATAAAAAAATTTCTTAAAGGAATATTGTATCAGTTTACTGGTATCAATTAAAAGACAGAACCCGCCAGATTCTGAAGAGTTCATCATTGAAGGATTTCGTAAAATATTTTTTAGAATTAAAAATTTTTATTTCCCAAAACACCATTATATTCAAAATCGATGATCATTTTTTTTCCGTTTTCTCTTAATGAATGCATCCGATCATTGAGGAAGTCAGTTGGTACTTTTACAAAAGACATCCTTTAAACCCTAGAACAAATCGGTCAACAAACAAGATTCATACGGGAAAGTTTTTTAAATTTAACTCCATAAAATCCCTCAGTTTTGCTTATTTTAGCGTATTAATTCGCATTTGGATGGTTTACGATTTAGAACAAGAAAACAAAGAAATACTCGCTCGTTACAAAGATTTGATCTCAAATACTTATCGTGCTTTAGATGAAGAACAGAACAAAATCATCCGAAAAGCATTTGATATTGCTTTGGATGCACACAAAGATCAGCGTAGAAAAACCGGGGAACCGTACATTTACCACCCGATTGAAGTCGCGAAAATTGTGGCCAACGAAATCGGTTTGGGCGCAACTTCCATTGCATGTGCTTTGTTACACGATGTAATCGAGGATTCTGATTATACTTATGAAGACCTGACTAAAATTTTCGGAAGCAAAATTGCCAGTATTGTAAATGGACTCACCAAAATTTCGGTGATGAACCATCAGAATATTTCAATTCAGTCAGAAAATTACAGAAAACTCTTGCTTACGCTTTCCGAAGATTTCCGTGTGATTTTGATAAAAATTGCGGATCGCCTTCATAACATGCGAACCTTAGAAAGCATGACGCCCGAAAAGCAAAAGAAAATCGCCTCAGAAACGGTATATATTTACGCTCCACTTGCGCACCGACTCGGTTTGTATAACATCAAATCAGAACTAGAGGATTTATCATTAAAATTCAACAATCCGGATGTTTATTTTGAAATTTCCGAAAAATTAGAACTCGCCAAAGGAAGCCGCGAAAGATATGTAGAAGAGTTCAAAAAAGAAGTTTCTGAGCAATTGAACGAAGAGGCGCTGAATTTCACCATTAAAGGCCGTGCGAAAGCCATTTCTTCGATCTATAGAAAAATACTGAAGCAAGGTGTTACTTTTGAGGAAGTTTTCGACAATTACGCCATCCGAATTATATACAGATCCGATGCAAAAAACGAGAAATTTCTCGCTTGGAAAATTTATTCCATCGTTACTGATCTTTATCACAGCAATCCGCAGAGAATGCGCGACTGGATTTCGCAGCCGCGATCTACAGGTTATGAAAGTCTGCATTTAACCGTTCTTGGACCCGACAAAAAATGGATCGAGGTTCAAATTCGTTCCGAAAGGATGGATGATATTGCAGAAAAAGGCGTTGCAGCTCACTTCAAATACAAAGAAGGTTTTCGACAGAATACCGACGAGAAAAATTTTGAACGATGGGTTTCAGAAATCCGTGAAGTCTTAGAAAACCAGCAATCACTTACCACGACAGAACTTTTAGACAATATTAAACTAAATCTTTACTCGAAAGAAGTTTTTGTTTTCACTCCAAAAGGAGAAATAAAAATTCTTCCGACCAATTCTACAGCACTTGATTTTGCATTTTCTGTGCACTCCGATTTGGGAACAAAATGTTTAGGAGCAAAAGTTAACGGAAAGTTAGTTCCCATTTCCTACGTTCTTCAAAATGGAGATCAAATAGATATTTTATCTTCCCAAAATCAAAAACCAAAATTAGATTGGTTAGATTTTGTGGTAACTTCCAAAGCGAAATCGAAAATTAAAGCCATTCTTAATTCCGAAAACAATCATTTGGTTGAAGAAGGAAAAGAAATTCTACAAAGAAAAATGCGTCATGCGAAACTGAATTTCAATGACGAGGAAATCAATAAAATGCAGAAGTTTTTCGGTTTGAAAACGTCACAGGAATTGTTTTTGAGTTTCCAAAATGGAAATTTAGATACCGGTGATATTAAAAAATATACTGAGGGAAAAGGAATTTTCGGGAATATTCTGAACCGTTTCAGAAAGTCTCCGAACAAAAATGAAGTGTTTGTAGAAACTCCAGAATCAAATCTCGATATGATTGTTTTTGGAAAAGATGAGCAAAAAATGACGTATTCTTTTGCCAAATGTTGCACCGTTATTCCAGGCGATAAAATCTTTGGATTTATTACGATTTCTGATGGGATCAAAGTTCATCACGATAGTTGTCCCAACGCAATCAATCTTCGGGCACAATATGACTATCGAGTTTTACCCGCAAAATGGGTGAATGAAGAAAGCTTCAAAAATCGAGTAAAATTTGAAATCGAAGGACTCGACAGAATGGGAATGATCAACGATATTACGGCGGTCATCAGTAATTCGATGAACATGGATATGAAAAGCATGTCGATCGAATCTAACAATGGAATCTTCCTCGGAACCATCACGCTAGAAGTAAAAAACAGAAATCAGCTGGAAGAAACTTTCAAACAACTCAAAAATATCAACGGCGTTTCGCGTATTAAACGGCTATAAAAAATAAAAAAATTCATGCTCATCACCCAATTCTTTAAAAATTTTCTGCATAGTTCCCAATCTTCGGGTATCGTTTTGATGGTGTGTGTGGGTATTTCATTAATGATTGCCAATTCCTCGATTGCGGATTCTTTTCAAGCATTACTAGATCAAAAAATAGGAACAGAAATTTTTCAGCTTAATTATCCTTTAAGCATTTGGATAAATGATGGTTTGATGGCGATTTTCTTTTTGCTTGTAGGTCTTGAAATAAAACGGGAAATCATCGAAGGTGAACTTTCCTCCGTCAAAAGTGCTTCATTACCAATCGTTGCAGCGATAGGCGGAATGTTGGTTCCGGCTTTAATTTTTTATGCCTTCAACTACGGAACAGCGTACGAAAAAGGTTGGGCAATACCTATGGCGACAGATATTGCGTTTTCCTTGGCAATCATTTCGATGTTGGGAAGAAAAGTTCCGCTCTCTCTGAAAATATTTTTGGCAGCGCTTGCAATTGTAGATGATTTAGGCGCAATCGTAGTCATCGCCCTATTTTATACCGATCAAATCCACTGGAATTATCTGGCGTTGAGTGGTTTGATGGTCGCGATTTTAATGATCCTCAACTTTCTGAATTTCAAAAAGCATGTTTTTTATGTAATTCCGGGTATTATTCTTTGGTATTTTATGCACCATTCCGGGATTCACGCGACGATTGCAGGAGTTTTACTCGCCTTCACCATTCCTACCAATCTTTCAACCACCGAACTTTCGCCCCTGGAAAAACTGGAGCAGAAACTTCATCTTCCAGTCAATTTTTTGATCATGCCACTTTTTGCACTTGCCAATACGAACATCACCTTCAAAGCAGGAATGGTTGATGGATTATTTAGCAATTTTGGATACGGAATTATTGTAGGATTGTTTTTGGGCAAAATCGTAGGAATCAATTTGTTTTCGTGGATTTTTATTCAATTAAAAATATCAAGTTTACCCGAAAAAAGTTCATGGAGCCAAATGTTGGGTGCAGGATTTTTGGCAGGAATTGGCTTTACAATGTCCATTTTTATTGCTTTGCTTTCTTTTAAAAATCATCCTGAAATTCAAGATGAGGCAAAATTCGCAATACTCGTTGCTTCAATAATTTCAGGGATTTCAGGGTATTTATTATTAAAGTTTGTCGCCAAGAGAAAATTAAACAGAAAAAAATATGGCACCAACTAGAAAATTTTCATTTTAGAATTTTAATGATTTCATAAAACACGAAAAGTTTCTACGTTCTTCAATCTAAATCAGGTAAAACGGTAGAATCATCGGCCAAGATATTCGCGTTCATTTCATCTGAAATCATTTTTTCTACCCGAACTTTCTTAATAGCGATATTTAATTCATTCCCCAGAAGAATTAGAATAATATTTACATTTACCCAAACCATCACCAAAATAATCGAGCCAATAGAACCATAAAGCACATTGTATTTGGCGAAATCTTTAACATAAATCGCAAAGAAATAAGTCAGTAACATAAACAAAACCGTGGTTAAAATCGCTCCCGGCATCGCCTGTTTGAAAGTGGTGATCTTCAGACAGCCCACCCAATAGAACAAAGCAAGCAGAATAAAGTAAAAAATAGGAAAAGAAATAAATCCAATAATTTTTGCCATATTATCTACAAACCAAGAAATATTGATTTGCGGGGTAAAAAGTTTCAGAACCACTTCACTATAATAAATTCCTAGTAAAGAGGCTATGATCAGAAATATAAAAGCGATCGTAATACCGAAAGCGACAAAATATTCCTTTACTACTCCGCGTTGCAAATTGGTATTCAAATTAAAACCATTAATCAAAGAATGAGTTCCATTCACCGCAAAAATCATTGCAAAAATAATGGTCAGATTGCTAATGTTTTTCATATTTGGAATAATAAAATCCTTGATATAACCAGAAACATCATTTTGAATATGCGACGGAAAAACATTGTGCATCAAAACCTCGAAAATATAAAACTGGAGCTTATCGTAATGAGGTAAATAGGGCAAAAGTGAGAGCAGAAAGAGGATGAAAGGAAAAAGACTTAAAAAAAAACTCCAAGAAATACTCGCAGCGATTCTGCCAATCTGCATTTTGAAAACACCCTTTCCGTATATTTCGAACATTTTCCAAAGTGATATTCCTAAAAAAGGAATATGAATACCATCAAGAAATTCATGGATTTTAAGGAGGAATTTAGGAGTTTTAATACCCATTAATCTATATTTGCAGCACAAAGATAACAAATGAGAATCAATTTAGTATGTATTGGCAAAACCGATGATAAGGAAATCCAAAATCTTATTAAATATTACCAAAATCGATTGCCGAAACACTGGAATTTTGAGCTGACAGAAATTGCCGATGTGAAAAATGCGAAAAACCTTTCCCCGGAATTGCTGAAAAAAGAAGAGGGAAAATTATTCCTGAATCAAAGTGAAAATTCAGACTTCATCGTTCTTCTTGATGAAAAAGGCAAACAGTTTACGAGTCGGGAGTTCTCCGCAAAAATTGACCATTGGATGAATTCCTCTGTGAAAAAAGTTTCCTTTTTGATTGGTGGTGCTTATGGTTTTTCGTCCGAAATTTATGATCGCGCGAACGAAAAAATGTCTTTGTCGAAAATGACTTTTACCCACCAAATGATTCGTTTGTTTTTTGTAGAACAAATTTATCGCGCCGATCAAATTCTTCAGGGGAAACCGTATCACAATGATTAAGTGTTTGGGTATTTTATATCAGTTTAGATTTCAAAGGAATATAAAAGGAATTTAAAAGGAGTGAAATGGCATTCCTAAGAAGTGAAATGGCATCCCTAAGAAGTGAAACGGTATCCCTAAGAAGTGAAATGGCATCCCTAAGCAGTGAAATGGCATCCCTAAGAAGTGAAATGGAATTCCGAAGGAATGAAATGATTCTAACAGAAATAGTACACCATTGATCAAACTCCAAAGGAGTGAAATAGTTTCAACAGAAAAGAGTGAAATAGTTGCAACACAAAACATGAATAAACCTTTTAAAACTGCATCCTATCGCACCTTCATTTTTCTAAGAAACTTATTGCTTGATAGAAATTAACATTCCTTCGCAATTTTATTAGATTACCAAGAAAACCTGTTTTAACAATAATTACGAACAGTCAAAAATTTTTCTATTTAAAGTAATAATGTCTAATTTTGTGAGATATGAAAAACCTATCATTACGCACTGTAACCGTGATGCGTTATATTTTACCGTTGCGAGAAGGAGGTTCACTTCCGGCTTTGGCAGAAGCAGATGACGATTTTAAATATGTTATTAAATTTCGCGGAGCAGGACATGGCGTAAAAATGCTGATCTCAGAATTATTAGGAGGAATGATCGCTTCAAAATTAGAACTACAAATTCCGGAACTTGTTTTCGCTAATCTGGATGTCGATTTTGGACGAATGGAAGCCGATGAAGAAATTCAGGATTTACTCAAGTTTTCCGAAGGTTTAAATTTAGGATTGCATTTTCTGTCGGGCGCGATTGCTTATGATTCTTCCATTAAAATTGATGCGGTTTTGGCCTCAAAAATTGTTTGGTTGGATGCATTTATTACCAATATCGATCGAACTTTCAAGAACACCAATTTGATGATGTGGCACAAAGAATTGTGGGTGATTGATAACGGCGCTTCCTTTTATTTTCATCATTCTTGGCAAAATTTTGATGCCGCTGCAAAAACTCCTTTCAAATATGTAAAAGACCATGTTTTGCTTTCCCAAGCGACCCAATTAAGAGAAGCTGACTTGTTTGCAAAAGAACATTTAAACGACGAATTTTTCCGAAATTTAGTCGATCTAATTCCCGATGAATGGCTGCAGTGGAACGATACCGATGAAACTCCAGACGAAATACGGCAGGTTTATTTTCAGTTCATGAAAACCCGATTAGCGAATTCCGAAATCTTTTTAAATGAAGCCGAAAATGCAAGAAGATAAATTATACGAATACGCTGTAATCCGCTTGGTTCCAAAGGTGGAGCGGGAAGAATTTTTCAACATCGGACTCGTTTTGTTTTCGAA
>ENA-UPXM01007222-UPXM01007222.1-activated-sludge-metagenome-genome-assembly--contig:-NODE-7222-length-10057-cov-4.178964_pt1 | contig 10057 bp, 10 predicted proteins | sample MGYA00238178_ERZ772708 | MGnify/ENA primary metagenome ERZ772708 (study PRJEB29002, sample SAMN05720212) | activated sludge metagenome | isolation source: anaerobic digester from wastewater... | reverse complement strand
CAGCGCAGGATTGTCGCCTGGCATCTGATGCCCAACACATCCGAAATTTTACTTTCAATGGCGACTATAACAACTTGCGCTGGACGCAAGCGCTATTGCCGATGCTCGCCAGCTATTACACAGACGACAAAGGCAACCGTCATGTCGTGACAATTAACGGACAAAATGGCGCCGTCTATGGACAACGCATGGCATCGGTCAAAAAAGCGGGACTTATCACCGGCATACTTTTGGCAGTGGCAATAATTTTGATGTTAATTCTCTATTTTGCCAAAGTTGATTTCTTCATTTGCTCCTCGGTTCTCTTAATATTGGCCTTTATCCCGCTAATAAGAGCTGCTGGCTGGAACAACAAAGAAAAGAACAAACGACCGCCAGCATAAATATAAAGGAAAGCGTTTATGATTTTTTACATCCTTGTATTACTGTTTTATTCCGCGGGAAGCTATCTGGCCTTCACACGCGATGGTTCCGAGTTATCCCTGTGGATTTTGGCTTTTGGTGTTGTGCTGGATATCGCCATGCTCTTTTTTGACTGGACCGGAGCGAAGTTTGCTCCGCGACTTGGCGAAGGTGATTTAGCATCCAAAATCATGCGCATATTAAGCTATTTTCTGTTTGGTGTTGGCTTTTTCCTGCGCATTTTACCGAAAATAGCCGGATTCAAGCTTTTGATTGCTTTAGCAGTCGCTGTTTGGTTAGTCTTTTTTATCCGTTCATTGACATTACACATTAAAAGAAGGAAATCCAAATGAAAAATGTATTCCCCTCACCACACCCCCTGGTCTCAACCAAACTCTCGCTTTTGCGTGACGTCCGCACCGAACCCAAAAAGTTCCGTGAACTTGTGCGCGAACTCTCCGCATTACTGGCGTATGAAGCCACGCTGGATCTTGCAACACAAGATATCGAATTGCAAACCCCGCTTGCCATGACCCAGGGCAAAAGGCTCCTTGAACGCATAGGTCTTATACCTGTTTTACGCGCCGGACTTGGCATGGTAGAAGGCGTATGGGAACTAATGCCCAGCGCGGAAGTCTGGCACATCGGTCTTTATCGCGATGAACGCACGCTTAAGCCGGTTTCCTATTACAACAGACTGCCCATTGAACCAACCGTTTCAGTCTGTTTGATACTCGACCCGATGCTCGCAACAGGTGGTTCAGCAGTGGCAACCGTTGATATTTTGAAAGAATGGGGTGTAAGCAAAATCAAATATATCGGCATCATTGCCGCGCCAGAAGGCATTGAACGTTTGCACAACGCCCACCCTGATGTTCCTATTCACATCGCCGGCATTGATGAGCGTCTGAATGAGCACGGATACATTCTCCCCGGTCTAGGCGATGCGGGGGACAGGATGTTTGGGACGTAAATTTTGCCGGACCGGCTTTTTTACTTTTGTTTTATCAGAGAATAGTCGTTCTGATGCTTGCGTAAGTTCTTCTTTTAGAATTATGTGCGCCTGAGCACGGACTCAATGATAAGATACCCGCCCAAATCCGCCAGGTTGCGTGGCGCAATATCTTTTTCACTTCAAGTTCCTTAGTATTAAACTGAAATACTAATGCTAAGGAACTTATTCTTTACTCTTGACATCCGTTGAATCTATTACGATGGTGTCTGTTTCTGTCGGATCCGATTCAGCGTTTGCATCTCCCTTGCCCGTAAAGAATTTTTTAATATCCTTCCAATAAACACGAATGGAAATACCCAGCCCGAAAATAACGCCCAATATTATTGTGTAAATCCAACGCCCAGAGCCCAGATCTATGTGCTGGACAGGTTTAGTAAGGAAAGAAAATAAATATGGCATATGACCTCTTTAGCTAGTTCTTTCTAAGTTTGAAAGACTCTAAGTTTAGTTTTTTGTTTTTTGTTTTTTGTTATCAGAACATCATTTTAGCACATGAGCCTGGATTTTGGCACATGGACTTCGTTAGTGCGCTTTGATTTTGCTTCCCGGCATAGATTTAAGCTGATTTCGTTCTCTTTCGCCAAAAACAATCCGTCAGCCTTTTACCCAACAGTTGTTTCGAGATTAGCCGGTCAACTTTTCCCATGGGATATTTGCTTAATGCTTCAGGCAACACCCATTCAAAAACTTCACACTCTGGTTTTCCGTGGGGTCTATCCAAAGATTCGCCATGCTGTAATGTCGCCATAAAGGCATGCAAGGTTATTTTATAGTGGGTATAGGCATGTTTATACACGCCGACTGCTTCGCCAACATCAATTTTGATGCCAAGTTCTTCCAGTATCTCCCGCTTTAAGCCCGCCTGGAGGCTCGCATCGGATTCTTCCAGTTTTCCACCCGGAAATTCCCACATACCTCCCAGCAGATCATCTTTGGCACGCTGCGCGATGAGCACCTTTTCGCCATCACTAATCACCGCAGCGGTCACTACATAATGTGGCACTTTGGGCTTTTCTTTTCGCTTTGGCAATTCAGAAACGAGCCCTTTTTGGAAAGCAAGACAAACTGTCTTCAACGGGCATTCATAGCAAAGTGGATTGCGGGGCTTACAGATAGTCGCGCCCAGGTCCATCAAAGCCTGATTGAAATCCCCCGGGCGTTCTTTTGAGAGAGTCGCTTGCGCTATTTCTTTGAGCTGATTTTCAGTTTCTTTCTCGCCCAAATAGCCGGTAATGGCAAATAAACGCGCGTAAACGCGTCGAATGTTTCCATCTATCGCTGCAACAGGCACACCAAAAGCGATTGAGGCAATTGCTGCCGCGGTATAAGGCCCAACACCAGGCAATTTCAACAAAGCATCTGTCGTTGAAGGCACTTTGCCACCAAACGTTTGCACAACGCCCATCCGGACGTTCCTATTCACATCGTCGGCATTGATGAGCGTCTGAATGAGCACGGCTACATTCTCCCCGGTCTAGGCGATGCGAGGGACAGAATGTTTAGGACGTAAATTTTCCAAACTAGTATTATTGCTTACGTTTCATTAAGAATAGGCTACGCTCTGAACCCTGCACAGGTTGTTCATTCAGAATTGTGTAATACTCTAAAAAGGCCTGCTTGAAACCTTCAGGATTATAATCCGGAAAAATATCAAGTCGCGAACTCAAAAGTCGCTGAACCTGAGAATCCTGTTTGGGTACAAATTCGATAATAAGAAATTTTCCCAAATCAGCAAAACTGCGTGCTATTTCCCGCAATGGGACATTGTTGGCAATCGCCATATGGTGGATTAGCGCCAATGCCATAATTAAATCCACAGGACCCCGTGCTATTAATGAATCTCGCTCCTGGTTATGCCATCCGATGGCCGGTGATGGGTTGGTCAGATCCATTACCAATGGTAAGATAAACTTTTCCTTATTTGTTTTCACAATGTCATAGTTTTGTTGCACAGCACCAGGATCAATATCAAATGAAACCGTTGGAATACCAAGATCACTGGCACAACGACTAAACTCACCTGTATTTCCACCCAAATCCCAAACTGTTTTTGGATTTACAGCTTTGATGAAATCTGTCACCAAATCACGTTTTGCTTCAAAAGAACTTTCGGTATAGTTGTTGTCTTGATAATAATCTGCCCATTCGGTTGTAATTGTTTTTACGCTCAAGGAACGCACGAGTGATAATAAGCTATCAATCAAATTATATATTGCCTGTTTCGACATTTTTCCTGTGACTTGCTCTTGAGATATCTCTTGATCAGCATATTTTTCCTGACTTTTGGCATGGAAATGGATATGAGTAGCAAGACCAAAATTTAACTTTGTTGATCTTGGTAAAAGCTTTGAGGCTAAATCGAGTGGGATGCCGTCAATATAATTGCGCATCAAAGCACTGAGACGAGTATCTGTTTTTGCCATCAAAGCCAAAGGTGCAAGAAAGTGTTGACAAAACTGCTTATACGCTACCCAGGGCAAACCTTCCTGATAGGCCTCAAATGAGAGCGTATCAATGAAAATTGGCCTTCCATCAAGGAACTGTATATTATAGGCACTGGCATCTTTGAGTGAGATTCCATATTCCAAAGCACGGCGCGCGATAGATAAGGTTAAAATAGCAGCATCTTTATATTGATTGAAACACCACTCATAAGGATAGGAAATAAAGCCCAATTGCTGCGGCTTGATAATCTTATAGGCTATTTCAAGAAGTGGTGATAAGTCTAATGACAATTCTTGGTGGGTTATTAGAGCTTTGGCTTTACTCAATTGCCGATAAAGCCCTGATGACATCAGCAGATCGTAATCTTTTTTGTAAGCAAGATTTACTTGGCGATGAAACTCATCATCTTGCTTAAATACAAATCCACTTGGATCACGAAAAGAAGCGCTCACTATTTCTGGCATTTTAACCTCATCTTTGATTCTAAATTTAAGTGTGGCTGATTACCCCAAGCACCATACCACTTTGCCACATCACATTTAAATAGAAAACCAATACTTCAGGAATCTATTTGCCATTCTCGACTTCAGGTGTAGCTATCTCTGTAGGATCAATTTCTGTAGGATCCAGTTCAGCGTCAGTATCTTTTTTGCCCATGAAGAATTTTTTGATGTTTTCCCAAAAAACACGGATGGTGACACCCAAACCAAGAAGAACCCCCAGTACAATTTGAACAATCAAACTTCCTGACCCTGGGTCAAGATATTGTTTTGGTTTGGCAAGAAAAGAAAAAAGTTGTAACATACGTCCTCTCTACATAGTTCTATTTAGTAAAGTTTTCAAACAATAAATCTTTGTTAATTTATTGTTATCAGAACTTTATTTTAGCACATGGTATTAGATTTTGGCATATGGGTTTCGTTAGTATGTTTCGGCCATGTATTTATGAGTAATCAATGGTAAGAAGAAAGCGAACTATTTAAAATGCATCTCGCTTTTTATGTGCTTTATCGTATTAAACTTTAGCTATCCGGTCTACTTTTTTGGTGGTTTCAGGATTTTAGTCTCATCAAATTCAAATCCGTCTGTTTTCAATCGGTCAATCATGACTTGGTAAACCGTGTCAATATCAATGATATCGTCCGGACTACAAGCTGACACATAGCCAGGAACTGAACGAATAGTCCATTCATAAGTTTCAAGATCCAGCTCTATCCATCTGCCACAGTTTTGGACACCCATTAAATCAAACTGATAAAAAGGCGGATTATTATATTCATCGTCAATTACTAATGCCTCTCCATCGCCTTTACTATGCTTAAGTCGCACACTTATGAGAGGTCTGTATTTATTCACAGGCGCAAGCAAAGACTCACCCATTATCCAATCCGGAATTTTTGCTCCGAGGTAGTCTAAAATTGTTGGTGCAATATCAAGATTTTGAGTATCAAAAAGAATCTCGTGTGAGTACTCACCATTTGGAAAAAGCAAAATCATGGGTATAGGCTTGTCTGCAACAAATTTCATGGCATGATCAGATCCGATGATAATAAGCGTATCATCCAAAATTCCCATGTTTTCTAGCTCCGTATAAAGGTGTCTTATTGCATTATCAAAGTCTAGAACCGCATCTTCATAGAAAGAAATATCCCAGCTGACTTGTTGTTTCATGTCCAAATCCGTTGAAAACACGCGGTTTAATGGTTTAAATTCAGGACCATGGGTGCCCATCAAGTGAATATGAAGAAAAACTGGTTGTTCTGTATTCGAGAGAATCTCTGTCGCCCAGATTATTTTCTTTTGGTCTTCAAGCGCCTCTAGTGATTCAATTTGTCCTGTAATCTGCTGAAACTGATTTTGCATTACATCAATTAAAAAGATATGCTTCAGCCTCGGAATAATTCTGGCTTGTAATTCAAATAAAAAATATTCGTAGTTTGTTGGCAAGGACAAGCTTTCAATCCCGAACAAAGTGGTTGATTTTGCTTTCCTTCCATTGACATAATCGAAAGCATTTTTAAAGTTTAATCTGAAAGCGTCCGCATAATATTCATAACTATATTGAGCACAATAGTATCCCGATTGTTTCAGAACTGCAGGAAGACTTTGATAGCTGTCTTCTCCCCTAAGAATATCTGGTCGATACAATACCCGGTTCGTCGTTGGGTGTTTTCCGGTTAATATTGACGTAATTGAACCTCCCGTATTGCCAGAGTTGGAAAAATGATTACGGGCAATTAATGCTTTTGGAGCGAGTGTTCTTAAGAAAGGTGTTGTGTCTTTTTCGTAGCCATAAACAGACATAAATGCTGTTTCTAGCCCATCAGTAGTAATAAGAACAACGTTTTTCTTATTCGGAATATTCAGCACTTCAAGCTTTTCACGATTGTTTTGTATAAACCCAATTACAAAGCCTATTATCACAATAACAATAATAACGCTCATTAAAATGACAGCAAATCTGTTGTTCTTCTCTTTTTTCCTGCGAGAGAGATTATAAATCAAAGCTTTTTGAAGCTTGGCTAAATCAAAAATAAGATAGCCAACAACTAATAAAAATCCCAACGCATAAAAAATACGTACAAAACGCCTACTAGTGATAATGCCCACTGACATCGTAATATAAGTCAAATTATCAATGATTAACAAGATAGTTAAAGCCAAAACAAGACTGGGAATAATCATCATTAACCGGCTCACCCAAAAGTTATCATCACATTTCCTATGAATAAGCAAGTAAAGTACTGCCTGTATTAAACAAGCCAGCAAAGTCAAAAAAGCAATAGCAAAAATCGGAATGGTGATTTTTTCTACCAGTATCGTTTGGCTCATTGAAGAAGGCTTTGTTATCATGAAAAGCCACTCAGAACCCACATAAACAAATGTTGTAAACAAAACAATCAGCCAACCAGCAAGCAAGCGTATAGTGTGTTTTGACTTTGTTGTCTGAGATGGATTCATAGTATTTTCTTTTTCTTCCATTTTTTATTAATTTACTTGTCTTTTCTCTATTATTCAGATATCAGTCTATCAACTTTTCCCATAGGGTACTTACTTAATGTTTCAGGCAATACCCATTCAAAAATCTCACAATCTAGTTCATCATGTGGGATACCCAAAAATTCGCCATGTTGCAATTTTGCCATGAAGGCATGTAGCGTTATTTTATAGTGGGTATAGGCATGTTTTATACACGCAAATTGGCTCGTCAATATCAATATGAACACTCAGTTCTTCCAGTATCTCACGCTTTAAGCCCACCTGAAGACTTTCATCAAAGTCTTCCAATTTTCTACCAGGGAATTCCCACATGCCACCCAACATATCATCTTTGGCACGCTGCGCGATGAGTACTTTCTCGCCATCCCTAATCACCACAGCGGTCACCACATAATGTGGTACTTTAGGCTTTTCTTTTCGCTTTGGCAATTCAGAAACTAATTCTTTCTGCAAAGCAAGATAAACTGTCTTCAACAAACATTCTTCACAAAGCTTGTTATAGCAATTACGAACAATTGCCCTTAAGTCCATCCATGTCTGGTTGCAATCCCCCAAACGTTTATTACATATACTGTTTTCCTGGCAAGGATTTACAGGATTGGTGTTCTCCCAAGCTAATACTGTATCCATTTTCATCAATTATTTCCATAAAAGTGCCCTTTTCGACTTTGAAGAATCGATTTGTGCTTATAATTTCCGGTGTACCACCCTCTTCCCCTGCCTTTATAAGCATCTCATACACGCCATCTTGCAACGCGATGAGCGAGAAAGTGCAATTGAAACCAAGATCATTTTGGGATAAACCATATTCGGAATAATGTTTTGTTACATCTTCTCGTGTCCCCATTTCAGTAGGCAGTTCATACGCAAAGTCATTGCCACTAAAAATAACCGAGGCATACCTTTTTGCGCTTTTTTGATAAGAGGGATTGAAAACCCATCCCCTGATAAATATTTCTTTCAATAATCCCTCAGGTTCTGAGACTTGATCAACATTATATTTAAAGCCAGTAGATAACACAGTTGTATCAATCTCTTGCTTCTCCAAATTTCTTCCTGTAAGCAAGAGTACAATTTTTGTAGAAAAAATTAACAGTACTACACCAAAAATTAAGAGTAAAATTAAAATCATATCCGCTTTTTTCATCATTCCGCCTCTTCTATCAAACCTAAACCTAATGAAAACAGCTTATCAAGCACCATTCTAAGCGTATTCACACCTGAATGACCTTCAATATCAATCGTCTCGCCAGAAAAGTAGACCGCATTAAGAATATTCCGAGCATAATAGGCCTCAAGATCGTAGTTCTCTATTTCAATTTCAGCATTCAGATATAATCTGAACAGATGCCTGGAGCCATGGTCAGACAGCAGAATAATAACCGAATGTGGGTCATTCTCTTGTATCTTCTCAACCATATTTAAGATCAGCTTGTTGGCATATTTAAGCTGCCCAATATAAACATCTGGGTCCTTCCAATTTCTTGATTCGCTGGAATTGAGGTCATTGCCTAGCTCGTCTACAACGAATGGGTTGTGTGGAAACATAAAATAAGCCACAGTAAAAAGATTCGAATCTTGGAATGTGCTCGATTTAATGGCGTAATCGAAAGCTTCATGTAGCTCAATGAGCCTTTCCCCTTTACTTACACGCCGTAATGGATAGTACAGCGATTTATCAAGCAACAAGGTCAGCAGACTCTCATCAATCTGAAAAACGCCCTGGGACTTAAACTTGTATTTAAAATAAGAATCTGGTGTAGAGATAAAACCCTGATCATTAATAAGGTTTAAATCATAACCAAGTTCCTGAAAGGTTGTAAACAAAACTGGATTTTTTAGCATGGAATCTTTAGTCATTTTCGAGTTACTGGTAGCATCTGAAAATAGATTTAAAAGATTTGGGATTTCTTCAACGGTAACAAGCGAGTGTGAGCGACTTGTCATTGAAACATTAAAGCCAAGGTTTGTTAAACGCCTGTAAAATTGTTGGTTGTCAAAATGATAAAACCGCTCCAATCCTTCGGGCCCACTATACTCATCAAAAATGAAAAAGTAAATATTCGGTCTGTCTTGTGCGTCTGTCTTCTTGTTTTGTTCCACTGAGACAGTGTTGGTTGGTTTGTTTTGAGGTTTCCACTCTCTAATTTGCTTATACGCCGCCGGCACACCATTAAATATGATTAGAAAAAGAAATACTGCGCCAATAATTTGATTAATTTTGAACGCATACTCCTTTTTAATGAAACGATTAGTCAGATAACAAAGCACCCCAAAAACCAACAACATTAATATGAGGCCGTGCCAGTAATAAAAGGTGGGCAGAAAACGATTAATGAAATTTAACCCAACACGAAAACCACTAACTGGAAGGATGATAATGCTTGTAAGCAGACTTGCCTTGCTGAAATCCCGTAAAATTAACAAACAGAGCATAAATAAAATAAGCCAGTGCAAAACAACGATGGCAAACGTTAATAAGATATCGTTCAAGCTGAGTTGACTAATATTCCTGCTGAGAAAGTAAACAAAAGGTAATAACGCGACGAACAATGAAGCCAGGGTGTTCAATAATACAGAACCATTTTTCTTTTCTTTGTTTTTCCTTGATTTAGTCATCGTTTTGTCCATTAATATTCTTTCGAACGTATATAATATAGCACCATTCTAATCCATTTACATACTTATCACAATTTGTTTACAAGCGTAATTGCTGCCTTAAGATTGATATATTATAATTAATTCTGAATTTATTGTTCCGTTAACAGGTCGGTTTGTAAACAATCAAGAAGGAATAATTCCTAAAAAACGGATTCAATAATACCGCCATTATAACGTTTTCAATAATTTCGGTGCAGCTAATTAGGTATATTTTGAATAATTTGTCCGCCCAATAAGATATTACTTTTCAATTATTTCGAACAATGACAAATAAATAATAGGCAAAACCGAAAGTCTAGAAATCAGATTGATTAATAATGCGAATGTCCTGTTGGTTCTGCGCGTCCGATTCTGTTTTGTCGTAATCGAAACTTTTATTTAGCCTAAGAGAAATCATTCGGTTTACCTTCCCCATTGGATAGTCCTTGAGTTGGTTTGGCAACACCCATTCAAAAACCTCACATTCTGGTTTTCCGTGTGGTCTATCCAAAGATTCGCCATGCTGTAATGTCGCCATAAAGGCATGCAAGGTTA
>ENA-UPXM01007221-UPXM01007221.1-activated-sludge-metagenome-genome-assembly--contig:-NODE-7221-length-10058-cov-5.665900_pt1 | contig 10058 bp, 5 predicted proteins | sample MGYA00238178_ERZ772708 | MGnify/ENA primary metagenome ERZ772708 (study PRJEB29002, sample SAMN05720212) | activated sludge metagenome | isolation source: anaerobic digester from wastewater... | reverse complement strand
GTGAGCTAAGTATAGCATTTTTTGGATATTTTTGCTATACTTTACACACTATGGGAGATAATGACCGCCGTTCAGCCGTTAAAAAGCTCAAATATCTTGTATTTTCATCAAAATCTGAGCCTGTGCCTTTTAGAAATAAACTAGAAGCTCATTTTACGTCTGTATTTCTGCCCAATAATGTAGAAAGGGTTGAGCAGGACTTCGGCGGTGTTATATGCGATGTTTTGAGTCCAGAAGTTTATGCACAGAACAGGGTTTTGGTGTATGTACACGGCGGTTCCTTTATAGGAGGTTCCCGTTCCTCATGGCGCAGTTTTTGTGCGTCTTTAGCTAATGCCTCTTCTTCAAAACTTATTCTGCCGGAAATTCGTCTTGCTCCTGAATATCCCTTTCCGTCTGCTATCGAAGATATTTCAACTGTGCTGCGTACAATTGTAAAAACCGGTAAGGAGATAATTCTTGGCGGTGACGGTTCCGGTGCTGCAATCGCTCTTTCTTCTGCCCTTGATGCACCTGAAAATATCCGCAGCAGTCTAAAAAGCATTATTCTTTTTTCCCCCTGGCTCGATTTCTCTCCAGAGTCGCCTCTTTTTGGTCTTAAGAAAGCCAGTGATGAAGTTATATCTGCGGATTGCATAAAACGCTGTGCCGACCTTTATACTTACCGCTCTAATCTGCAAAATCCGTCAGTATCCCCTATGTGCGCATCAGAGTCTGCGTTGGGTTTACTTCCTCCAGTCTTTATTCAAATGGGGGAGAAAGAAATACTTTTACCCGAGGCTAAGCGTTTTATAAACAGGCTCTATCATGCAGGTGCAGACTATGAGCTTGATGTTTGGGAAAATATGATGCATCTTTTTCAAATGGCAGATGAATTTCTTCCGGAAGCTCATAAGGCTGTAGAAAAAGCCGGAAACCGCATAAAAAAACTACAATAGGATTGCTTATGGAACTTGTTGCACCCGCAGGAAACCTCGAAAAACTTTCATACGTATACTCTTATGGTGCAGACAGTGCATATATCGGGCTTAAGCGTTTTTCATTACGTATTAAGGCCGACAATTTTTATGACAAAGAATACGAACAGATAAAACTGCTAAAGGAAAAATACCCTTTAAAAAGGCTTTTTTGTGCATTAAATATTTCTTTTCATAATAAGGATATAGATCACTTCATTTCAGAAATTGATTATTTTAAGCAGTATCCTATCGATTCATTTATTGTGCAGGATATTGGTATTGTTCCAATTGTCCAAAAATATTTCCCAAAGGCTCATCTTCATTTAAGTACGCAGGCAAACTGTATCAATAGAGAAGCAGTAAAAGTGTACCGCAGTATGGGTTTTTCACGGGTTGTTTTAGGACGTGAAGCATCCTTAACTGATATTCGCGAAATTAAGGACGCGTGCCCCGAGATGGAGCTTGAGGTTTTTGCCCACGGCGCCATGTGCATTGCGTATTCGGGCCGCTGTTTAATTAGCGCATATACTACAGGGCGCAGCGCCAACAGCGGTTTTTGTTCTCATTCATGCCGCTGGGATTATAAACTTTTAGAAGAGCGCGAACGCCCGGGTGAATACTTTCCTGTTTTTGAAGGAGATGATTACACTGCAATTCTTTCTTCCAAAGATTTATGTATGATCGATCATCTGGACGACATGAAAAAGGCCGGAGTGGATTCTTTAAAAATCGAAGGCCGCATGAAGAGCCTGTATTATGCAGCCCTTGTAACAAGGGCTTACCGGAAAGCAATTGACAGCCTCGAAGGGAAAATCTCTGTGCAGGAGGCCAAGCCCTTTGTAGACGAGCTGTATAAAACAGCTCATCGGGAATTTTCAACCGGCTTTTTTTATTCGCGTGAAGATGCCGACAAAACTACCGCAGGAGAAACAAAGAGCGAGTATGAGATGGCCGGCACTATAGGGGATGTTCTTTCTCCTCAGGAGGAACAGGATATCCTTCACCGTGCAAAAACAACAGAACAAACTTTTACCCGGGAAATGGATTCTCTCCATCCTTCTGCTCGGGAAGCAAAGGAGAAAGATTTACTTCTGCATCCCGAAAAAAAGATTCATCCGGTTCAACAACGGGATGGATACAAATTCTATCAATATAGAGCATTGAATAAAATATCTGCTTCTACTGCTCTTGAGTTTATAGGACCCGATTGTACCTCCGTTTCAGATACCTCCTATGTTCTTGTTAACCCGGAAAATGGGGCAATTATGGATTGGGTATGTCATAATCATGATTGTCTTATATATACTTCATCCAAAGTCGAATCTTCCTGGATTGCACGATTTAAGAATACAGACTGACTATGATTAAATGCCGGGCACAGGATCTTAGTGTTTCTTCGATTTTTTAGATTCTTGAGAAGGAATCTGTTCCCAAATAACTTCAACCGATCGTTCATTTATATTCGGAATGCGTGAAAAATTTCTGCAGTTTGCCCTGTGCACTATGATGCCTCTTCCCCTGGAAACATAGCCTACAATTTCATCTCCGTAAACAGGCGAGCAGCAGCGCGCAATTGTTATTAGGAAATTTGTTGTGTCCCCAATACGAATTTTTACAGCCTCTCCATTATAAGATTTTGTGGCAGCTTCGTTTGGATCTCCTGTTCCGCCTCTATGCGGCATAGATGGTTTTGGATTGGGAGGCGGAGGCGTAACTTTTTCAATATCAAAACTGGGATCATTTTCCTGTAAATATGAGCGTATCTTGCTTCTTGCCTTGGATGTTTTGACATGATGCAGCTGATTAATTGTTGGATGGGCTTGAGGCGATGTTAATATTTCAATGATTTGAGTATTTTTGAGCGGGCTGGAAAGAGGAATTATGCTGCCGTTTGCCTTTGCCCCGACAATTTTCTCTCCAATATGCGAGTGAATACTATAGGCAAAATCAATTGCAGTCGAACCGGCGGGCAGCTCCCGAACATCGCCCTTAGGGGTAAAAACAAAGATTGAATCCCCAAGAAGCTCATCTTTTATCTCTGCAAACAGCTGTTCATCGGCCAAATTTTCTTTTCGGAGTTCTTTAAGCTGGTTAATAATAGAAAGATTGCTGATCGAGACTAAATCTTTGCTGCTGCCCTTTTTATACAGCCAGTGACTTGCGACCCCGTGTTCCGCAACCGCATGCATGTCTTCTGTACGTATTTGAATTTCAAGGGGTTTTCCGTCGTATAAAACAGTGGTATGGAGGCTCTGGTATCCGTTTGCCTTAGGCATAGCGATGTAGTCTTTAAATCTTCCTTCAAGCGGCTTCCATAAGGTATGCACTATACCAACGACCGTATAACAATCTGCATTGGTTTTACAGATTATTCTAAGCGCTAATAAATCGTATAGTTCTTCTGCAGCCTTATTGCGCTTTCGCATTTTCTGATAAATCGAATAAAAATGCTTTGCCCTGCTGGAAATTGAAACTTCAATTCCATTTTTATCGGCATTTTTATATATTGCACGCTCCGCCCTCTCTAAATAATCAGCTCTTTCACCTTTTTTTAAAGCAACAAGCTGTTTAAGGTGTTGAAACACATCGGGATTGGTATATTTTAAACTTAAATCTTCCATCTCAGACTTAACGTTCGACATACCAAGCCTGTTTGCAAGAGGCGCCCAAATATCAATAACTTCCTGCGCTATAGCTTTTTGCGATTCAGGACTAACCGATTTTAAATACCGCATACGGTCAAGGCGGTCTGCCATCTTTACAAGAATTATGCGAATATCATCTACCATTGCAAAAAGCATTTTTCGTACAGTATCAGCCTGATGCAGGGTTTTATTGTTTATCTGCATCCCGGTGATGCGTGCGGTTCCAGTTATAATACGCAGAACATCTTTTCCAAAAAGCTGTTCTATTTCGTTCATACTGATATGCTCAAGATCAAGAATATTATGAAACAATGCCGATATTACCGTGTCTGCGTCAAGTCCGCTTTGCGCAATTATATGAGCAACACGCAATGGGTGTTCATAATAAGGCTGGCCGCAGCTTCTATTTATTGTTTCTGTATGCGTAACAAGATAATCCCAGGCAAGAAGAATTTTTCTTTTTTCTTCAGAATTATACGAGGGATACTCTATGAAAAACTTTTCAATTAATGCCTTTGGATCTTCACCGCTTATCATGTCTTTGAGTATATCAGCCTTTGAATGTAAATTTCAAGGTGATTTTTTGGAAATGATTACCACAGATGTTAAGCTCAAAAAGCTTAAAGCTCTCCGAGCTTAAAGCTCGTAAAAACTTAGCGCACACAGACTGCTGGCGCAGACACAGTTGCTTCGCAAACAGCCGGTAAGATGACCATGCATTCTTACCTTCTCGAGTTTAGCTGCGCAAAACTCGCCAGTCAGCATAACCAGCTCCGGTGCCATCCTTGGCAATCATCTAAGGGTAAAACAAGGGAGCATTAAGCTCTTCGCGTCTTACCGCCTTTGCGTGCCTATCTTCTGCTTCTTCAGCTCTTCCCCGTAATCGGTGTGTATCTGTGGTTCCTATTCTCTTAATCCAGAATGGCTGCCGTAAACCAGGCCGGGAATAACAATAAGCACATTGAACCATTCTATGAGCTTATTTGTATTTCCAATCCTGTTTTACGGAGCTCAGTTGTAATGAATAACAAAAGAACCGCAGGTGCAAAGCTCTCCGAGCTTTACACACACAGATAACATTTTCTAATTTTTTCTCTTTCAGACCTATACTTGAGAATCTGCGTAATCAGCGGGATCTGCGGATTATTTTATCAGTGTTAATCTGCAGAATTTGCGTAAGTTGCAATTACAACACGGTTTTGTCCGGCAAGGTCTTTCACATGTTCAATACCAGTAAATCCAGAAGCCGCTAAGAGCTCTGCGGTTTCGTAAGCATTATATTCGCCGGTTTCAAGCATCAGTGTGCCGCCGTTTTTTAAATAGGGGAGGGCATTTTTTATAAGACGTTCAAGTATGTCGAGTCCCCTTATTCCTCCATCAAGGGCCAGCCGCGGTTCACTACGTCCGTCTGTCAAAAGTTCATCGGTCAAAGAAGATGGTACATAGGGAGGATTGGACACAATGAGGTCAAACTGTTTATTGGAAAATGAGGGGGACGTGAATAAGTCGCTTTGTATAAGTTCTGTCTCAGACCTTGCGTTTTTTAGCCGGGCGGAGTTTGATGAATATATGAGAGTCTCATAGTTTTTCTTTGCTATGGAAAGGGCTTCTCCGCTTAGGTCGGATGCGGTACAGTGAATGCGGTCAAAAATCTCATCCTGCAGGAGTGTATGCAGGACTGCTATGCCGATGCAGCCCGATCCGCAGCAGAGGTCTAAAAAAGTAAAAGCTGAACATGAAGAAGAAAGTTTTTTTGTATAAAGTATTGCTTGTTCAACAAGGATCTCTGTGTCGCTTTTGGGAATGAGCACCGATTCATCAACGTAAAACTGTAAGCCCCAAAATTCTTTTTGGTTTAGAATATACGCAACAGGAAGTCCTTTTTTTCGTTTATTAAGCATGACCATAAACTGCTCATAAGGTTCGTCTGCTAATTCTTTATCGTCGTGAGCTATGAGGTGCGTCCGGTCAACGTCAAGAATATTCATTAAAAAACAATCAATATCTAAAAAAGGGGAGGGCGTTTTGTATCTGCAGTCTGCCCCGCTTAAGATGCTGTAAGCCTGTTTCTTAGCTTCCCGAATCGTCATACTATAATCTTATCAGTATTAGTTTATTGAAGCATTTTTTAGCTGTTCTTCTTTTGCATAAATGCATAAGGCGTCGATCATTTCATCAAGGTAACCCTGCATAATCTGATCCAGCTTGTAAAGAGTTAAGTTTATGCGGTGATCTGTAAGCCGGTTCTGGGGAAAGTTGTATGTTCTTATGCGTTCAGATCTTTCGCCGGAGCCTACCATGCTTTTTCTGGCAGCAGAGCGTTCTGCGTTTTTCTTTGATTCTTCAAGTTCGAAGAGGCGGGCACGGAGGACGCGCATAGCCTTAGCCTTGTTTTTTATCTGGCTTTTTTCATCCTGCTGAATAACAACAAGTCCTGTCGGAATATGGGTCAGGCGTACTGCGGAGTCTGTTGTATTAACACACTGACCGCCGGGACCTCCTGCTCTCATGACGTCTACACGAAGATCTTCCTGTCTAATTTCAATTTCTGTTTCTTCTGCTTCGGGTAGAACGGCGACAGTAACAGCACTGGTATGAATTCGCCCTTGTGCTTCTGTTTCGGGAACGCGCTGTACGCGGTGTACTCCGCCTTCGTACCGCATGCTTCCGTACACGTATTTACCGCTAATTGAAAAAGATATTTCTTTGTATCCGCCTACCTCAGTTTCACTGGAGTTCATTAGTTCGTACTTCCAGCCCTTCATTTCGCAGTAGCGGGTATACATTCTAAAAAGGTCCGCAGCAAAAAGGGAAGACTCATCTCCTCCTGCACCGCCGCGGATTTCCATGATGATGTTTTTTTCTTCCAGGGGATCCGGCGGAATAAGAAGCATTTTTATCTTTTCTTCCATAGCAGGAAGTTCTTCTTCCAAACCTCTTAGCTCATCACGGGCCATTTCCTTCATGTCATGGTCTTCTTCTTCCGTAATAAGATGTTTCGCGTCTTCTATACCGCTAAGAATAGTTTTATATTGCTCATACGCCTCCATAACATTGGTCAGGTAGGAGTGTTCGCGCATGATTTCTTTGTATTTTTTCTGGTCTTTTATAAGCTCGGCATTTTGAATGAGAGAGGTAACTTCCTCGAATCGCCGGGCCATTTGTTCTAATCGTTTAAGCATAACTCATATTTTATCAAAAAAATTGATAAATAACAATGCACAAAATATCAGCCTTTAGCGAGTTTTACCATCGAATTAATTCGTTCTTTCCATAAGTCAACCAGATCCGCCGGTTCGACAGGCCGTGAAAGAGGACCGAATGAGAGAATTTTAGATAATACTTCGGTATAGTCTGCGACAGGAAAGGATAAATCGGTGTAATCTACCACAGTTTTACCCTGTTTTTCTGCACCAGTTTTTTTGATCTGCCCGGGATGCCAAATTTGACTTTCAATGATTCTTTGTGCCGCCTCATAAAAGCGGATTGTGACTTTTGTAAGTTTTTTACCTTTAAAAATACCAAAGGGGCTTGCAATAAAGCCTTCGAGTTCCTCTTTGTATGTCTTATATTGTTTTGAAGGGTAGTCCTGTGTGTGTTTTTCGAACGCAGTACTTGAAGATTCAACAGCATTAATTCTTGACAAATTAAACGTTTTTAATGCTTTACTTCCGCGGTCCCAGCAGATGATGTACCATGAGCCGCTGTAATTTATCATGTGTTCAGGATCAACAAGTCTCTGCGTTTCCTCATTTTTTAAATTTGTATAGCGAATATTCACTGCCTTTTTGTCGCGCATAGCTATGCATATATCCATAAAATAGTTTTGATTTAAAAATTCGGCCTGCGGCATCTGGTATGAAATTTTCGAACAGACGCTTCTAAAATCTCCGGGAACATCGGACTCAATTGTGGAAAGAATACTGTCCGAATAAACTGGAATGTAGTGTCCGTTTTCTGTTAGTGACTTCATAACAATATAAAAAAAGGTCAGTTTTTGATCGGCAAACGCAAGATCTTTGAACGGCTTACTATAGAGGTATCCTTTTTTTTCTGTATCGTAAATAAGCGGGGCGGAAAACCTGTCGCGCAGATACTCGATGTCTCTTTTGATCTGCCGGGTTGAAACCTCAAAATGAGCCGCTGTTTCTGCAGTTGTTACCTTACCCTTTGATTGTATGGTTCTGTCTATGAATAAAATTCTCTCTGTCTGACTCATACTCTCTCCTCTTTATTCCATTTATTAAGTATATAGAATATTCCCTTATCCTGAATTTTAAGACTTGTTCTGCATTCAGGGCATGAAAACCTTCCGTCATCAGACAGGGTGTGTTCAACACAGCCTATGCAGTAAACCCTGCCGCAGACAGGGCAATTTCCAGCAGGAAGATCTGAAGGCGGCTGGGCTGTCAATCGCATTGTGTCTATAGATCCAAGCGCCAGCGGGACAAGCCAGCTCCTCGAGCAAAGAGCACAGTGAATCTCTCTGCTTGTTTTTGCGGTAAATTCACGTTCTATGTCTTGAGTTCTATCGGACTTTTCAAGGGATGTAAGTTCTGTAATTATTTCTTTTGCAGGCTCTATTTTATTCGAGTTCAAATACAGGTGGGCAAGATTAATAAGCAGTGTGCAGTAATCAAACACGGAATTTCTGTAATCATCCAGTCCCTGACGGAGAGTAATTTCCGCCCGGGAAGGCTCTCCTTTTTTTACAGCAATTGAAGCAATAATTTCATAGAGTTTAACCGGAGCATTGATGTCAAATACAGCGCTTGCGAGGCTGTCTGCCTCGTTTACACGGTCCATCATAAGACACAGTTCCGCATAATCACAGATTAGTGAAACATCTTTCGGCGAGAGCGCCAGAGCTTTTTTATAACGCAATTGCGCTTCTTCGAAGCGTCCTGCTTCGGTGTAAAAGTTTGCACATAAATGAAGCGCGTCTGTCCGGTATGAAAGACCATTTCCTGAATGATAACTTACTGCATCGAGTATGCTTAAGACGTCGTCAAGTTTTCCTTTTTCTTTCATAAGTTTCGCATAGAGGTTTAATACATTTAGTTCTTCATTCAGTACCGATAACGATGCATACACTGCTTCAAATGCGCGCTCAGTTTCCCCCTGTTCATGGAGAATAACAGCTTTGAGATACAGAGCCCATCCGTCTGCGGGGTCAAGGGAAAGAGCCTTATCTGTGAAAAACAAAGCCTCTTCTTTTTTATTCAGTTTTGCACTGCATTCTGCAAGCGTCCGGTAATATGAAGCCGTTGCATCCCCGTCTGCCGTGATTTTTAGTAATAAGGCTTCTGCTTCTTCTAAAGCGCCTTCATCAAAATATATGAGGCTTAATGCGAAGAGTGCTTCCTTATCTTTCTGGAGTCCCTTTTTCGCCAGATACTTTTCCAGCTGTTCTTTTGCTTCTTCTCTTTTTCCTTCGAGGTAGAATCTCTTACCTTCTGCTGCAAGGAGTGACGCCTTTTGTCCCTGTGTTAATTTTTTTTCGTTAATCTCATCTTTTATAGCGGCAAAGGCCGGTAAATCTTTTTGATCAATGCAGGTGTTTAAAAGTGAAAGTCTCATTTCTGAGGCTTCTTGTTCTTTGCCCTGTTTTGAAAGCATATCGGCGGCATTTCTTTGGTGCATAATCTGTTCAGGATTTAAAGATGAGGCAGTCATATACCATGTGTATGCTTCTTCCCATGAGCAGCGGAGGGCCAGACAGTGTCCCTTTATACTTGCAAGCGCGGCGGATGTTTGTTCCTTCCCGTTCAGCTTTTTAAAATAAACTGATAACTCATCGTACCTTCCCCACAAATATAACACAGAGGCCGTTTCTTCTATAATAGACTGCTCATCTGTGAAAAAAGAGGAAGCCCTGCTCAAAATTTCATATGCTTCTTCGTAAAGATTCTGAGATAAGTACAGTCTGGATGCAAAAATGCAGTCCTCTGATCGGGTAATGCCTTTCGCAAACGCTTTTTTTGTTTCTATGAGCGCCGGAACGATTCTTCCAACAGCGCTGTACGAACGGGCAAGCTGCATCCTGTATTCGCTTGAAAAATCATCTTCGGCAGCCCAGGCCTGATACGCAGCATCGCATTGAATATCGCGTGAATCAAGAGAAAAAAAACAGAGGGAGGCGCTTATTTCTTCATACTCATCCCAATTTTGTCCGGCAAAGGCAGTGTAGCCCTCACTTTGAATAGTATCATCATCGAGCAGAAGCGCAAGGGCGCAGTTAATTACTACTGCAATTGAAGTATCATTGAGAATTATTTGTACTGGAATGTGGTGGTCTTCATAATGCTTTGCATATTTTTTCGGCATGGCGGGAGCTGCTGTCCATCCGATGAGCGGCAGCCGGCTTCCGTTAAAAACTGCATCGATGCGGAAAAATCCCTTATCAGATACGAGAAAAGAAAGGTAGTTTGCCTCATCAACATAACGGAGTAAA
>ENA-UPXM01007214-UPXM01007214.1-activated-sludge-metagenome-genome-assembly--contig:-NODE-7214-length-10062-cov-3.574798_pt1 | contig 10062 bp, 7 predicted proteins | sample MGYA00238178_ERZ772708 | MGnify/ENA primary metagenome ERZ772708 (study PRJEB29002, sample SAMN05720212) | activated sludge metagenome | isolation source: anaerobic digester from wastewater... | reverse complement strand
CGATTTTCAGCCTTCGCTGCAAGAGCGAGGCCGAGGCTTTTTTGGCTTCGGTCACGACCTCCAGGGCGTCCGGATAAAGCTCGTCGTCCGTGTCGTTTTCTCCCCCGAAATCGAAAACCGCCGCCCCGGGATTGGAACCGGAATCGTCGACAATAGCCCGCATTTCCGGCTCATTGTTTTCGGAGATGAATTTGGCCACAGCCTTGATCTCGCCTTCGGTAATATAGGTGCCTTGGATTCTTTTCGGCTTCGATAAATCCGAGGTCATAAAAAGCATGTCTCCGCCTCCCAAAAGTTTTTCCGCTCCGGCCATGTCGAGGATGGTCCGCGAATCAACCTGACTCGCCACCTGAAGGGCGATCCTCGTCGTGATATTCGCCTTGATAAGCCCGGTGATGACCTCGACCGAAGGCCGCTGGGTGGAGACGACGAGATGAATACCGGTCGCCCTCGCCATCTGGGCGAGCCTCACGATCGAACTTTCTATTTCCCGGCCGTAAGCGGCCATAAGATCGGCCAATTCGTCGATGACGATGACGATGTAATTCAGGGGTTCGTCCTTATGGACGGCGTTGTAGCTTTGGATGTCGCGGTTGCCGCTTTGCATCAGAGTATCGTAGCGGTGATCCATTTCGGAAATAGCCCAACGGAGCGCGGCCACGGCTTTCTTGCCTTCGGTGATGACCGGCGCCACGAGATGGGGGAGTTTGTTATAGGCGGTGAGCTCGACCCGTTTCGGATCGATCATGATGAATTTCAAAGTTTCCGGAGAGTTTTTGTAAAGCAAAGAAACAATCAAGCTGTGAATGACGACGGATTTTCCCGAACCCGTGGCTCCGGCGATGAGCAAATGCGGCATTTTGGCAATATTCGGCATAACCGGATCCCCGGAAATTTCCCTTCCCAAAGCGAAAGTCAAAATACTCGAGCTTCCGAATTCCGGATAAGCCATGAGGCTTCCCAGTCGGACAATGGCCGCGGATTTGTTCGGTACTTCGATGCCGACCAAAGACTTACCCGGAATGGGCGCTTCGATCCTCAAAGGATGGGCCGCCAAAGCCAAAGCCAAATCTTGGTTTAAGGCAGTGATCCTCGAAAGCTTTACGCCTTCGGCCGGTTTCAAAGTGTATCTTGTCACCTTGGGGCCGATGGTGATTTCTCCCATTTCGACCGGTATTCCGAAACTCTCGAGCGTCCGCCTGATGATGTTGGCGTTCGCCCGCAAATCTCCGGCCGTGGGCTTTTCGTTTTGGCTGTTCAAAAGATCGAGCGGCGGCGGAACATAATTCTTGAAACTTATTTTTTTGCCGCTACTGGGTTTTTTGGTTTCACCGAATCCTTCCGGCTCTTTCACTTCGAGTTCGGCTTCTTTGGGTTTTTCGGTTTGTTTTTCTTCGGCCATGGGAGAAATTATCCTGGATTTGTTTTCGGAGACGGTTTCCGGAAAAACCGGTTTGATTGTTCCGATTTCGGATTTTTTCTTGAGGAAAGAAAACTTGAGCGGAATGTCGAGGGTGATGATGACGCTGATGATGAAAACGCTCACCGAAATGATAATCCCGGCGATTTTCCCGAAAGGAATCTCAATTGCCCCGAAAATATTGCCGGCGGCTCCGCCTTTTTCCGGATAAAGAATATCAAGTAGGCTAAGTCCGGCAATAACGAACAATACGGCGCCGAAAAAGGCATTTTGACCGAATTCTCTTTTTTCTCCGGAAGTGAGAAAACCGATGCCCAAAATGGCGAAGATCGTCGGAATAAAGTAGTAGCCGACCCCGAAAGCAATGGAGAGATTATGGAAAAGAAAATCTCCGACCGGTCCGGCCTTGGCTCTTGAGGCGAGGAATAAAATAGCCGAGAGTCCGCAAAAAGCGACTCCGACAATGCTTCTTTTAACCTCCGGACTAAGAGTAAGTCTGTTTGGCTTGGGCTCGACCGGCTTTTGCTTGCGATGCTTATTCTTGGACATAAACAGGCTCATTATATAGTAAAAATCAAGAAAAATGAATTGGTCTTGACAAGGTGGACAAAGTGTGCTATAGTTAAAATATAATATAATAAGAGTTCCTTAAGGAGGTAAAGGGATTGAAAAAGTTCGAGGCATTACTCAACTCCGTCGTCGAAGCGGACAAAAGGGATCAAGAGGCTAAGAAAGAGGCGTCGGAAGCGGCTAGAGCCGCTTACTTTGCCGCTTACCGTGCCGCCGATGCATCAATTTCTGGTTCAGTCAAAATCACTCTTCCTAACGGAGGATGGATCTCCGTTTTTAGAGGAGGAGCAGTTATTACCTCTAGTTCTCGCGCCGTTTGCGCGGCGGAGGTATTAATGAACAAAGACGTAGGCCGTTTTTTTGCTGCAGCTGTGGCTGCGGCTGAGAAAGACGAGCTTCAAATCTCCATCCCCGCCTTTTCCTAGATTTCGTTCTTTGGCCCGCAAGCAATGCTTGTGGGCCGTTTTGTTTTTAAAAATCAAAACCATACGGTCTCATCTTCGTCAAAATGATAGAGATGGGGCTTTTCTATTACGAGCCCCGTTCCTAAGACATGTCGACTATTATCCTGCGTTAATCCGCGGGATAGTTTTTATTAGAATCTGTTTTTGACAACCCGTTAGGGGCATGTTACTTCTATCCATAAGAATGGTCTTTAAGGAGGAAGAATAATGAGCGTAACTTCGGATATAAGTCCCGATAGGTTGTTCCTGGAGAGCATTTTAGACATCGTCAAACACAACAAGGTTACCGTGTCCGTGGATGAAGCGTTTTGGGAAGAAGGTGATTTTTATCTTGTGGGCCAGGATTTCGAACAAGATAATTTCATCAAACTTCCGTCAAGAGAGTTCCTTTTTCTGCTACAAGACTTGGCGGATGTCGCTGCTTTGTTCGACGAACCAGTTTTCATCATCGAGGGCAAAATTCCCGAAGAGTCTATGTTGTCTGAACGGGATTGCATTATCCGCAAGAGGGCGATTATAGCGCTTTGGAGAATCAGCTCCGAGATTCCGGCCGGTCAAATAGGCCTTGTCATTCACGAGGCGGAGGGAAAGGCTTGGATCGGCCGTTACCGGCTTCAAAAGTTTCGGGAAATAATGGCCAAAGCATCTTTGTCTTATAGGCTGATCACTTGTGAAGACGCTCAGAGGATTTGTTGTTATCGTCATGAACTTTGATGGAATCGAAGTCCCCTGTATTCGTTTACGGGGTTTTTTATTCAAAAGATTGAATTTTTCCGAAAAACCCGTTATTCTTCAATATCTTAAATCTATGAAAGACATTATTGTTATCGATATCGAAACCAAAAACACCTTCGCCGACGTCGGCGGCGACGAGCACATTGACGAACTCGAAGTTTCCGTGGCCTGCGTCTATTCCTACAACGAAAACAAGTTCCGGAGCTTTTGGGAAACGAACATGGAAGAGCTCGGAAACCTGCTCAAGGAATCGGGATTGGTTGTCGGATTCAGCATCAACCGCTTCGATCTGCCGGTTCTGGACCGCTATTTTCCTTTTTCCACCAAGGCTTTGAAGCGCCTCGATCTTCTCGAGGAAATCGAGTTGAGTTTCGGCAGCCGCATCGGACTCGATCTCTTGGCCCAGACGAACATCGGGCTTTGCAAAACCCATCACAGTTTGGAGGCCATCAGGCTTTGGAACGAAGGCCAGCACAAAGAACTCGAGAATTATTGCCAGAACGACGTCAAATTGACCAAGGATTTGTACGAATTGGCCAAAGATCAGGGATATCTTCTCGTTCCGGACAAAAAAACCGGAGAGATCGCCAAAGTCAGCCTTGATTTTTCCCGGGTCATCCGCGATCTCGAATCCGCGCCCTCGAGCCTTTTCTGATTTTGTTTTTCCGGGTTTCGGTTTAAGCTCATAATATGAAACGCGTTTATTTGGACTTTGCCGCGACCACGCCTCTCGACAAAGCGGTCTTCAAAATAATGAGGCCGTATTTTTCCGAATATTTCGGCAATCCGGGAGCGATCCATTCTTTCGGGCAGGAAGCGATGAAGGCGATCGATCAATCCCGGGAAAAAATAATCCGGCTTTTGGGAGGAAATATTTTGGAGGATTTCAGGAACGTTATTTTTACCGGTTCGGCCACCGAAGCCAACAATCTGGCTTTGCGTGGAAGCGTCAAGGAATTTTACAATCTGAAAAGAAGCGACAAATATCTTCCGGTAAAAATAATCGTCTCCAACATGGAGCACGATTCGGTCCTAAAAACCGCCGAAGACTTGGAAGCCGAAGGAATCGAAGTCGTTTATCTTCCGGTCGACAGAAAAGGTCTGGTCGACATCGGAAAATTAAAAGCCTCTCTCGATCAAAGAACAGCTTTGGTTTCGGTTCACTACGTCAACAACGAAACCGGCGTCATGGAACCGATTATGGAAATCGGGAAAATCATAAAAAGTTTTCGCGAGAATCTGGGAAGCAAAGAAATTTTTCCGCTTTTCCATTCGGACTGCGTCCAGGCTTTCCAGTATTTCGATTGCTCCCCGAAAACTATCGGCGCCGATCTCATCACCTTATCCGGACACAAGATGTTCGGTCCGAAAGGTGTCGGAGTTTTATATTTCGACCGAATCGTTTCCGGAAGGGAACGCCAGGCCGGAAAGATCATCGGTCTGAAGCCGATTCTTACCGGCGGCGGACAAGAGTTCGGTCTCCGTTCGGGAACGGAAAACGTTCCGGGAATAGTGGGGTTGACCGCAGCCGCGGAAATCAGCGACCGAAAAAGAAAAGAATCTTTCAAAAAAGTTTTGGGTCTCCGCGATTATTTCGCGAAAAACCTGAAAACCCTTGACCGGAAAATCACTTTGAACACTCCGCTCGAAAAAAGCAGCCCCCATATCTTGAATATCCGTTTTCAAGGAATAAGCTCCGAAGAAATGATCGGTCGGCTCGATTTGTTGGGTATCGCTGCTTCGGCCGGCTCGGCTTGTTCGAGCCGTAGCTTGACCTTATCCCACAGCCTTCTTGCCACGGGCCTGCCGGAAAAAGAAACGGCCGAAAGCGTCCGTTTCAGCTTCAGCCGGGAAACTAAAAAATCCGACCTTGCGGCCGGACTCAAAGCCATCAAGAAAATACTCGAAGGATAAGAATCATTCTTCCGGGGTTTTGCTTTCGGGTTTCAAGGCGTCGATCAACGGCTTGGATTCGATTCCCAAAATAGAATTCAATTCTTGGCGATAGGTTTCTTTTTCTATTTTCCGATCGCCGATGATCAAAGTCGGCGTTGTTTTGATATTGTAGATTTGGGAAAGGATTTTGATGATGGAGATGTCTTTATTCGAGACGTCGAAGGAATAAATCATGATTTCCGGATATTCCTGCTTGATCTGCCGAAGCACTTCTCCCTGGTAGACGCAATCTACGCAGGCCCGGTCGAAAAAATAAAGAATGGTCGTGTATTCCTTACCGCACTTTGTTTCTATCTGCTTCAGGGTGAAAAAGTCGCGGATCTCCATCAGCCAGTAGCTCACTTTCATGTTGACCACCTGGGGGTTGTCGGTCGGCAAGCGGTTCGCCACCGATTCGAGTTTCTGGCCGAAAACGTCGGTTTCGTTGGTGAAGTTCAAAATCTGCTCCTCGTACATTTCGCAGCTGACGCTCGAAGTCTTGTCTATCAGGGTAAGCATCTCGAGGGAGTTCCATTCGGATTGAAGGGCGAGGACATCGTTTTGGAGATCTTCTAGCCGCGAGCGGCTCAACCTTTCGCTGAAAGCGAATCCGGCGATGAAAATGGTAAAGGAAATGGCAAAGGCCGCGGCGAATTTGAACAGACTGAATTGTCTTTTGGTTTTATCCATGGGTTATTTGTGCCAAGCGAGTTTTCTGTGAGTCAGTTCGTAGAAAACGGTGATGGCCCAGAATCCGAGCACGAAAAGAGGGTAATAAACGAGAAGATAGGGAACGTAGAACAAGGTCATGTTTTTGAAATCCTTGGGCGAATATTTACGGATGAAATATAGCGAAACGAGCGACAGGCCGAAAATAACGAGGGAAATGATCTGCATGGCCGTCGGCTGGATAAAGAATCTGTCGAACCGGAAAAAGTTGTCGAAACTAAGCGGCGGCACGTGGAAGAGCGTACCGTATTCGAATTTCTTGGCGGCGATGACCATGAGGTTCGCGGCCGAGACGAGGAACAGTCCGAAGGCGACGCTAAGAAGAACGACGGTCGACGGAAAAATGAATAATCCGAAATCTCCGTATACCGGATTCGCGAAAAACTTGCGGTATTTGACGAAATTGCGGATGGTGCCGCGGTTCCACCTGACCCTTTGGTTTTTCAGAGCCTTGATCGTTTTGGGAGCGCTCGTGAAAACTTCGGCGTTGTGGCAATATTCGATCGAATACTGGTGCTTCTGGATCCTCAAGGCGATTTCGCCGTCTTCGGTGATGTTTTCTTCGTCGAATCCGCCGACTTCGTCGAAAATCGATCTCTTGTAAGCGCTGAACGGTCCGGGCGTCACGAGCAAACCGTTGGCGAAAGAGTTCATTTTCCTGATGTAAAAACAGAAAAGATATTCGGCGCTTTGGATTTTCTGGAGGAACGTTTTCGGATCGCGGATCTTCATGGCGGCGACCACCGCCGCCACCCGGTCGCTTTTCGAAAAATAGGGAATCATGTTTTTCAAAGCGTCCGGAGAAACGCACGAATCCGCGTCGAGCGTCACCATTATTTCCGAGTCGATTATCTTGATGGCGGAGTTCATGGTTTTCGCCTTGCCTCCGTGGGGGTTTGGGATCACCCGGATATCTTTAGCCGGATGTTTCTCGGCTTCCGCTTCGGCCGCTTCCAAAGTTTTGTCTTCGGAGCCGTCGTCCATGACGAGAATTTTGAGTTTTTCCGACGGATAATCCAGATTGGCGGCCGAGGCGATGGTCAGGGCGATGTTTTCCTCTTCGTTATAAGCCGGAATGACTATGGCCACGCTCGGATAATCCGCGGGCTCTTCCAAGGAGTCGATTTCGTCTTTGTTCTCGATAAAAGTGAGAAGATAGAAAACAGCCATGAAAAGGGCCACGAATTCCGCCGAATAAGCCGTGATTTGAACAATGTAAGCGAGCATCTTGTCTTATATATAATATATGTAGCTTTATCCCGGATAAAGTGGGACAATAAAGCCAGTTGACCCCAAATTATAGGAATCTTAAAATTATTTGGCAACCAAGCGCCTATAAAAGGTCTCAATCTTGTTTTTTAAATCCATGAATAAAAAATTGGCGGTTTTTTCTTTAATAGTCGTTGTCTTGACGGTTTTCGGCGCAAGCCAAGCCAAAGCAAGCGTTTTCGGAGATTTTTACGACAAATATCTGAAATCTTTCTTTGTTTTGCCCGAAAAACCGGTCAAACAAGAAGAAATAGAGCTTTACGGCCCGACCGACGCCTACGAAAACGCGGTCATCAAGGCGGTGGAAAAAGCGACTCCGAGCGTGGTTTCCATTGTCGTTTCCAAGGATTTGCCCGTTCTCGAAGAGTGTCTTTACGATCCGTTCAACGGCTTTTTCCGGAACGATTTCTTTGATTCGGGTTGGCGCGGACTTACTTTCACCATTCCTTGTCCTTCGGCTGACAAAACCGAGAAGCGGGAAATCGGCGGCGGCACCGGATTCGTGGTTTCCGAAGACGGCCTCATTATCACCAATAACCACGTGGTCTCGGACACCAAGGCCGAATACACGGTCATAATGAATGACACGGACAAGTATGCGGCCACTGTCCTTGTCCGAGACCCGGACAGTGACCTGGCCTTGATGCGGATCCCGATGACCGGACTGTCCGCCTTGCCGCTCGCGGACTCGGACACTGTCAGACTCGGACAGACGGCCATTGCCATTGGCAATGCCCTGGCCGAGTTCGAAAACACAGTGTCTGTCGGTGTTGTTTCGGGTCTCTCTAGGAATGTCACGGCCAAAGACGGACAGACTGGCCGGACAATTACCATTGACAATGTCATACAGACGGACACGGCCATCAACCCCGGTAACTCCGGTGGCCCTCTCTTGAACCTGAAGGCCGAGGTCATCGGCATCAATACGGCCATCGTGTCCGGCGCCGAGAACATCGGCTTTGCCATTCCAGCCAACAAGGTAAAGACGGTCATGGTGAGTCTTTTGGAAGGAAAAGCAGAATAAGTTCCTTAGCGGCTGTTAAGCCATTGATCAATGGCTTAACAAGCGTTAACACACAAAATTGTGGAAAAACCGCTCGAAAGGCATCTGGTCGAGATTTGGAAGCACGGATTATTTGACATCCAGAATCCGAAATTGTTATTTTATTTCAACCGAGTTGTGTCATAATTAGCGTAAATCATCATGAATTCTTTCAATCGTTTCACTTTAAAAGCCCAGGAAGCTCTCCAGTCGGCGCAGGATATTGCTTCGTCCATGAAGCACGGAGAATTCCGCAGTCTTCATCTTTTGTACGCCCTGATCGGCGATTCCGAATCCTTGGTCCAGCCGATTTTGGAAAAACTGAACGTGGATTTCACGGCTCTCGAAGACGACATCAACAACGAATTGCGCCGTTTGCCGAAGATTTTCGGAGAGGCGAACGTTTCCCAGATGTATCTTTCCCAGGAAGTGGTCAAGGTGATCGAAGCCGGAGTCCGCTTCAGCCAGGTGAACAAAGACGAGTTTATTTCCTGCGAACACCTTCTTTTGGGGGTTTTCGAGGTCGTTTCTCCGGCCAAAATACTTCTCGAACGCCATGGCGTCACCCGCGAAGGACTGATGCGGGCCTTGGCCGAGCTTAGAGGGAGCGCTAAAGTGACCGACGAAACTCCGGAATCCAAATTTCAGGTTTTGGAAAAATATTCGGAAAACCTGACGAGCAAGGCCCGCGAAGGCAAACTCGATCCTTTGATCGGCCGCGACGAAGAGTTGCGCCGAGTGATCCAGGTTTTGTCCCGCCGCACCAAAAACAATCCGGTTTTGATCGGCGAGCCGGGTGTGGGCAAAACTGCCATTGTCGAGGGTTTGGCCCAGAAAATAGTTTCCGGAGACGTTCCGGAAACCTTGAAAGGAAAAGAGATCGTTTCACTCGATTTGGGCTCTTTGATCGCCGGCACCAAGTTCCGCGGAGAATTCGAAGACCGATTAAAGGCTTTTATCAAGGAAATCAAGAATTCGAGCGGTAAATTGATTCTTTTTATCGACGAGATCCACATGATCATCGGAGCCGGTTCGGCTGAAGGCGCCATGGACGCCTCCAATTTGTTGAAACCGAGCTTGGCCCGCGGCGAATTGCACGCGATCGGCGCCACGACCACCAAAGAATATCAGCGGCACATAGAAAAAGACGCGGCTTTGGAACGCCGTTTCCAACCGATCATGGTCGAAGAACCGTCTTTGGAAGACAGCGTCACCATTTTGAGGGGGCTCAAGGAAAAATACGAAGTTCATCACGGCTTGAAAATCTCGGACGAAGCTTTGGTCGCGGCCGTCAATCTTTCCGCCCGCTATATTTCCGATAGGTTTTTGCCGGACAAGGCCGTGGATGTCATTGACGAGGCTTCGGCCGCGAGGAAGCTCGAGTCCGAATCCGTGCCCCAATCGATCGACTCTTTGAAAAAACAGATCACCAGTCTGGAAATAGAAAAAAAGGCTTTGAAAAAAGAAACCGGAAGCGAATCCCGTCAAAAAACTATCGACAAATCCCTGAAAGACCTGAAAAAGCAATACGACGACCTTTCCGGAGAATGGCAGGCCGAACGGATGGTTTTCGAGAACGTCCACAATTTGAGAAAAAGGATCGAGGATCTGCGGCGCTCGGCTGAAGTGGCCGAACGCGACGGAGATCTGGAAACCGTGGCCAAGATCCGCTACGGCGAATTGCCCCAGGCGGAAAAAGAATTCAACGCCTACGAGAAAAAGCATTTCGGCGCCAAAGCGCGAAAAGAACGGTTTATCAAGGAGCAAGTCGATGCCGAGGACGTGGCCAAAGTCATTTCCCGCTGGACCGGCGTGCCCGTGGCGAACATGCTCGAGTCCGAAGCCGAGAAACTGACCCGGATCGAAGAAGAATTGGAAAAACGGGTCATTGGCCAGGA
>ENA-UPXM01007213-UPXM01007213.1-activated-sludge-metagenome-genome-assembly--contig:-NODE-7213-length-10062-cov-4.515339_pt1 | contig 10062 bp, 4 predicted proteins | sample MGYA00238178_ERZ772708 | MGnify/ENA primary metagenome ERZ772708 (study PRJEB29002, sample SAMN05720212) | activated sludge metagenome | isolation source: anaerobic digester from wastewater... | reverse complement strand
TTTAATTCTAGATTTACAGCTAACGACTATGTTGGTTCTGTTTTAGCTAAGAATTTCCCTGCCCTTAAAACAGGTTCTGCTGCAGTGGTAACATATAATGTTAACCTTGAGGATATTTCCTATTTGAATGATATCGCTGCCTCAACCAAATACGAGGTTACAGCTGATGATTATACTTCTGTAGGTGGTTCTGTTGAGAAGGTAGGTTATTTTATTCCTTCTTCTCCTGCTGTAGAGAATATACCTAACATCCTTACCTCTGCAATTGCTTCACCCACTGCAGATCAGTTGGCTCTTGTAACATACAAGCAATCTGATATTGAACCATCAACTGGTGGTGGTCCAACTGTGATTGATGTTGATTTGTTAAATGAAAATTTTGAGTCATACTTAAATAAGGATACCATTAAAAACGATGGCTGGTTAAACTATATTGAACAGCATACTTGGTGGTGGTTAGCTAGGGTGTACAATAGTAATGCGTATGCTCAAATGGGTGCAAACAGTGCTCCTGGCCCTGTAGTTGCTTGGCTTGTGTCTCCAGAAATTGATTTGAGCACATCTACAGAAAACACTTTCTCTTTTGATATTAATGTTGGTTACTACAATGCTAGTTGCTTGTCAATATTTATTATGCAGAATGTAGATCCTTCTGATATTGGAGCAGCAACAAAAACCGATGTTACTAGCAATTTCACAATTCCAACGACCCCTACCTCTGGATATGGAACTTTTGCGGCAGCAGGTACAATGGATCTATCTGCATACACAGGGAAAATTCGTATTGGATTTAAGTATAGTGGCGATGGAGCTAATGCCCAAACTACAACTTACCAAGTTGACAATGTACTGGTAAAAGGAAAACAAACCGTTAAGAAGGCTGCAAAAGCTGATTTGTTCAATACTTTTAATGATTTCTATAAATTTGATGGAACAAAATGGAGCCTTTCGTCTTCAGTTATTGCGGTTCAGCCACAAGAGTATGATGCCATGGGCGCTCCTGGAAAGTATAACAACTTTTCTGCTTCAGAACCAGCATCAAAATATCTTCCTATACTACTTGACCAGAAGTTCCCATTTGCACAAGAAGGTGATAAAATTGCTGTAGCATATAACTATTTTGCAAGTAATAGCACCTCTTTGGTTGCAGAAGAATATCGTTTTGAGGGTGGTATTTGGACATCCTATAAAGGAATTGTTTCAGAAACAAGTCAATTTGTTTATGGTAGAGATAAGTGGGTGTTTGATCCAACAGTAACATTTACCATGTCTAAGCCTGACTATCAGTTAATAGTTGACTGGGTTAAAGATGTTCTTAATCGTCCAGAACTAATTGATAGAGGTAATGCAGAATTCTATGCTGGTGCGTCTGCTTATTATGGTAACTATGACATTCGTATATCAAAGCGTGCTCAGTGGGATCCAGATACATATTCCAACCTTACTGATGACGAAGCAAACGCTCTTATCTGGAATCGTCTTAACGAAAGCCTTGTAGTGATGCTTCAAAAGAAGTTCCCAAATGCAGTTGCTCAGGTTTCTGGTGTGGATGTGTTCTACAATGTATCATTTATTGTATATGATGGTATCAGTAAAACATATACCGCAAAGTTCCAGTGTACTGTAGATGGAAGCGCAAATGAAGCACCTACATTTGAACTAATTTCTGGTCCTGCTGTTCTGTAGGTACTAGACATAGATTTTTACCAAAAAGGGAAGCCCAAAAGGCTTCCCTTTTTTATGGGGGGACATGGGTTTTACAAAGCTTTTTGTCGTGGCTAAATCAATTAGTAAAAGGGTTTTGCAACGTTTGTAAAGCTAGGGTGTTGCGGTTATTGCGCTGTAAATCAAGCTTGTTAATAACTTAGTTCGAATGTTAATTACTCGCCACACTTTAGCTTGGCTACACAGGGTTTGGTTTCCTAACTTGCATAGAAATTTTTTTGCCAGTAGGAATTTTCCATTCCTTTTTTAACCAGAAGTTTAAAGTAATAACCATAAACCACCCACACATAATATGAACACGGAGGAAAGTATAACCGTAATGAACGAACTAAAAGAGAAACAGAAAACGTATTTATTCGAAGATGCCGTTGCGGCAACCGTTAAGTACTTTGATGGGGATGAAATGGCAGCCAAGGTTTGGGTTAGCAAGTACGCTCTTAAGGATTCCTTTGGAAAAATCTTTGAGCTCTCGCCCGACGATATGCACCGCAGGCTGGCTAAGGAGATTGCTAGAATTGAGAAGAAGTACCCAAATCCAATGACCGAGGATGAAGTGTTCAATCTTCTAAAGGATTTTAGGTACATTGTTCCGCAGGGCGGCCCAATGACGGGTATTGGCAATAAGTACCAGATAGCATCGCTATCTAACTGCTTTGTTATTGGCAGCAAGGGTAACGCCGATTCCTACGGTGGTATTATGAAAATCGACGAGGAGCAGGTGCAGCTTATGAAGCGCAGGGGTGGCGTTGGGCACGATTTATCGCACATCAGGCCCAAGGGCAGCCCTGTACTAAATAGCGCGCTTACCTCAACTGGTGTAGTACCCTTTATGGAGCGCTACTCAAACTCAACCCGCGAGGTGGCTCAGGATGGCCGTAGAGGCGCCCTAATGCTTAGCATTTCCATTAAACATCCCGACTCGGAGAAGTTTATTGATGCCAAGATGGAGGCAGGCAAAATTACTGGTGCTAACGTATCGGTTAAGCTCGACGATGAGTTTATGCGCTCTGCCATTGAGGGAAAGCCTTACGTACAAAGCTATCCTGTTGATGCCAAGGATCCAAAGTACCGTCAGGAAGTAGATGCACAGGGTATTTGGAAAAAAATTATCCATAACGCATGGAAATCGGCCGAACCTGGTGTGCTTTTCTGGGATACCATTATTCGCGAATCAATTCCCGATTGCTATGCCGACCTTGGATACCGTACCGTATCAACAAATCCCTGTGGAGAAATTCCTCTTTGCCCATACGATAGCTGCCGCTTACTTGCGCTAAACCTATACAGCTACGTTGAGAATCCATTTACTCCACAAGCTAAGTTCAACTTTGAACTTTTCACTAAGCATGTGGCAGCAGCTCAGCGTATAATGGACGATATCATCGATCTTGAGCTAGAGAAAATAGAGGCCATTCAATCTAAAATTGAGAAGGATCCAGAAGGGGAGGAGATTAAACAGGTTGAGATGAACCTTTGGCGCAAAATCCGCCAGAAGGCAATTGAGGGGCGCAGAACGGGTGTTGGTATTACCGCCGAAGGCGATATGCTAGCTGCGTTAAACCTACGCTATGGCTCCGATATTGCTATTGACTTTGCCGTTGAGGTTCAAAAAACGCTTGCCATTGAGGCCTACCGCTCATCGGTTAACATGGCAAAGGAACGTGGTCCATTCCCAATTTACGATCCACATCGTGAGAAGAACAACCCGTTCATCAACCGTATCAAAAACGAGGACGAGCAGCTTTACAACGATATGGTTAAGTATGGCCGTCGTAACATTGCGCTACTAACCATTGCACCAACGGGAACAACCAGCTTAATGACCCAAACCACATCGGGTATTGAGCCTGTTTTCCTTCCTTACTATAAGAGGCGTCGTAAGGTTAACCCTAACGATAAAAACGTAAACATCACCTATACCGATGGTGTAGGTGACTCATGGGAAGAGTTCAATGTATTCCATCATAAATTTCTTGTTTGGCTGGAGGCAAATGGGTATAACGCCAAAGAGGTACAGCAGTATAACGAGGATCAAATACAGGAACTTGTTGCTAAATCGCCATACTACAAGGCAACCTCTAACGATGTTGATTGGGTAAGCAAGGTGAAAATGCAGGGTATGATCCAGAAATGGGTGGACCACTCCATAAGCGTAACCGTAAACCTACCTTCCGATGTTACCGAAGAGGTAGTTGCTAAAGTTTACCAAACTGCATGGGAAAGCGGATGTAAAGGCTGTACCGTTTACCGCGATGGTTCGCGCGATGGCGTTCTTGTATCAACCAAAAAGGAAGAGGCTAAAGTAGAGGAGCTAGTTCCTTCAACTCGTCCAGAAGTTCTTGATTGCGATGTTATCCGTTTCAAGAATAACCACGAGAACTGGATTGCCTTTGTGGGTGTTTTCAACGGCCGTCCGTACGAGATTTTTACTGGTATATCTGAGGATGATGTGCTGCCCATTCCAAAGCTTGTTACTCAGGGAAAAATACTTAAAATAAAGGACGAAAGGGGTAGCCGTTACGATTTTCAGTATGTTGATAAGTATGGGTACACCAACACCATTGGTGGTCTGTCGCACATGTTCAACAAGGAGTTCTGGAACTACGCCAAGCTAATCTCTGGTGTGCTTCGCAACGGAATGCCAATTCCCGATGTGGTTAACTTGGTATCGTCTCTGCGTCTCGATAGCGAAACCATTAACACATGGAAAGCTGGTGTTGAGCGGGCTTTACGCAAGTACATTCCTAATGGAACCAAGGCTAAGGATGGAAAGAAGTGTGCAGAGTGCGGCTCCGATTCACTAATCTACCAAGAGGGCTGCCTAATTTGCACTAGCTGTGGCCACTCTAAATGCGGATAGTATAACGCTTTTTTTCAATAACCTCCGATTCGAGAAACCCCTTTGCAAAACGTTGCTTAGGGGTTTCTCTTTTTTTGTTGTTGTGCTGTAAAGCATTTGTATTCATAGTGAAATCAGCCCATATACAAATAGTTTTGTTTTTATTTTTATGTGCGATTAGAGTAATTGTTAAATTATTGAAAAACAATATATTATTAGCGTATTGGATATGAAAATGTGTATTGAAAAACCAGGTGATGTTAATTACCTTTCTGTTCTTTTCAGGATTTTTGTTTTAGGATTAATCTCTCTGTTTGTTCTTAGAACCGTAACGCTGCTTTCCTTTGGTAACAAAGAGGTTTTTGCTAATTATTTTAGTGATATAGTTAGAGCCTATGGTGTGGGTCTGCGATTTGATGCTAAAGTTTTGGCTATAGGACTATTCCCACTTTTAGTATTTGCAATTATAAGTATCCCATTTAGTTCTGCTAGATATACTAGTGTGTTTCTAAAAATTGTGTTCTCCTATAGTTTTGCCTTGCTCCTTGCCATTTTCCTTATAGGCTATGTTAACTTTTATTTTTACAAATTCTTTCAGGTTAACATAAATGTTCTTGTATTTGGGATACTCGAAGACGATACAGCTGCGATACTTAAATCGGTATGGACCGATTATCCTGTTTTTCTTATCCTTTCAATTATTTCTGTAGTAGGCCTATGTATTTGGCATGCACTAAAAATTTGTGTGTACAGATGCGGCTCAAGGAAATTTCATCTAAGCTACTGGTTGCGCTTTTCGGGAGTGTTTATAGTGGTATTATTCTGGGTTTTTATGGCTAGGGGGTCTTTTGAAACTTCGCCCCTTGATGCTCGCAGTACAACAATATCTACAAATGAGTTTGTAAACTCATTAGCTAGCAATGGTGTTTTTGCTTTAAAAACCGCCTTTTCCGATAAAAAGGCATCAAAAATTAATCCGAACAGCGCACAGTTCCTGTTAGGTTTAGGGTTTAAGGATTCAAATCAAGCGCTAGCCAGTTATTTGGGTGTAGATCCATCATGTCCAGTTGAGGGGCTTGAGTGCTTTAGCGTAACGGACACAAGCACTAATTTACTTAACGCTAAACCCAATGTTGTGTTTATTTTAATGGAAGGGTTCAGCCAGTATTATTACAACCTAAACTCGGCAAAATTTAACCTGCTTTGTGGTTTAGATACCATGTTAGAGCAGAACCAAGCTTATGTGTTTAATAGAATAGTGAGTAGTTGTGCTACAACAATCTACTCGTTAGAAAATTTGCTTATTGGTACACCAATATCCCCAATATCGCAATCGGAGTACTATTGTACCCCTTTTTCAACGGCGGTAACAAAGCCATTTAAGGAAAATGGGTACACCACCAGTTTTGTTACGGGAGGAAAGCTGGGGTGGAGAAATTTAGACAAGTTTCTGGTTAACCAATACTTCGATAGCGTTGAGGGCGATGCAGCCTTAAAGCGATACTGTAACGATGCAAAGAGTTGTGAATGGGGGATTCATGATGAGAGTATTTACGAGAGGGTAATGCAAAAGCTTAACGATAGTAAGGGGACACCCCAGTTTATTTTTGCATTAACCATATCGCACCACACTCCTTTTGATATCCCTGTTGATTATGAAGCTCAAGCACTTGTGCTACCTAATGAGTTAAAGCAAAGACTAAGAACTGATGAAAAACTTGCATTCAAGGGATTCAAAGCATTTCAGTATGCAAATTATTGCTTAGTTAACTTTCTAAAGGATATTCAAAGATCGCCTTTCGCGGCAAATACAATCGTGGCAATTACGGGCGATCATAATACTTTACAGTTTGTTAACTTTGATGCTAACGAATTGTTAATAAAACATTCTGTCCCGTTTATTATTCTTGCTCCCACAAAATACAGACCTGTGCATAATGTTGATAACCAGATTGTAGGCTCTCATCGTAATGTGTTCCCAACAATATTTAATTTGGCACTATCCAATACTCGATACTTTAATACAGGAGAGAGTTTGATAAACCCTAAAGGTGTGAAATCAAACTTTGGAGTTTACAACTACAACACGTTTTATAGTTCTAGTGGTGTTGTTATTGCAAAAGAGCCCCCTTTGTATTTTGCATGGGACTCAACTAACAAGAATAGGCTGAGTCCTGTTAGCCAACCAAGTCAAGAGCTGTTGGACTTACAGCAAAGGGCAAATGCTTATGTTGCTACTATGGGGTGTGAGATTATTAAACAGATTTCCCCCACTAAACAAAAGGTACATTAAAAGGAGGTGCTAACCCCTAGTATAGCTCCAAAAACTCAAACGTATTCCCTGTCCACTCAAGGTAACGCAAAAAATCGGTAGTGCTAATTACCAACGAGGCAGTGTTTAGGTTGGGATGGAAGCTAATGCGTTCAGCATCCTTAAGCGTTTTGTCAATAAAAAGGTGTACGTGATTGTCAGTATCGTTCACTAGTCCAAAAGGAGAAACCGAGCCTGGGGTAAGCCCCAAGTAGCGCATCATCCGCTCGGGTGAGGCAAAGGAGAGCTTCCCCTGCTTTAGCCTTTGCTCAAGATCTCTAATGTTAAGCGATTGGCGGTAGTCAAATACCACTAGGTAGTGCTTATTGCCCTTATGATTCCTAAAAAATAGGTTCTTGCAGTGTGCTGCATCTAAATCCTTCCAGTATTGTGCTGCTATTTCAACCGTTGGGGCAGGAGGGTGAGCTAGGTACTCAAAGGGAATGTTAAGCTGGTTTAGGGTGCTGTAAACCTTAGAATCGCCGTTGTACTCCATGGGGTATGCGTATAATCGTTGGAAAAAAATCTTTAAAAAAGGTTAATTACTGTAAGTATTGTCACCTACTGAGCGACAAACATAGCAATTAGCACAAAAAAGCTCTAATTTTCCATTTATAATCACCCTAAAAAAAGCAATTTGTGATGAAACGAATTACTAGTTTTCTTGTTGCTTTGGCTCTTCTTATTCCCGTAGCAGGATTTTCTGTAGGGAACGAAAAGAACACCAAAGGCATTAGAGAGTTTACTCTTAGCAATGGGCTTACCGTTATTCTTGACGAGAACCATTCGCAACCAGAGGTATTTGGTTTAGTTATAGTTAAGGCTGGAGGAAAAAACGATCCTGCCGATGCAACCGGAATGGCTCACTACCAGGAGCACATGCTCTTTAAGGGCACAACAACGCTTGGTACAGTTAGCTGGGAAAAGGAAAAACCTCATGTTGACAAGATTTTCCAGCTTTACGATGAGCTGGGTAAAACTACCGATGAAGCTAAGCGTACCGAGATTCAGAAGCAGATTAACGAGGAGTCGCTAAAGGCTGCCGAGTACGCAATACCCAATGAGCTCAGCAACCTAATAAATGAAATGGGCGGCACTAGGGTTAATGCAGGTACAGGGCCCGATTATACCGTTTACTACAATAAGTTCCCCTCGAACCAAATTAACCGTTGGCTCGACTTGTATGCTCACCGCTTCTCCGAGCCTGTTTTTCGTAGTTTTCAGGCAGAGTTAGAGGTTGTTTACGAGGAGAAGAACCTGTATAATGATCAGTTCCAGACGCGCCTGCTTGAGGAGTTCCAAAAGCAATTTTTCAAAAATCACCCTTACGGACAGCAAACCATTATTGGTACTATAGAGAATTTAAAGAACCCATCGCTAACCAAGATGTACCAATTCTTTAAAACGTACTATGTATCTAAAAACATGGCTCTTGTTATTTCAGGCGATTTTAATGCCGACGACATTATTCCTGTTATTGAGGAGAAGTTTGGCTCTTGGCAGCGTGGCGATGTTCCTCCTACCCAGAAATGGGACGAGGCTCCTTTTAATGGTCGTGAGTTTCACCAGGCAAAGCTAACACCCATTAAGCTTGGGCTATTGGGTTTCCGTGCCCCATCATCTACCGATAAGGATTATTTAAAAGCTGAAGTTTTATCGCGTTTGCTAAACAATAGCTACTCAACAGGATTACTGGATGCCCTTTCTATAGAGGGAAAGATACTCGCAGCGCAGGCTATTCAAATGCCTTATCAGGATCATGGCGCCATTATCATGTTCTTTGTTCCTAAAATAATAGGACAGAAACTAGAGAGTGCAGAGGCTTTAATCCTAGCAGAGCTGGAGAAGCTTAAACGCGGCGAGTTTGATGAGCAAACGCTTGAGTCCATCAAAAAGGAGATGTATCGCAGCCACATTACGGGTATGGAGGATATTGAGGATAGAGCACTTCTTTTAAGCGATGCTTTTGTTAAAGGCCAATCCATTGCAGAGGCTCTTGACTATCCTAATCAGGTAATGGCCATTACAAAGGATGATGTTGTTGCTATGGCAAATAGAATCTTTGGAAAAGATTTTATGGCGTTCTACTCCAAAATGGGATTCCCAAAGAAGGAGAAAATAGAGAAGCCCGATTACAAACCGTTACAGGCCAATACAAATGCACGAAGCGAGTATGCAAAGCACTTCGAAACCATTCCTGCCTTTGAACCTAACTTTAAAACCATTGATTTTGCTGAAGCGGTTGAAAGATCAACTATTAGCAATGGCATAGAGCTGCTACGCGTTGAGAATCCATTAAACGATGTTTTCTCTCTAACCATTGAGTACAAGGTTGGCGATGCGGCAATCCCTATGCTTGAGTATGCATCGCAAGGAATGGCAATGGGCGGTGCTGGAGACTATAGCGTTAGCCAGCTTAAGGAGGAATTTGCAAAAATTGGCACCTCTTACAGCATCTGTTAAACAAGAAATAGCGCTTATATTGATATACAAGGATTAGAAGCTAATTTGCCACGTACACTGGAACTTGTTGGGCTAATTGTAAGCAACCCTACGCTCGATCAGGCTAAAATTAAAACCATTATTGATGGAGAAAAGACTAACCGAAAAATGGAGCGCTCAGAGCCCGATAATGTTGCACAAGCTTTGTTAGAGTACGGATTGTACAGTAACGAATCAAGTTACCTTAACCGATTGCCGCTTAAGCAGGTAAAGAAGTTGCAAGCGGCCGATTTGGTTGCTGCATTTAAAAAGGCCACAACTTATACTGGGCAAATACGCTTTAGTGGTAAAACTTCACTGGCATCAGTATCTGATATGGTTAAGCAGTACATCCCATTTGCTGAGAATCCTGCTACCGATGCTACTTTGCTAGACCAACCAACACAGCAGTACACCGAGAATACCATCCTTTTTGTTAATAAGCCTAAAGCGCGCCAGAGTAAGATGTTCGTTTTTGTGAACGGACAGCCGTTTACTAAAGATAAGGCCGTTGCCATTGAGGCATTTAACAACTATTTCGGAGGAGGCTTTAACGGGTTAATACTTCAGGAGATAAGGGAGTACCGCTCCTTGGCCTATTCGGCAGGAGGATCGTTCCGAATGCCCCGAGAGGCTGGAAAACCCTATAACTTTGTTGGCTATGTGGGCACCCAAGCCGATAAAACCCTTATTGCCATGGAAACCT
>ENA-UPXM01007212-UPXM01007212.1-activated-sludge-metagenome-genome-assembly--contig:-NODE-7212-length-10064-cov-4.514537_pt1 | contig 10064 bp, 9 predicted proteins | sample MGYA00238178_ERZ772708 | MGnify/ENA primary metagenome ERZ772708 (study PRJEB29002, sample SAMN05720212) | activated sludge metagenome | isolation source: anaerobic digester from wastewater... | reverse complement strand
TATCGGAATACTGTAACTTGTAACAAGTAACCAGTAACTAATTGGGAAGAAGAGGAAGTGGATGGAGCAAGAGGAAAATAACGGAAATTGTCAGAATTCTGTATCTAGTAACTAGTAACTTGTCACTAAAAGGAGACAACGAAATTGGCAAATTGTAATCTGTAACTTTTAAATTTGTGTAAATCCGTAGCATTCGTCTAATCCGTGTTCCCCATCTAATTCGTGTTCCATCAATAAATTTAAACCCAAAACAATGGAAATTAAACTAGTAATTAACGGAACTAACGGCTCGTTTAGAGCTTACGAGAACAATGTTGAGGCTGGTTTTATAAGCTTTACATTGCCCTCAATCTCCACAATTATACTGGAGCACACAGAGGTTTTTCCTGAATTTTCGGGTAAAGGAATTGCCAAAAAATTAGTACTTTCAGCACTTGACTACGCTAAGGAGAACAACCTAACCGTTGAGGCTGTTTGTGAGTATGCTCAAAAGGTAATGGCTAACCTGTAAAGGTTGCTAAATGAGTTTATTAGCGTTGTTGATATTTACAAAATGTATATTACGAATAGCGTAATTATTTATGAGAAAAGAAGTTCAAATTATTTGTGAAAACACAGGTGAAAGGCATATTCTACAACCCGGAATGAGCCTTTCGGAGATAGCTAAGCATCTTAACATTGCCCTTAGCAATCCCATTCTTGGTGCTATGGTCAACAACGAGCTAAAAGAGCTCGACTACGAGGTTTACTCGCCCAAGAACATCCGTTTTATTGATATTACCCATGCAGCAGGGATGCGCATTTACCAGCGCTCGCTGTTCTTTGTGCTGCAAAAAGCCGTTCGCGATATTCTACCCAACGCAAAGGTGCGCTTTGAGCATGCCGTTTCTAAAGGTTTTTACTGTGAAATTGATGGCTGTACAGAGCCCATAGAGCTGCCTCTTATTTTTCGTATAGGCGATAGGATGCGTGAAATTATTGCTGCCGATCTTCCTTTTCGTCGCGATAAGATGCTTACTACCGATGCCATTAAGCTATTTGAGCAGCTGGGTTATACCGATAAGGCCAAGCTATTTACATCGCGCCCAAAGCTCTACTCATCGGTTTACTTTTTGGATGATATGGCCGATTACTTCTTTGGTTGCCTAGCCCCATCAACAGGTTACCTAAAAGTGTTCGACCTTGTAAAGTACTACGAGGGGATGCTCCTAATGATACCCAAACGCCGTAAGCCCAATGAGCTGGAAGATATTGTTATACAGAACAAGATGTTCGATATTTTTCAGGAGTACAAGGATTGGGTCGATATTCTTGGCGTGGGAAGCATTGCCGCCATTAATGAGCAGGTTAAAGCAGGTGGCGCTAGCGAGCTAATTAAAATATCGGAGGCGCTGCACGAGAAGAAGGTTGGCCAAATTGCCGATATGATAACCAGTCGCAAAAACGGAGAAGGCGTGCGCCTTGTGCTTATCTCGGGGCCATCATCATCGGGAAAAACAACATTTGCCAAACGCCTATCCATTCAACTTAAGGTTACGGGGCTAAAGCCATACACCATTTCGCTAGACAACTACTTTGTTGACCGCGAAAAAACCCCGCTCGACGAGCACGGCGAGTACGATTTTGAGAGCATACATGCCCTTGATATCGATAAGTTTAATGAGGATATGGTTCTACTTCTTAATGGCGAGGAGGTGGAGATACCCAAGTTTAGCTTTGAGCAGGGTAAGCGTTTTTACGATGGCACCAAAATGCAGATTGAACCCCATGGAATAATAATCCTTGAGGGAATTCATGCGCTAACCCCAGAGCTAACCCACAAAATACCCAATAAGCAGAAGTTCAAGGTTTACGTAAGCGCCCTTACCTCCCTATCTATAGATGGGATAAACCGCATCCCAACTACCGACAATAGGCTAATTCGCCGCATTACACGAGATTACAAGTATCGGGCTTACAGTGCCTTAGACACCATTCGCCGTTGGGAGAGCGTTCGCCGTGGCGAAGATCACAACATCTTCCCCTACCAAGAGGAGGCCGATGTAATGTTTAACTCGGCCTTGCTATTTGAATTGGGCGTGCTTAAGCGTTACGTTGAGCCAATACTAAGGGAGCTACCACCCAATGTGCCTGAGTATGCCGAGTCAACACGCTTGCTTAAGTTTTTAAGCAACATCAGCCCAATTCCCGATGAGGATATTCCTCCAACATCCATTCTTAGGGAATTCCTAGGTGGGAGCACGTTCTCCTACAAGTAAAAATTAGCATAATAATGCAAGCGCGGGAAGTGTAGCCAGTACATCTTCCCGCTTTTTTTACCTTAACACCCCGTTTCCTCACATAAGAATGGTTGGTACAAGCAAATATTGCGCATCCGTTGTTATAGTGTAATTCCAGAGGCTCATTTTCCCAGCAAATATGCCAAGGTTAATAACTTTTACGTAATTGTTTATAAGTCATTGCATTGATTGATGCTATTGGCTTTTTAATAAATTAAATTTGATATGTGGTTGCTGTTTTAAAATTTAAAATTACCCTGTAACTAAACATTTACAGCCATTTGGTGGTGTGGTATTGTATTATTTTACTATACTTGTACTAAAATAACCGCAACCCGAACATAAGTAAATAAGTGCGGGCACTATGATGAGATCTTTCGTACTTCTTTTTAACATGATAGGTGTGCTTTTCCTCAATTTTATGTTGAGCGAAGATGTGTCCCTGTCTATGGATGTTCCAACAGAGGTAAGTGCAGGTGCCGAATTTGATGTTGAAGTAACCCTCAAAAAAGGAACCCTAGCCAGTTTTGCAAGGTTTCAACAGGATTTACCACTAGGTTTATCTGCTCAAGCCGTTGATCCAGCAAACTCCAACTTCACCTTCGAGAATCAAAAGGTAAAATTTATTTGGCTCCGATTGCCAATGGAATCGGAATTTAAGGTGATGTATCGCATTAGGGTCGATGAGCGGCTTAAAGGGCAGTTCGATCTTAAGGGCTTATTCTCGTACATAGAGGGGAACGAGCGCAAATCGGTACCCGTAGGGTCCAATGCCATTGTTATTCGCCCATCTAGCAAAATAAATCCAGAGCTTATTGTTGATATCAACGAGTTCCAAAACCTTGTACCCGCTCAGCCTCCCGTATCGTTGGTTGCTAGCAACGTACGCTGCATAAGGCAGCAACCCTACGTTTCTGGCGACAATAACGACATGATTGTTAATGTATTGGTTAGCAAGGGTAGCACAGAGAAGTTTGCTAAAATAGAGGAAACTGTTCCTCAAGGATACAGAGCCGAGGCCATAGAAACTCGCGATGCCATTTTCTCTTATAAAGATGGTGTAGTTAAGTTTATTTGGATGAATCTTCCTGCCGAGCAACGTTTTGTTGTATCCTATAAGCTAATTCCCGACAATGGTGTCGGTGAGGCCAATCCTAAGATCGACGGCAAGTTCTCATTTATTCTTAACGATGCAACACAGGTAATAGATGTGGTACAACGTGAGGTAAACCTAACTTCGCCCGATTCAAAGGCTATAGAGGGACTTATCTCTTCGGTTCCAGCACCAAACCTTAGCATACCTACTGGGAAGCAACCCACAAGCACTAGCTTTACTCCTGGTGCCGATGGCGCAGTAGATATTCCCGTTGAGTACAGAAAGATTGAAGGAAAGCCAAGGCGTACGTCTCAGCCTACCGTTGATATGGTAAACATGCTGGAGCCTGAAGATGGCGTTTACTACAGGGTGCAAATTGCTGCAGGACATAGATTGGTAAACGTTAAGCGTTACTTTGGCAAGTATAATATTAAGGAGGAGGTTAGAACAGAAGAGCATCAGGGCTGGTACAAGTACTCTATTGGCTCATTCCCAGAGTACAAGTTGGCTCGCGATTATAGGGTAAACCTTTGGAATACCACCCCAATAAACGATGCTTTTGTTGCGGCCTACAATAATGGAACTCGCATTACAGTTCAGGAGGCACTTATGATTACTAACCAGCAATGGTATCGCTAGTTATAGAATTGGCTAAACTATGCAAAAGATAAACTTTACATACCGCTTTTTAACCATTCTGGCACTGCTTCTCTTTGCCCTTGCGTTTAGCGCGCAAGCCCAGGAGGAGGAGAAGAACTATTGGGAAACACAGCTTGAAGAAGAGGTTGAGGTGCTAAATCCCGTTTACAAACCGGTAATTTCCTTTGGTGCTGGAGTATTCAGCTTTTTAGGCGATGTAAAAAGCCCAGGCATGACGCCCCTTGCTGGCCAGTTTGGTTACCGCGTAAACATGTCCACCCTTTTTGGGAAGAAAAACTTTTTTAAGCTTAACTTCTTTGTGATGATGGGTAGTGTGCGTGGGCACAATTTTGACTACTCCTTAAAGTTTCAGCAGAACCCAGCATTGCTTCCTGTTGACAACGATGGCAATCCCATTTACTTTAACTCTGCCTTTAGCACCGATTTTTTTGAATTTGGTGCAAACGTAGAGTATGGCTTTGGCCATTTTTTTGGAGCCGATAAAAAGTTTAGACCCTTTATTGCTCTGGGTGTGGCACCACTTCAGTTTACCCCAAAGGGCGATTTACGTAATGGGAGCGGGGGGTACTATCACTATTGGAACGATGGCACAATTCGCAATATAGCACAATCTGACCCAAACAGCTGGGCTTCAACCGTTATTAGTCGCGACGGAAAGTACGAAACCGACCTTTCCAAGCAGGACTACTTTGGGCAGGGTTCCTACTCCCGCACCTCAGTGGTATTTCCCCTTGAGGTGGGCTTCGACTTTTATTTGTCCGATAGGGTTAGCCTACGCGTTGCATCGTCAATTCACTATGCGCTTACAGATGATATTGACAACTTAAACCCCACTGCAGCAAAAAAGTACGGGATAAAGGACAATGGCTTTAGCGATATGTTCACATTTACGTACTTCTCTCTTAATCTAGACTTGTGGTCGGATCCTAAGACCATGCTTATTGAAAAATTATTTGCTGATATTGACTACGACTATGTTCTCTTAAATGATCAGGACAATGATTTTATTTTAGACCCATTCGACGAGTGTCCAGATACACCACTAGGCGTTGCTGTTGACACTCTTGGTTGCCCTCTAGATTCTGATACCGATGGTATTTTTGACTATATGGATGATGAGGCAAATACCCCAGTTGGAGCTATTGTTGATGAGCGTGGGGTGCAGCTGTCGGAGGATGTTCTTTCTGATATGTTTAACTTTGGCGACGCAGTTCTTAGGAAAGAGGTTCGTGTTATTCCTGTGGCTCCAATTTGGACACGCAGCGTAACCTTTACTCCTGGTGTAATTCCTGATAAGTTTAAAGCTGTTGATGCCGATGCCGATGGCTATATCTCATTTGCAGAGCTCCTTGCAGCTATTGATAAGTACTTTGATCAGGATTCTCAATTTACAGTGGACGATGTGTATGAGCTTAACGACTTTTTCTTCTCGCAGTAAACAGGTTTATCCCCAAATAAGAAAGCCCCTTAACAAGGGGCTTTTTACATTTATATAGGGCATGTATTAACGTTTCATGTACCTATCCATCTCCCTTTTGGTGTCCTTGGACTTAAGGTCTTCGCGCTTATCATGTAGCTTCTTACCGCGGGCAAGGCCTATCTCTAGCTTCGCAAGCCCTTTGTCGTTTACAAAAAGTTTAATGGCAACAATGGTTAAGCCCTTCTCCTGCGATTGGCGGTGTAGCTTGCGAAGCTCCTTTCCTGTTAGTAGGAGCTTTCTTGGGCGCTTGGGCTCATGGTTATTGTATGTGCCAAAGGTGTACTCGGCTATGTGCATTCCCTTAACCCATAGCTCTCCTTCAATAAAATGGCAGTAACAGTCAACTAGGCTGGCCTTACTCTGCCTAATGGACTTAATCTCTGTCCCCGTAAGCACAATTCCAGCAACGTAGGTTTCAATTATCTCAAACTGAAAAAAGGCCTTTTTATTCTTTATAACTATCTTATTATTTGCCATGGTGTTATGCTATTGTTAAGCTGAATAGAGGGCTTAGTAAGAGCTCAATTATAAAAACTATCATTACAAAAAGGAGGAAGAGAATAAATACGTAACCAACTTTTCGTTCAGCTTTTATGCTAAGCATTGGTCCTATTCCTTTGTAAAAAAGGAATAAGCTGTATAGTCCAAGCAGCATAAAGAACATTCTAGAGGTGGGCATAAAGCGCGATATTGAAGCAACTACAAAGAATACCGACGACGAAAAGGTAATCAGCTTAAGTGCATTGGTTATACTTTTGGTTCCACCAAACGATACAGATAGCTCATTTGCAACATACGAAATGGCTAGTATTCCAAGAACTCCATTTATAAAAGCGGCAAGCAGGTGCCTAAATGCGAACCACGCGTTGTGGCTTATTAAAAACACACCGAGAAACGTTACTGCGGAGCAAATAGCCATTAGTGGAACAATAAAACCCCACACAAGTTGCGATTTGGTCTCCACTTTAGCTTGTTCGTTTAGCCAAGCCGTATCGGGATCTACTATTGTTTGGGCAATGCGCTTTAAATTGCTTATGATATCATTTGTTGTGTATCGGCTCATGAAAGTCGTTGGTTTTAGGACAGTGTACAAAATTAGCTAATTTTACACCATATACTACAATTCTACTATTAAGGATGCCAGATAACCACTACGAACTAATTACTATACTTGGCCCAACGGCAGTAGGCAAAACTGCTGTGGCTGCCAACTTAGCTTTAGCTATTGATGGGGAGATAATTAGCGCCGATTCACGGCAAGTTTACCGAGGGATGGATATTGGTACCGGCAAGGATTTAGCCGATTACACAATCAATTCCATTAGCATACCCTATCACCTTATTGATATTGCTGATGCTGGCGATAAGTACAACGTTTTCAGGTTTCAGTCCGATTTTCTTTCAGCTTACAACCACATTAGGCAGCAGGGGAAGCAGCCTATTCTGTGTGGTGGAACGGGAATGTACATTGAGGCTGTAACCAAGGGGTATAAAATGGTTAGCGTTCCAGTTAACGAGCCACTTAGAGCGGAACTTGATACCAAATCGGATGAAGAGCTGGAGCAGATGCTCCGTTCCTTAAAACAGGTCCATAACCGCTCCGATTTTGATACCCGCAAGCGCACCATACGCGCCATAGAGATTGAGCTGCACCAGCAAAGCAGCGGGCATAGCTTTTCTTTTCCAAGTATAAATAATATCTATTTTGGAATTGCTGTTGATAGGGAGATAAGGCGTAACCGCATAACCCAGCGGCTAAAGGATAGGCTACGTGAGGGGATGATTGATGAGGTGCAAGGTCTTATTAGTGCTGGTGTACCCGTTAGTACCCTTATATTCTATGGGCTGGAGTATAAATTTGTGGCCATGTACCTTGTTGGTGAGCTAACATACAACGACATGTTCTCGCAGCTAAATGCCGCTATCCATCAATTCGCTAAAAGGCAAATGACCTGGTTCAGAAAGATGGAGCGCAGCGGCGATACTATACATTGGATTGATGGTACTTTGCCAATGAATGAGAAAATCAATCGGATTATGAGTACTATACAGCAATTCCATTAATATTTGTAACTTGTTAACTACTAAGTAAAAATACCTCTTAAATGACGACTCTTGGACGCGATATAGATGCCTTACTTAACCGTAATTCCGCTGGGAATATAAGTTTTATCGGATTTTTCTCCACGCATAATGCCATAGAGGTAAAACCGGTGAACAGTTCCGTTTTTGCAAGCGGTGTTAGCGATGAATTATGGTGGTACTCAGCAGCCGATAATATTGCGGATTTTAAACAGTTCCTAAAGGATTTAAAGGGTAGGGTAGCTTACCTTGCAGTACTTACCGACGAGCAGCTGGCCTTAGTAAAAGAGCACTATAGTATTGAGTGGACATTATCGTGCATGCGTTACATTCTCCCAAATAATGTGTCTGTTAGCAATTTACAGGAGGATATTAACCCTAGTAAGCTTAAAGTAACCGATGCCAATAAAGTGTTTACCAACTCTAATTACAGCGCATACACCAACCCTGTTTATATTGCAGGCCAAATTGCCAATGGCCCATCGGCTGGAGTGCGCCTTAATGGGAGTCTTGTTGGTTGGGCACTAACGCACGACGATACCGCTTTGGGCATGATCCATGTTTTGGACAACTATAGGCGCAAAGGGATTGCTCGTGCTCTGGTTGTATCCCTAATTCAACAGGTTAGGCAAAGTAATCGCATCCCTTTTACCTATGTGGAGCATAGCAATGAGGCTTCCAATGGATTGGTGCGTTCGTTAGGGTTTGTTCCCGATAGAAATGTGCATTGGGTTAAAGTAAACCTTAAATAGGAATTGGTATCAGAATAACTGTGTCTCAATAAAGAATGAACATTAACTAAATACAAATGGTAAACGCTATGAGAAAGGTAAACCTACTACTAATGGTTATGGCTTTTGCAGCAACGTTCCAAGGATGCCAACAGGCAGACGACAAGGGGGCTAGCGCTCCCATTCAGATTAACAATGAGCTAACCGCCGACGAGATTAGCAAGGGAATCCTTAGCCCCGAAGTGCTTTGGAAGTTTGGCCGGGTATCTGGTGCCGAGGTGTCACCTTGCGGGAAAATGGTGGTTTACGGCATTAGCCGTTACTCTGTACCCGACAATAAGGGTGTTACTAACCTTTTTATTGTTGATGTTGAGGGCGGAGAGCCTCGCCAGCTAACCGACAACGCAGGTAGCGAGTTCGATGCGCACTGGCGTCCCGATGGTAAGCGAATTGGTTTTATTTCAACCCGTGGCGGCTCAGCGCAAATGTGGGAGATGAATCCCGATGGTACCGATATGGTTCAGGTTACCAACATTGAGGATGGCATTAACACCTTTAAGTACGCTCCATCGGGCGATAGAATCCTTTACACCAAGGATGTTAAGTTTGTTAAGGTTACAGGTGCCGAGATTCATCCCGATATGCCAAAATCTACAATGAAAGTTTACGATAACCTTATGGCTCGCCACTGGGATCATTGGGAAGATGGTGCTTACAGCCACATCTTTGTTGCCGATTATAATAACGGTAAGGTTGGCGCTGGTAAGGATATTATGGAGGGCGAGATTTTTGAGGCTCCCCTTTCTCCATACTTCGATGCTGGCGATATCACCTTTAGCCCTTGTGGAAAGATGATTGTGTACGCTTGCAAAAAGCAGTACGGAAGAGATTTTGCTGTTAGCACAAACTCCGATCTTTTCCTTTACAACATAGAAACTGGCGAAACCAAGAACCTAACCGAGGAAAACGTTGGTTACGATAAGTATCCTGCATTCTCGCCCGATGGCAAAATGCTTGCATGGCAAAGCATGGAAACCCCAGGTTACGAGAGCGATAAGCACCGCCTGTTTGTGATGGATTTGGCCACTGGAACCAAACAGTACCTTACCAAAAACTTTGACCAGAACGCCGACCAAATTACCTGGAGTGCCGATGGTAAGTTTATCTACTTTATTAGCGGAACTAAGGGTACTGAGCAGCTTTACAAAATGGATCCTCAAACCCTTGAAATAGTTCAAATTACTACAGGTAAGCACAACTACTCTTGGTTTGGTTTTGGCAATGGTGCTTTAGTAGCTCAAAAAATGAGCATGAGCATGGCTGCAGAGCTTGTTCGTGTTGATGAGGCTACTGGTGCCGATACTCAGCTTACTTTTACCAATAAGAATATTTACGAGAATATTAAAATGGGCGAGGTGCAGGAGCGTTGGGTTAAAACAACCGATGGAAAGGACATGCTTGTTTGGGTTATTCTACCTCCTAACTTTGATGCAACAAAAAAATATCCAGCGCTTCTTTACTGCCAAGGTGGACCACAAAGTACCGTTGGACAGTTCTTTAGCTACCGCTGGAACTTCCAAATTATGGCTGCTCATGGCTATGTTGTTGTTGCTCCAAATCGTAGGGGTGTACCATCGTTTGGGCAGGAGTGGAACGCCCAAATATCTGGCGACTATAGCGGTCAGAACATTAAGGATTACCTAAGTGCAATTGACGATGTTGCCAAAGAGTCATGG
>ENA-UPXM01007209-UPXM01007209.1-activated-sludge-metagenome-genome-assembly--contig:-NODE-7209-length-10067-cov-4.377847_pt1 | contig 10067 bp, 10 predicted proteins | sample MGYA00238178_ERZ772708 | MGnify/ENA primary metagenome ERZ772708 (study PRJEB29002, sample SAMN05720212) | activated sludge metagenome | isolation source: anaerobic digester from wastewater... | reverse complement strand
CTGCTGTGTACCAATCAGAGTATAAGAATTGGATTTACAATAATGTATCCCAAAATTTCGAGGTAACTATTCTAGTAGACCCAAAGGGGGATAAAGAAGGTGCAAAGCGATTAGAAAAGGAATTCGATGAAAATATCCTCACAATGATGAGGAAGAAAAAGAAGAATTCTCTTAATTATCTTCAAAATAATCCAGGTCAATCTTTTTTACAATATAACGGGATTCTTCAGAAACGCCAATATCATGATCAATCATTAATTGTGTCAGCTGTTCTCCATCGATAAGAACAACATTTTGTTGAATAAAAGACACGTAATCTTTTGCATTATCCGTGAATTTTGAAGTTGTAATAAATACGCCCTTCTTTGCGCGATTACCTGCAAGACTGCCCACAAACGCCTGAATTTCTGGTCTTCCGACTGTGTTCTGCCAGCGTTTTGCTTGAACATTTATGACATCCAGTCCAAGTTTATCCTCTTTGATAATGCCGTCAATTCCACCATCCCCTGATTTCCCTACCCGCTGCCCAGCATCACTTCTCGAACCTCCATACCCCATTCCAACGAGAAGATCTATCACCAGACGTTCAAAAAATTCAGGCGAACAGCTCTTTACCCGTTCAAGGAGGTCGTGTGCAAGTTCGTTCCGTAGGTCTTGATAACTACCATCCAGGATTTCCTCTGGGGTGAGATCTGATGTTTGTTCTGGTTCCGTTTCTCGCGTATAATTTTTAAATTCCAAATATTCAGGAAATTGCTCTAAAAAATTTGTATCAATTTTTGGTGGATTCTTCTTGAGAACTTCCTTTCCCCGTTCAGTGATTTTTATCAAACCTCTCGAGGGAGTTGATAGCAAACCTGCTTTTTTGAGATACGTTCGTGCCCATCCAATCCGATTCTCATATCTGTATTGTTTCCCGCTAGGGAGGAGTTGGGTTCTCTCTTCATGAGATAAATTGAACATTTCGGCAGCTTTTTCGATAACTTCCCGCATCTTATGTTCTTCTCCATCTTTCACTATTCTGAGTATTGGAAGCATAAACTGCTGAAAGTCGGGAATTGTCATTTATTTCACAATATTCCATCAGACCGAATCTTTGATTAAAGTTATCCCCCACCCCATACATTCACCCACCATGGTTCCTGCCTATATAGATCCGGTCCAGAAATGATCTCTTCAAAAAGAAGATTGAATTTCTCATTGGAATAAATAAAAAAATTGATTTTGCTTAAAGCTTTTATTGATTTATGTCAGATATCAACAAAAAAGCAGAAAAACTGGAGATAATCGAATCCAAAATAAAAAATAATGAATATACCTCTGAAATTAAGAATACCAAGGAGTTCGGAGGGGCAGATGTAATAATCTCGGCTGAATTAACCTCTCAAAACGAGAGATGGATAAAAGATCAGCCTTCTGTAATCTCATTTCAGAAGACAATTCCAGGAAAAAGACTTGTTATTACACCATATTCATTAGAACTTAGCTGGCTTTTTTACCAATTAAAGGACGTCTTTAAAGAATCTTTAGATTACGTCTCAAAATATGATTTTTATGGTTCTCTTGCACAAGCAGCTATAGATTTTATAAATAAAAGCGGACCTGAATATGAATGTAATTCTCTGCTAATTGCTGTTTTGGAAGAAGCAAAGAGGATCGGATAATGAATCTGCCTAAAGACACAAATCTCCCTTTTTTTGCCTATGGTGTCTTTAAACCGGGCCAGCTGGGGTTTTTCCAGATAAAGGATTTCACGGACAAATATTCCCCATATGATATTACAGGTGTTCTCTATGAAAGAGACGGGGTACCTCTTTTTAATCCGGAAAAAGCGTATTCGAAGGTAAAGGGATATTTAATCACTTTCAAAGAAAATCAGCAAGATGAAGCCTATAAGAGAATAGCAGACACAGAACCAGATTACCAGTACACATGGGATACTGTTGAAATAAGTGGGACAGGCAAAGCCAATATTCTAGCAGGAAAGAAGATAAAAAAGGGTAGTATTCTATGTGAATATAATTACTATGATGGCAATAAGGACCCTTTATTCAATGAAGCCCTTGAGATTATTGAATCAATGTTAATCAAAAAGCCCCAATCATCAGAGATGAAACATGATTTTTCAAATCCAATCTCTGAAATTTTCTATCTTCAAATGGCATATATGCTGTTATGGTCATCAATTGAACGATATGGAAGTTTAAAATATGGGATGAGATTGGGACCCGTTGATAGGAATAAAAAAATGTCTTCTGAACCTGCTTTTAGAGAGGGGTTGAGAAATACTGTTAAAGGAGAAAGAACTGTTTTTTCCGCAATTGAACCCCAAAAAAAATAGTCCTTAATCCAGAAAAACCCGAAAAGTCAATGGATTACTATTACCAGATTCGAAGTAATACAGTGCATCGGGGTAAATCAGTGTTTCACGATAAAGAATTGATCGAAGCTTCATTAAAAGAACTACTTACAATTTTCAGAGGAATGCTTTCAGAATCCTTCAAATCAGCATCCGTTCGAATTAATGATGTTGACAATTATCAGTAAAATTACAAAATACCTAATTTTTATGGAAAAAGTGCCTCTTCAAGTTTTTTATCAAAGAAATAAAATTGCAATGTAACCGTATCCCCGAGCATGATGATTTAAGACCATCTAGAATGCATTACAAAAAGGAGACAGATTTGAATGAAGAATGTTGATATGAAGCTGAACGGAAATCAATTGGTAATAACCGTAGATATAACAAAGGAATTTGGACCGTCAAAGTCAGGAAAATCCATCACAATAGCGTCAACGGAAGGAAACGTATCCATTCCAGACAACGAGGATATAAAAATCGGACTGAATATCTATCGAAAAATCTAATTTTTTATTAATTTAAAGAATATCCGTGTCTAAACATTTATTCAATGTCAATCATCCCAAAAATCAAGATGTGTTCTTCCTATAATGGATTTGCTATTTCCGAATATCATTCAACCAATCCACTCACACATGCAATATACTTCCCAGCCTCGGTAATGGTAAAATAATATTGTCTCCCTCGTTTTTCTCGGCTGATGTACTCTTGATATTCCAATTCCTTCAGGCAACTAGAATTTATCCGATTCAAAAGCTTTCGGCTCAGTTGCGGTTTTTTATCCCGCCCAACACCGGAAGGTATCTTTTCAAAACCAGGAACCCCTTTTTGTTTTAAATATGAAAAAATATCTTCAGTATTCATCTCTCCTTTACCCTGGAGATCTCTCCGGAAAAGTTCTGCAAGCAGAAGCAGGCTATCATGTTTCGGCATCATGATTTGGAAGCTCTGAAGCATTTCAGTCTTCCCGGTTTTGACAATACTGATCCCATGTGTGGATTCTTCATGAGCAAGAGCGCCAGTTGCATATGCATCGGCGGGAACATAATATGCCATAACTCCATGAACCATTGCGGCTATCGTAACGGCGAACGAGGTTTTCCTTCCACACGCGGACATATTTACAAAAACCTGGTTGCCCTGTTCCTTCTCTCTGACGATTAGTCGTGAAATTATTCGCATTACTTCTAAAATCTCAAACATCTCAACGGGCTGAGAAATTACCTCGATCTGCAAATCCTTTAATCGCCGAATAACCTCGCTTGTATAATGTTGTTGTTTCTCTCTCATTACCACATCATGATCTGATTCTGGAGGGATAGCGAGGAGATAAACACGATCTGCCTTTTTTTTCGTGAAGGGTTGGACAGCACGATCAATTTCATGGCCGAGCGGTATGATGTGCACGGTATCTGGGATATCACCGGATGAAGGAGACATATTAAAAAATGGAAATAGGATCTATTTGTTCATATTGTTCACATCATTCACATGAATTTATTGATAATATTGTAGCGTCTTTCAATAGGATGAGGAATGCAAAATGAGAATCAACTTCCAGGGTTGTGTTGGACGACGGATGACCTTTGTCGGCATTTTCTGGAAATACGGCACTTTTTCCAATCGGATAGGTACAGGAAGGACCATACTTCTACGATCTGTCCAGGATATCAATGGACACACGTTTGCCGATCATGTTTGGATCAATTATACCGTAGGGTTTGATGCGGTTGGAGAATTCGAAAGAGGCGATATGGTCCAGTTTGAGGCTACAGTCTCTGAGTACGTGAAAGGATATATGGGCGGGAAGATTGAGGGTCGTCTCAAGCGGCCGCTTCAGGTCGATTACAGACTAAAGTACCCTCGAAAGGTTAAGTTACTCCAGAACAATCTTACTTTAAGTGTCCATTCACAAGCACCTCGTCCGATTGAAATGAAGGTGTGATATGAAAAGAGCAGTGAGAAAAGCAATGTCACACAATGAACGCTGCAAAGACTGCAAAGTCCGGGTAAAGGAACTATTAGAGCAATTATACGGACAGGTGGAGCTTAATTATCGTTTCAGGATACCCACGAAACCGGAGGAGTTCAGAAATAATCCTCAATATGAGATACTCAATGAGATCTATACTGCTCTTCAAAAATACCGAAATTTCAACGACTTTGTGAGGGCATCGTATGTTGATGTCGATTTTTATCTTCCAGATCAGAACATTGTCATTGAATTTGATGAATCACAACATTTCACAGAAGCGAGAAGAATAGCCCTTTTGCACTATCCTGAAAACCTGCCGCTAGGATTTTCGCCGGAGAAATGGGTGAGATTGTGTGATTCGATTCAGGCGATGGATAATGATCCCCCTTACCGGGATGAACAGCGTGCCTGGTATGATGTAATTCGCGATTTCTTACCCCAGTTGGCAGGGATCCAAAAAACAGTACGGATATTTGCCGGGGATATGACATGGTGCACACTGAATACAGGAAAATTCGAGGACATAAAAAAATTCAAACAAACAATTGAGGACAATCCAAATCCTGCAAAGCCCACCAAGATATCTCCTTGGCCTACAAAAACCGAAAACGATCGTTATATCCTTGATGCATTTATCTGGTTTGAATATTTACTCAATAAATTGAAATTGCAGTATCTCATCGACTGCTTTGAAGGGACCTTCAATCTCGAGGCTCCTTATCTGAAAAATCCGCAGAACGAGCAAAAAATTCTCAACTCCCGCAACGGTCGGGCATTCAAAGCCTATTTCAACATGCATATCCGGAATGTCGGATACGAAGGCCCACTAATCAAGGATCGGAATCCCGGTGAATTAAAGGTGGTCAAGGATATTACTGAATTAAATGAATTGCTGAAGCAGAGCATCACAACGTCTGACAATTGGTTAGCGTTATTCTCTGAATATCTCCTCATAAAGACCGTTGTTCACGAGATCTATGTTGACACCGTGTATGAAGAGAACAAACTAAAATACGGCTTACCCACCCTTGAAGACTTAATTGTTGAAACAAAGAATAATGAAAAAATATCCCTCTTTCAAGGGAAAAAACTGAGAGATTATATCATCAACTCTCTGCTGTTGGGAATTGATCCTTCGGGAAATACTCCAAGCCAACTTCAAAAGGCCCACCTTATGCACAGTAATCCTGGTTCTTTTGATCGATTCCTCTCCCAGAGGAAGGAATGGGTTGGAATCGCATACAGAGACATTGGTAAGAATCAACCAAATATGAAAAAAGAAAATCTTGCATCGGTTCTCCAATGGGATCGGAATTCACTCTGTGCTTTTGATGCGGGGCCGGTTTTCATAAGAAAAAGAAAAGAATTTCTTGTACCATTGTTCTGCCAATCCATTTCCATGTACGATAAATGGAATTCAACGCTTTCATTGAGGGAAAAATTAGATGAGGCAATGGGCAATGATGTCAATATCCTCGTCGGGTCTTACTGGGAATATTTCCTTGAAGGCCAGAATCTGAATTTTATTGAGAATAATAAACACTATGCTGAAATCATGAGGAAGATCGAAAAGGAACTCGATGCCCGATTCCAGGCACTCGATGTTGCTGAATTGGCCGAAATCTATCATCACTTTTCTGGCCATATCGAAATGCCGCGATCAATTTCATCATCACAAAAACAAATTACAAGGGCAAAACCTGTCTCCTCTCAAGGTAATGGAAGGATTAACCAAATCGCAGACATATTTGAAAAGAAAAATACGATTCTTCCCCCGGTAAAACGACGGATATTCAACAATCACACACAAATCCGGTTTTATCATCCCGAGTGGCCAAAAATCGACAATAAACCCAATCAATCAATATACTATGAAATTAATGACTGGAATTGTTACGGAAAAAAGGAAATTAGAATCGAGATTCAGTTCTGGAATGAATTTTTCGTTGAAATTGGGGAAAAAATCCATGAAAAAAGCGAATTCATTCGCAATAAGATGCCCCAGAATCCTTCTGTAGAATGGAATACAACAACGAGTGCTGGATTAAATCGGTTACAATATCTATACCAAGATACCGCAAATCCCGAACAGATTGCCCAGAGCATGGAAATTCTTATCAAAAATACACAGGAGATGATAAATGAATGGCTGAAAGCAAAACTGATGGGGCATTATTGAACATCTGTCCTTTCACTCTGTCTGCATCGCCAGCAAGGTGCAGGGGTTCTGAATGCACTTTATGGATTTGCAATGAGTGTGCTATCCGTATGATTGCAAGAAACACTCTGGAACTAGTCCAGGCGAGTAAGCAAATTAAGGAAAGAGTCAGATTGCTGTAAGAGAAGGGGAGGCCCTTGTTGTATTATCCCCAAATCCTTCCTCAACGCCTCCAGTATCGCTTTATACTCTGGACTATCTTTTGCTCTCTCTACTGACTCATCAATCTCCATCGCTGCCTTTTCATTCAAGGACATGGAACATTTTGCACAATACTGAGCATAATGAGCATTCATGGCCTTACATCGAGGGCATTGAACAGGTTCAAGTTTCATCTCCGACTGCGGGGTTTCAACTTCTACGATCCCTGCATTTGCCAGCAATTTGCGTTCCACGTCTGCTCCTGACAGGTGGACATACACCTCGGGCATAGAACCTTATGCCTGTGAACGCGAAGGTCAACAGCAGGAAAAGTGACAAAATTCCGTCTCTTGATTTTATCGAGGAGAGAAGAGACTCTCTTATCCAATATTGGAATCTGCTAATAAACACGCATCCAAATATGTTCAGGCGTGGAATTTCCCTATCACTTACCGGATCGCCGGGCTCCCGGGCTGATCTGATGGACCTGGCTATCGAAAGAATGAAGGAGAAATGCGAATACCTGATTGAAGTCAGGGGGTACGAAGCATGGAGAATATGAACTGTCCGTTCTGTTCACCAAAAAGGGACGAGATCGTTGTCGAAAATGATCTGTGCTACGCTCGATGGGACAAGTTTCCTGTATCAGACGGGCACATCCTGGTCATTCCCTTCCGGCATGTCCGGGACCTCTTTGGCCTGGATGGTGATGAATGGACCGCAACATTCGCCCTGGTTGAAGAGTGCAAACGGGTTATTGAATCCAAAAACTCTCCGGATGGATACAATATCGGGTGGAATGTCGGAATACCTGCTGGCCAGACGATCATGCACTGTCACTGTCATGTTATTCCAAGGTACGAGGGAGATATCGAAAACCCCACAGGAGGAATCAGGGGAGTGATTCCGAAGAAGAGGATATATTGAATGGAGGGATCACTGATGAGTCCCTCGCCTACCGGCATCGTTGGCGGCCTACGCTACGCTTGCTCTTGATGCTCCTCTTTCTGTTGACCCCTTCACTCTGCCAGCCGGGCCGCTCTCTTCGTTCGATCTCACTGTCTGTCAGGTGGACTTGTCGATATACGTGTCTCTGATGATTTCCCTGGGCCGAAAGGCCATCATAACAATGATTGCCTCTACTCCGGGGAGAGGTGGAGCCCGACCCAAGGGGTGCGGTGAGAAGGGGATACTTGCCTACCCCCGGTGCGATGTGAGGAGTGAGAGTGAGAAGTTATTTTGAGAATTTTTATTTTGAATTTTGCATTAACTATAAGCGCTCTCAAAAACCTATCAAAATTATTCATGCAAGATCGATATTTTCCTTTAATTGGTGCTGCACTGTTTTTTCTAGTCTTTATAATCGGGCTGCTTTTTCATGACAATTCATTGTTTTTCAATATCCTAATTTCCATTGGATTTCTGGGCTTTTTAATTTCAATTGGTTCATATTATTTTTTTGAATATAAAAGTCCCATTTCCCGAGAAAGAGCCGCAAAAAGTAAAAATAAGATTTCTGCAAACATAGAACCCCAATCAAAATACTCCAAGTTCTTACAAGGGAAAACTCAACGAAAAATCATTGACATGTGTGATATGGATGGTTGTCAAAACGTAGGATATTATTATCCCTGTACATATTGTGGGAAATTTTTTTGTGAAAATCACCGTCTGCCTGATCAGCATAACTGCGAAAATATACAAAAATGGAGAGACAAATACCCCCCTGCTGTAAGTATAGACTATACACAAAGTGGAAAAATTTTCACAAACGATTCAAGAGATTTTAATAGAAAGTCTTGATTCAACTAACATAAAATTTCAAGATTCAAGTTAGAAATCTTCTCGATTACCCATAATAGAATTTGTAATAGATTTAAGACTAGAAAGTTTTATTTTTCACAAATATGGAAATTCCAATCATAATGTGGGAAAAGATCCAATTCCATGAATTACCAAGTTGGCTTCAACGGAAATGGGATCGCCACAATTTTAGGATAGAGAAAAAAGTTGTAAAAGTGTTTCATAACGACCAGTACTCTTTCAAAGTTCTTCATATCCGTGATCGAAGAGGCAGAATCCATACTCACTGCTGGAAAAGATATAATCATCCGACTAAATTAAAATATGAGAGCATTAAGCCAGTAATTATCGTTGCAGCATTATTTTTTGTCGGATTTTTTCTGTATACTCAGCCAGGTTTTTTTACCGACCTAATCCCCAAAATAGATCCCCTAATTTCAACTCAAAACATAGAATTCCCAATTGAAAATTCGCAGCAGGGCTATACTGGAAGGTATAAAGTGGGAAATATCGCCACAGACAATGCAGGAACAGAAAGAATGGCGATAGTCAGCAATAACTTCAAAGGCCAATATTACGTCAAGAAAGTATACCTGGAAGCATCTCGAAAGGGATGGTACACAATGGGGAAAATAGATGCAATATGGGTCTCCTATAGCCAGGTAGAATCACAGTATCCGGTCGCTTGGAGTGGGGGAATCATGGATACTGCTCACATTCCTGACAGAGACTGGACTTCATCCGGAGATCAGACTTCAATTCAACCCCATAAAACAATATCGACTTCCACCTATTCCATTTCATCGACTAGCACTGCGAATGCACAATCATTGAATATCTATGAAATTGAAAGACAGATTTTCTCCCTGACGAATAATGAGAGGTCAAGCCGGGGTATTGCACCTCTTCTGTGGGATGATAGGCTTGCTATTATAGCCCGAGATCACAGTGAAGACATGGCCAGGAATGGGTATATCGGACATGTAAATCTCCAGGGAGAAGATCCGACAGCGAGGGCTATCCGTCACGGTTTTTCGGTCCATAAGGAAATCGGCGGAGGATGGTATTCAGAAGGGATTGGTGAAAACATCGCCGAGATGTCAACAGGCTTGGTTATGCTGACTTGTCCAAGCGAGACGGTCAGAGTATCCAATTCTGCCTCTGGTATCGCCAATGCAATGATGGATGCTTGGATGAACCATGATAGCTGCCAGGGAAATGGTCATAGAGATAATATCTTACGTTCACAATATAGCCATATTGGAATTGGTGTTGCCTATGATGGTTCACATTACATAGCAACGCAGGATTTCTGGTAAGGTTGAATGAAACATTGAATATCTACGTGTGGTGAGAGATGAAAATAAAACGACTTCACTCTTCTCTTAAAAATTATTTTATTTTTTGGACAATTTGCCCAATTATGAATATTCCCAGTCCCATTAAAATATAAAACAGAAATCCTTCGGTAACATTGAAATACAAGAGTATTAATCGGACTATCCAAAAAGAAAAGATTGTGATGAAGGTCCAAAGCAAAAATTGTTTATTCAAACGCATTGTTTCAT
>ENA-UPXM01007197-UPXM01007197.1-activated-sludge-metagenome-genome-assembly--contig:-NODE-7197-length-10074-cov-6.044615_pt1 | contig 10074 bp, 9 predicted proteins | sample MGYA00238178_ERZ772708 | MGnify/ENA primary metagenome ERZ772708 (study PRJEB29002, sample SAMN05720212) | activated sludge metagenome | isolation source: anaerobic digester from wastewater... | reverse complement strand
CAAAAGACAGTAAAGACAAAGGTGTTGTTATTAAAAGTGTTGAGGAAAGACTTGTTGATGACATATTATCTAAACCAATTAGTAAGGAGAAAAATGATATGTCAAACCCCCAAGTGGCAAAGACGGAAAAAAGCCCTCTGTCAGAGCCTACCTCAGACAACAAAAACAAGTCAGACAAGGGTACTAAATCTGAAAAACCATCTGTTAGAGAAGAAATAAAATCAATAAGAGAAGAACAGAAGAAAGAAAAAGATTTAGATAAGTCTGAACTAAAAAATGAAAAGTCAGAAAAAAACAATACCACAAAACACAAACAACCTAAATCAAAAAAGAAAAAATCAAAGGAAAGAGGGTAAGAGATTATGAATGATTTTGATGATATTATGGCTAAAGCCAATGGTGGCAATAACACTAAAAAAGAAAAAACTTTTGATAAAAATGCTTGGATAGAAAAGAAACAACAAGAAAGACAAGAAGTATATGATTTAATGGATAAAACGGCAGATGAAATAAAAACAGATATTAACAAGTATAAACAATACCTAGATGTTCAAGGCAGATTTGATAAATATTCTGTTGGTAATGCACTTGTTATATCAGCTACTTTACCAAATGCTACACAAATAAAAGAGTTTGATGACTGGAAAGAAGCAGGAGCATTCATTAAAAAAGGTGCTAATGGAATTAAGATATTAGAACCAGGAGATTCATATACAAGGGCAGATGGCAGTTCTGCTATATCTTATAATGTTAAGAAAATGTTTGATATATCACAAACAACTTCTAAACAAAAACCTAGAACTATTAGTTATGATGATAAGGTTAAATTAACTGCTCTTTTAAAAGACTGTCCTGTTGATATTAAAGCAGTAGATGAAATACCTAATAGTGATAAAGTTGCATTATGGAGCAAAGAAGATAATGCTTTATATGTTCAAAGAGGTGGAGAAACTGCAACAATATTTAAACAACTTGCAAAAGAACTTACTAGAGTAGCACTTGAAGAAACTGGCAATAATGAATTAGATAATTTTAAATGTAGTTCTACTTCATATATGCTTTGCAAGAAATATGGAATAGATGTATCAGATATAAACATCAATTCTATTCCAGAGGCAGTTAAAAATATGAGTGCTAGTGAAGTAAGAAATGAATTAACTTCTATGCGTAGTGCAATGGAAGATATAAACACTAGAATGAGTGCTTTCTTTGAAAACATTTCAAGAACACAAAAGAATAAAGAATACGAAAGATAGGAGGAAAGTATGAAAGAAGAAATTAAAGTGTTGGAACTTGATAAATATGAACTAGGTATTCTAATCAATGCTTTAAATGAGTTTAGAAATAAACTTATTAAAGATGGCAAAGAAACAGAATATGTAGATGAAGTATTATTAAGAGCCATTGACGCCCCACCTAAAAAAAAAGTTCTCACAAGGTCTATGAGGAGAGATGAACACAGATTCTAATTATCCAAAGTGGGTGTATTGTATTGGACTAATACCTACGATATGGTTAGCACTTTTAATTGCACCATCAATAAATGGAGGATTGCCACAAGTAATAAAGGATTTTTCTGATGTACTTGGCAATCCTTTTAATATTACTTGGTGTGCTGATTCGTTAAAAGTAATATTTATATTGATAATATGTTATGTGATGGCAATTACAATATATTTATCTACTAAAAAGAATTATCGTAGGAGAGAAGAACACGGCTCTGCAAAGTGGGGTAATGCAACCGAAATAAACAAAAAGTACAAACAAAGTCCAATAGAGAATAATAAAATACTGACACAAAATGTGTATTTAGGATTAGATGGAAAAAAGCATAGAAGAAACTTAAATGTATTAGTTTGTGGTGGTAGTGGTGCAGGAAAAACAAGGTTTTATTGCAAACCGAATGTAATGCAGTGTAATACTTCAATGGTAATTCTTGACCCAAAAGGCGAGATTGTAAGAGATACAGGGGCATTGCTTAAAAAGAAAGGTTATGAGGTTAAAGTTTTGGATTTAATAAATATGGAAAAAAGTCATTGCTATAATCCATTTGTTTATCTAAAAAATGATAATGATGTTCAAAAGTTAGTTACTAATCTTTTTAAAGCAACAACACCAAAAGGAAGTCAAAGTAATGATCCATTTTGGGATACAGCAGCGAGTATGTTATTACTAGCACTTGTTTTTTATTTGAAATATGAAGCACCAGATGATGAGCAAAATTTCCCAATGGTAATGGAACTACTTCGAGCAGGAGAAGTACACGAAGATGATGATACTTATGTAAGCCCACTTGATGTATTATTTAATAGATTGGAAGAAAGAGAACCAGAGCATATTGCAGTTAAGTATTATAGAGATTATCACTCTGGTAGTGCTAAAACTCTAAAATCTATTCAAATAACTTTGGCTGCAAGATTAGAAAAGTTTAATCTTGAAAGTTTAGCGTCTTTAACTGCGACTGATGAATTGGATTTGCCATCATTAGGAGAAAAGAAAACTGCACTTTTTGCACTTATACCAGACAATGATACAAGTTTTAATTTTATAGTTAGTATTTTATACACTCAACTGTTCCAGCAGTTGTTTTTTTTAGCAGACCATAAGTATGGGGGAAGTCTTCCAGTACAAGTTCATTTTGTAATGGACGAATTTGCAAATGTAAGCCTTCCAGATGATTTTGACAAAATTCTTTCCGTGATGAGGTCAAGACAGGTTTCCGTGAGTATCGTGTTGCAAAATCTAGCTCAGTTAAAAGCCTTATTTGAAAAACAATGGGAAAGTATTATAGGAAATTGTGATGAATTTTTATACCTTGGTGGTAATGAACAATCAACCCATAAATATGTATCAGAATTGCTTGGTAAAGAAACTATCGACACAAATACCTATGGAAAATCAAGTGGTAGAAGTGGAAACTACTCTACTAATTATCAAATAAGTGGTAGAGAATTATTAACTCCAGATGAAGTAAGATTACTAGATAACAAGTATGCAATTCTTTTTATAAGAGGGGAAAGACCAATTATGGACTTTAAATATGATATTTTAAAGCACCCAAATGTAGCCTTTACTACTGATGGAAAAGAAAAGCCTTACTTACACGGAGGAACAGAAAATGCTATTGCTTCAATTAGTATTGATGAAAATGTAGATAACTACGATTTTACAGAAATTGAAGAATTAGCAGATGATTATGAAATTATTACTTCAGAAGAAGTAGATGACTATTTTAAAAGAAAAGGAGAAGAAGATTTATGAAAAAAAATAGTGGAAAATTAAAAATGAGTAGTAAAGGAAAGAAATTATTTAAAGTTTATGCTTTAGGGGTATGTGCTTTTGCACTTACCATTGGTACAAGTGTAAATGTTTTAGCAGCCGATGATCCAATGACAGTAGTAAACAATTTATCAAACTTTATATTTGGACTAATTAGAGCCATAGGAATGATTTTACTTGGCTTTGGTATAGTACAAGTAGGTTTATCATTAAAAAGCCACGACCCTAGTCAAAGAGCAAACGGATTTTTAACAGTAGCCGGTGGTATTATTATCACATTTGCAAAAGAAATCTTGAATATGATAGCAGGTTAAGCAATTATCAAAGGGCGAGTAAAAATACTCGTCCTCATCTTATTTTTATGAGGAGGTGTTAATATTGAGTGATAATTGGGTAGTGCAAAATTTGCAGAATGCACTAGATACTTGGAATAGTAAATTAGGCGAGATATGGCAATTAGTCACGCAGACTCCAGAAACTTTCAAGGGAGGAACAATTTGGAATGTTATTCTAAATATTAACGGAGCAGTAAAAGCAATAGGACTGGCTTTGTTAGTCTTATTTTTTGTGGTTGGTGTAATGAAAACTTGTGGTTCTATAGCAGAAGTAAAGAAACCAGAACACGCTTTGAAACTTTTTATACGATTCGCAGTCGCAAAGATAGTGGTAACTTATGGACTGGATTTAATGCTTTCATTATTTAAGATAGTGCAAGGTGTTATATCTACAATAATAACTGCTTCTGGATTAGGAGGAGCAACGAGTACAACTTTACCACAATCAATAATAACAGCAGTAGAAAAATGTGGCTTTTTTGAGTCCATTCCATTATGGGCAGTCACATTGATAGGTGGATTATTTATTACAGTATTATCTTTCATAATGATAATGACAGTATATGGACGATTCTTTAAATTGTATCTATATACTGCAATAGCACCTATACCACTTTCATCTTTCGCAGGAGAACCTACGCAAAATGTAGGTAAAAGTTTTCTTAAATCATACTGTGCAGTATGTTTAGAGGGAGCAATAATAGTTCTTTCTTGTATTATCTTTTCATTGTTTGCAAGTTCACCACCAGTTGTGGACGCAAATGCAGCAGCAGTTACACAAGTGTGGAAGTATATTGGAGAGTTAGTATTCAATATGTTGGTGCTTGTGGGAACAGTTAAATTATCTGATAGAGTCGTTCGTGAAATGATGGGATTATAAGGAGGTGTCTAAATGAACGAGAGAATAGAAAAAGTTAAAAATGAAATTGAAAGTTTTTTAAAAGATTCAATAGACCATCAAGATAAACACATTGATTATATTTTAGTAGATCCAAATACTAATGAAACTTATGTGTTGGCAAGTGATGGTAATGATGAAGCAATAGAGTTTAATCCATTATCTAAAAATTATGAGGGTGGATATACTAATGTTCCAGAATGGGATTATAACTTTGATTATTATATTTATAATTATTTAGAAGAAGGTAAGCAAATAGCATTTATGTCAGATGATGTTAATTATAGTATATGGAACTCAATTCACGAATTGTATCCAGATGATATTGAATATAAAGATGGGGTTCAATCATATTTGCAGTATTGTGCAGATAATGGAATTACAAAAGAATATTTAGACAAAAAAACTGGTTTTGATACCCCAGATATTATGCAATATTTTGAGGGGTTAGCAATCAATGACCGTATGCAATACAAAGGATATATTATTGAAGCAGATGACTTGAATCTTGATAATCCAAAAGAAAATCTTGTGCATATATATGAAAATGAGCAAGATTATATAAATGGAGAAGAAATAGAAACTGTATCACTAAATACTGTTGGATTAAAACAAAATGTTAGAGAGTATATTGATGAGTTCTATATTGATAAATCTGTTATTGAAAGTGAAAAAGCATATTTCACTTTTGTACTAGGGTATGATTTGTTAAATGATATGCTTACAAAATCATCTACACCAGAAAATGATATTAGTTATGACTTTTGCAATATGATTGCCGAAGATTTTTTAAGAAGTGAAGAATATAAAAATGAAAAGTATTCTTCTTATGAGATGTTAGAAAGTTGGGTAAGTGATAATAAGGATTTTATTAGAAAAGAACACAGTCTATTTATTGGTGAATCAATAGATAGAGATGATAAAACTAGAATGCTTGAAGATGGTATGTATGTTATAGATTTAGGTTATAGAAATAAACAACCTGTTGCTTTAATTGAAAAAACAATGCAAGACAATAGTAAAGAATATATTATTGCATTTAATTATAAAATCAATGATAAAAAGATTGATTGGGCTTATGGATATTACTACAATAATAATATTTCAAAAGCAAAACCGGATTTTAATAAAGTGTTGTCTGGTGGAAATCTTGCCGACACATTTAATAAAAAGAAAAATGATAAAGAGAGGTAGGTAGAAATGGAAGTTAAAATTAACAGAGAAATAAGAAACTACACAGAGAGTATATTCTTCGGACTGTCATTAAGACAGTTCGTTTTTTCTATACTCGCTTGTGGTGTAGCAGTATTATTGTATTTTCTATTAAGAAATAATTTTGGCATTGAAACTCTATCTTGGGTATGTATTTTAGGTGCTAGTCCATTCGCTGCAATAGGTTTTGTCACATACAATGGAATGACAGCAGAAAAGTTTATATACGCCTATATTAAGTCAGAGTTCTTAATACCAAAGAACTTAACCTTTAAACCGGTTAATTTTTATTATGAATTATTAAAAGATAAGTTAGAAAAGGAGGATGACAATAGTGAAAACATTAAGAACACTATTTAAACAGGATAAAGAAGCATTTGTAGTTCCAAAAGGAATACAAGATGTAATACCTGTCACAAGAATATGGCAAGATGGAATATTTCAAGTTGGTAAAAACAAGTATTCTAAATGCTATCGTTTTACTGATATAAATTATGCAGTTGCAAGTAGGAGTGATAAAGAAGGTATGTTTTTGGAGTATTCAGAACTCCTTAATTCATTTGATACTGGTGCAACTACCAAAATAACAATTCTTAACAGAAGACTTAATAAGATTGACTTTGAAAAGAATATCTTATTGCCATTAGCAGGAGATAATTTAGATGAGTTTAGAAAAGAATATAATAAAATGCTTTTAGATAAAGCAACAGGTGCTAATGGAATAACACAAGAAAAGTTTTTAACAGTTTCTGTGAATAAAAAGAATATAGAAGAATCTAGAAATTACTTTGCAAGAATAAGTGCCGATTTAATAAATCATTTTTCACAATTAGGTTCAAAGTGCATTGAATTAGAGGCAGAAGATAGACTTCGTTTATGTCACGATTTTTATAGACAAGGAGAGGAAAATGCTTTTACTTTTGATATGATACAAAATATGAGAAAGGGACACAGTTTTAAAGATTTTATTTGTCCAGATAGTTTTAAGTTTGAAAAAGATTATTTCAAAATGGGAAATAAGTATGGTAGAGTTATTTTCTTAAAAGAATATGCAAGTTATATCAAAGATAATATGGTTGCAGAACTTACTGATATGAATAGAAATATGATGATGAGTATAGATGTAATACCAGTTCCAATGGACGAGGCAGTCCGTGAGGTGGAGAATAGAAGATTAGGTGTTGAAACAAATATAACAAACTGGCAACGAAGACAAAATAGCAATAATAACTTTTCAGCAGTTATACCTTATGATATGGAACAACAAAGAATTGAATCAAAAGAGTTCCTAGATGATTTAACAACTCGTGACCAAAGAATGTTTATTTGTGTTTTAACTATGGTGCATACGGCAGATAGTAAAGAACAATTAGACAACGATACCGAGAGTTTATTAACAACTGCTAGAAAGCATTTATGTCAGTTCTCAATATTAAAGTATCAGCAAATGGATGGGCTTAATACTGCTATGCCATTTGGTGTAAGAAAGATTGATACTTTAAGAACTCTTACTACTGAATCACTTGCAGTATTTATGCCATTTAGGGTACAAGAGATAAATCACGAGAATGGGATTTATTATGGACAAAATGTTATAAGTAAAAATATGATAATAGCAAATAGACGAGAATTACTAAATGGTAATTCTTTTATTTTGGGTGTTTCTGGTAGTGGTAAATCTTTTACTGGAAAAAATGAAATAGTGTCAGTAATTTTACGAGATCCTAATGCAGATGTTATTATAATAGATCCAGAGCGTGAATATTCACAACTAATCAATGCACTAGGTGGAGAGGTAATTCATATATCTGCAACAAGCAATAATCATATTAACGCAATGGACTTGAATAGCGAGTATGGAGATGGAGCTAATCCTGTAATATTAAAATCAGAGTTCATTTTATCACTTTGTGAGCAACTTATTGGTGGTAACAATTTAGGACCAAAACAAAAGTCTATCATTGATAGATGTACGGCTTCTGTTTATAGACATTACCAACAAGGAAACTATCAAGGAGTTCCACCAACATTACAAGATTTTAGAGAAGAATTATTGAAACAAAATGAACCAGAAGCAAGGGAAATAGCACTTGCTATTGAACTATTTACGAGTGGTAGTTTAAATACCTTTGCAAAAAACACAAATGTTGATACTAATAATAGATTATTATGTTATGACATTTTGGATTTAGGTAAGCAATTACTTCCTATCGGTATGTTAGTAGTGCTTGATAGTATATTGAATAGAATAACTATGAACAGGAGTAAAGGTAGAAATACCTTTATTTTTATTGATGAAATATATTTATTATTTCAACACGAATATTCTGCTAACTTTTTATTCACTTTATGGAAGCGTGTGCGTAAGTACGGTGCATATTGTACTGGTATAACACCGAATGTTGATGATTTATTACAAAGCCATACTGCTAGAACAATGTTAGCCAATAGTGAATTTATCGTTATGTTGAATCAAGCGAGTACAGACAGGTTAGAACTTGCAAAATTATTGAATATTTCTGAATTACAAATGGGATATATCACTAATGTGGGTGCAGGACGAGGATTATTAAAGGTAGGTAGTTCATTAGTTCCATTTGTAAACAAGTTCCCAACAAATACTAAACTTTATAAACTTATGACTACAAAACCTGGCGAAGGTAATTAACAATTAGGAGGTGGTTATCTTGGCAGATATTAAGGTCAAGGATATAGCAAAAAAAGGTGTAAAAACTATTGACAAAGCAGTAGTTCAAACTGAAAGATTTAAAGACAATATTGTAAGAACAAAAGAAAAAGCAGAAGAAACTGTAAGTAATGATATAACAAGTGAAGAATATGCAAGTAATAAGATAAAGTTTGCTGTTAATAGAGGAGTTGATGAGGGAGTTAATCAATTCAATAAACAAGGACAAAAATCTCTTATGAAAACAAAAGAAAACTATCAAAAATCAAAAGCAAAGATAAAAGAGTTAAAAAAGAGATTAAAAGAATCAAGCAAAACAAAGTCCACAGTAAAAAGAACCAAGACTACAATCAAAACAAGTAAGGAGGTAGCAAAGAAAGCAGAAAAAACTGCAAAGGAAACAATTAAAGCAAGTAAGAGAGCAACTCAAATAGCAAAAGAAACTGCAAAAAGAACTGCACAAGGAGTTAAAGTAGCAGTAAAAGCAACAGTATCTGCAATAAAAGCAATCATAGCCAGTACAAAGGCTTTGGTTGCTGCCATTGTTGCAGGAGGTTGGGTAGCAGTAGTAGTCATTATTGTTATATGTTTAGTTGCTTTATTATGTAGTTCAATATTTGGAATATTCTTTTCAAGTGAGAAAACAAGTTCAAATGCTATTACAATGAATGAAATGGTGGCAGAATGTAATCAGGAATTTGCAGATAAGATTCAATCAATACAAAATGCAAATCCACACGACGAGTATGTTTTAGATGGAAGTATGGCTCCTTGGAAAGATATGTTACTTGTTTATACAATTAAACAGTCTAATGGAGCTAATGCAACAGATGTTGTAACAATAGATGATAATAAGAAAAATGTTATTAAACAAATATTCTGGGATATGAATAGTTTGACATCAGAAGTAAAAGATGAAATGGTTACAGAACAAGGTACTAATACAAGTGAAGAACCAAAAGAAGTACAGAAAAAAGTATTGCATATAAAGATAACTTCTAAATCAGTGGAGGAAATGAAAACAATGTATAATTTTAATCCATCACAGAATATGCAGTTAGCAGAATTATCTAGTGACAAATATGCTAATTTGTGGGGAGGAGTTATTTATGGTAGCAATGGTTCTGGAGAATATGTTAATTGGAGGCAAGGCGACCCTAGTTGGTCTAATGTTAGAATTGGAAATACAAATAGTACAGTTGGAAAGATAGGGTGTTTAGTAACTTCAATAGCAATCTTAATAGAAAAGTCTGGTGTTAATACAACAATTAGTCCATTTAATCCTGGAACATTTGTAGAATCACTTAATAAAAATGGTGGGTTTGATGGGAATGGTAACTTGCAATATTCAGCCGTTAATAAAGCAGTACCAGGATTTAAGTATGTTGGTAATGTTAATTTAAGAGGAAAAACAAGAAGTGAAAAACTTGCTTTGATACAACAGTATTTTAGTCAAGGGTATTATATTACAACAGAAGTAAAAGGAGCAACACCAGGAAGTCAACATTGGGTAGCAGTCACAGGTATAGATTCTGTTAATGTTATGATGGTTGATCCTGCGTCTAGTCAAACAATAATGTGGAATGCTTATGAAGTAAACAGAACATCTCAATTTAATTATTTTAAGGCAAATTAAATTATGTTTAATTAACATAATGAAAGGG
>ENA-UPXM01007189-UPXM01007189.1-activated-sludge-metagenome-genome-assembly--contig:-NODE-7189-length-10083-cov-7.723873_pt1 | contig 10083 bp, 8 predicted proteins | sample MGYA00238178_ERZ772708 | MGnify/ENA primary metagenome ERZ772708 (study PRJEB29002, sample SAMN05720212) | activated sludge metagenome | isolation source: anaerobic digester from wastewater... | reverse complement strand
AAATAATGCTCTGGAAGCCTTTATTTACAAGGCTTCCAGAGCATCAAAAAAGGTTGCAGTAAATTTATTGCTTTAAATTGACCTTTTTTAGCGTTATATTCGTCCAAAGCGCGTGCTAACATTTATGCCTTCCCAATATTAAAATCAGTACGTACCAAGCATGCGCCTGCACAAGCAAACTTCACATGTTGCAAGATTTATGTCTATAATCTAACCATTCAATCTTCATTTCTGGTGGCGTATGCAAGCTTTAGAATCCCTCATCAAAACACTTTCTGATTTTGTGTGGGGGCCGCCTATGTTAACGCTACTCGTGGGGACGGGACTTTATCTCACCATTCTGCTAAAAGGCATGCAGTTTCGCACGCTACCGTTAGCTTTCAAACTCATTTTCAGTAAAGATCATCACCATGAAGGCGATATTTCACATTTCGCGGCGCTGATGACAGCATTGGCTGCGACGGTGGGCATAGGTAACATTGTCGGGGTGGCAACGGCCATCACGCTTGGCGGACCAGGGGCAGTGTTTTGGATGTGGATGACAGGATTGGTTGGCATGGCGACCAAGTATTCCGAAGCAGTACTCGCCATTAAATACCGTGAAAAAGGGCCACATGGCATGCGTGGCGGGCCAATGTACTACCTTGCCAAAGGCGTAGGGTTGCCTTGGCTGGGAACGCTCTTTGCCGTGTTTACGGTGTGTGCGGCTTTTGGTATTGGCAATATGACCCAAGCCAACGCCACTGCAAAAATATTTGAGGCAACGTTTCAAATTGCGCCCAATATCACGGGATGGGTGCTGATGATTTTAACGGGCCTGGTGATTTTAGGCGGCATCAAATCAATCGGTAAATTCACTTCGTTTTTAGTGCCTGTGATGATTTTGGCCTATGTCGGCACCGCACTGCTTGTATTAATACTCAATGCAGAAAAAATTCCGCAGGCATTTGGCTTGATTTTTTACCATGCATTTAACGCGAGCGCCACCACGGGCGGCATTGTGGGGGCAACGGTGGCAGCTGCCATGCGCTATGGCATTGCACGCGGTGTATTTTCTAACGAGTCAGGGCTTGGTTCTGCGCCTATCGCTGCCGCGGCTGCGCGTACCAACGACCCTGTGAAGCAGGCATTGGTGAGTATGACGCAAACCTTTATTGATACCTTAGTGGTTTGCACCATGACCGCCCTAGTGATTTTAACCGCCACATCTTGGACGCAAGGCGTGAGCGCGGCAGAGTTAACCAGCGCCAGCATGGCCGAAACCTTAGGCAATACCGGCAGTATTCTTGTTGCCATTGCCACCGCTTTATTTGCTTATTCAACGCTCATCGGCTGGAGTTATTACGGTGAAAAAGCCATTGAATATTTACTTGGCCCACGTGCAATTGCCGTATTTAGAGTAATTTTTACCGCGGCTGTCATTGTTGGCGCCAATGTAAGCCTTACCTTAGTATGGGATTTTTCAGACTTGATGAATGGCATGATGGCTATACCCAATCTGATTGGTTTATTATTATTAGCCAAAGTTGTTAAAGCTGAAACAAACCGTTATTTCAGTGAAAAACATTAGTTTTTAAATTTCACTTCGTTATTATGAGCCAAATACCGCACCGTAGCCATTGGAACAACCGCTGGACATTCATGCTTGCCACAGCAGGCTCTGCCATCGGCTTAGGTAATATCTGGAAACTGCCTTATATGATAGGCGTCAATGGCGGCAGTGCCTTTGTGATTATTTTTCTGCTTTGTATTTTTCTGGTTGGCATTCCGCTGATGATGACAGAAATTCTGCTCGGTCGGCGTGCGCAAAAAAATCCGCTGGATGGTATGAATGCACTTGCGCTTGAAGCGAAGACCTCAACGCATTGGAAATGGCTAGGCGGCATGGGCATGGTCACTGGCTTGCTCATCCTTGGGTTTTACAGCGTGATTGGCGGCTGGGTATTGCGCTACATCGGTGCTTCTGCGAGCGGCGTTTTTAGCAACATCACTGCCGCGCAATCCACCGATAATTTCAATCAGCTACTCGCATCGCCATTCTCTCTGCTGTTTTGGCATACGGTATTTATGATGATGACCATGGGTGTTGTGGCACGCGGGGTAAACTCAGGTCTTGAAAAAGCCAATAACATTTTGATTCCTGCACTATTTGGTATTTTACTCGTGCTATTAGGCTACAGCATGTCTGTGGGTGATATGCAGGCAGCCTATCAGTTTATGTTTAACCTCGATTTCTCAAAACTCACGCCAACTGTGGTTTTGTCGGCCCTTGGGCACGCTTTTTTCTCATTGAGCTTAGGCATGGGTTCGGTGATGGTGTATGGTTCTTACTTGCAAAAAAATGTCTCCATCGCCAGAACAACAATCTACATTGCGCTGGCCGACACCATGTTAGGGCTGCTTGTTGGCCTTGCCATTTACTCTCTGGTATTTGCCAACCAATTAGAACCCAGCGCTGGCCCTGGCCTGATATTTCAAACCTTGCCGATTGCGTTTGGTCATATGCCATGGGGAAACTTGATTGCCACCCTGTTTTTTATGCTGGTGGCTTTTGCCGCGTGGACATCTGCCATCTCTTTAGTTGAACCGGCCATTGCATGGATTATTGAAAACACACGCATTCGGCGCAAAACCGCAGCATTTTTTTTAGGCCTCATTATCTGGCTGCTGGGCGTTGCCGTGGTGCTTTCCTTTAATGAATGGAAAGAGGTAAAAATCTTCTTTGGTTTGAATATTTTTGAAAGTTTAGACAAGCTTACTTCTACCATTTTATTACCAATAGGTGGCTTATTGATGGCAATTTTTGCCGGCTATTTCATGAAAAAAGACCATGTGCAGGATGAGCTTAACTTAGCCGGATACAAATTTAAGCTTTGGCAAATGACCAATAATTATATTGCGCCTATTGCAATTGCCGCTGTGTTTTTATATTTATTAGGCGTTATCAAATAAAATTTAAGTTCTTGATAGCAGAGTAAAAAAATAAAAAAGCCAGCTTAATGCTGGCTTTTTTTAATACAATCGCAAGCAAATTACAATGCTAATATCCATTGTACAATTGTTTTGATGTCTTCATCTTTGACTTGTGGGCTGTTTGCCGGCATAGGCATAGGACCCCAAGTACCGCTACCACCTTTTTTCACTTTTTCAATCAGCTTAGCTTCAGCAGTTTTGTCACCTTTGTATTTAGCAGCAACATCTTTATAAGATGGGCCTAATACTTTTTTATCAATGCTGTGACATGCTAAACATCCACTTTTTTGTGCTAACGCTTGGTTTGCAGAAGCTTGACCTGCCATCATCAAAGAACCTGCTACTGCAACTGTAACTAATAAAGCTTTCATATTATCTCCTTAAGCCCACATTTATAATTCAGCGCACTTAACTGCCCACGCCTAAAATTTATTTTTTGCAAATTTCGCAACCAGTAATGATACTCAGAATTTCATTGGCTAACAAGCCAGAAAAAACCAAAGACCTCATTATATTTGGCTCAATAGCCCACTCAGACTATCAATACACTGTGAGCATGTAACGCCTTGGCATACCCACGCGTTGACATCTTTTGAGAATTTTCTTGATAATGTTTGCGGTAAATCTTGCACGCTTTCATCCAGATAAAAAAAGCAGTGATGCGGATAATAATGCTGCACTATTTCGTGCCGCCATTGCGCGAGTTTTTCGGAGTCTCCGCGTAAAATGACAGAGGTCGGCGGTGTTAAATACTCACGTAACGCCTCGGTCAAACTTGCAGTTGCAGCTGGGTTACGTTTGATGACACTGTCAAACGCCTGCAAAGTACGTTCCGCCGTTTGCAAATAGCGTGGCTCGCCCAGTAAATGGCCTAAGCGCTGAAGTGCAACTGCTGCAATGCCGTTACCATTAGGGGTTGCATTGTCATAGGCTTGTTTGGGGCGATGAATTAATGCTTCATGACGGTGTGCCGTAAAATAAAACCCGCCATCCTCGGCTTCGAAGTTTTCAATCATTGCTTCGGCAATTTCTTCAGCAAATTGCATATCAGCGCTTCTATAGTCTGCCTGTAACAATTCTAAAAGTGCATCCAGTAGAAAAGCATAATCATCTAAATACGCATTCAAATGAGCTCTGCCATCTTTGCAGGTTGCGAGCAGTTGATGATTCACCCACAGATGATCACGCACAAAATCAACTGCATTTTGCGCAAACGCTACCCAGTCTAGGCGATTAAATACGCGGCCTGCACGCGCTAACCCTTTAATCGCCAGCGCATTCCAGCTCGTTAAAATTTTATCGTCACGTGCAGGGCGTGGACGCTTTTCGCGTGCTTCAAACAACTTGGTGCGCGCATTATTGAGCGTAACGCATTCATCGTTTTCAGGTTCCGCCGCTAAATAGGCATGCCACGCCCGTGTGCCAGCATGCGGGTTTTCAAAATTAGGAGCGCGGTCAAAACCAAAGCATCGGCTTGCAGCGATAAACTCTTCTGGCGTCAGTAGTGCTTTAACTTCATTTTGCTGCCATACATAAAATGCGCCTTCCTCAGCGTGCCCGCTTGCGTCAAGTGAATCAGCATCCAGAGACGAGTAAAAGGCACCGCTTACATGCCGCATTTTACTGACTAGCCAGGCAACCGTTTCTTCAACGACTACTTCATAACGCGGATTGTGACTAATTTGCCAGCCATCCGTGTAGAGACATAGCAATTGGCCGTTGTCGTAAAGCATTTTTTCAAAATGCGGAATATTCCAGCGCTCATCTACTGAATAACGGCAAAACCCACCGCCAATTTGGTCAAAAATGCCGCCTGCTGCCATGGCAGTGAGCATTTGCAAGGCCATGGCCTCAGCTTGCTGATTGCCTTTTTTAGCGTGATGCAGCAATAAAGTCACATCTGCAGGGTTAGGAAACTTGGGCGACGAACCAAAGCCACCATGCTCAAAATCAAAACTCTCGCGCAGTTGCTCAAAGGCTAACTCCAAGGTGCGTTCATCGGCTGTTACTGTTGAATTAGCAATGGGAATGGTGCGCGCCAAAGCACTGGCGAGCTGTTGTGTTTGTATGCCGATATCAGCACGATGCTCGTGGTAATAGGCCGCAACACGTGGTATCAAATCAGCAAAACCTGGCAATTGATAGCGTGCTGATTTGGGAAAATAAGTCCCCGTAAAATAGGGTTGTTGATTAGGCGTTAAAAAAACGGTCAACGGCCAGCCGCCACTTTTTTGGCTGAGCATGCTATGGGCGGTTTGGTAGATTTGATCAATATCCGGCCGCTCTTCACGATCCACTTTAATATTGATAAAGTGCGTATTCATGATTTCTGCAACTGCAGGGTCTTCAAATGACTCATGCGCCATCACATGGCACCAATGACATGCTGAATAACCAATGGAGAGTAATATCGGTTTATCTAGCTCGCGTGCCAAAGTGAGCGCATACTCACCCCACGGATACCAATGAACAGGGTTATCGGCATGTTGCAGAAGATATGGGCTAGTTTCTTCAGCAAGCCGATTTGACATCGCTTATAGTGTTTCTACGCTGTATTCCACTGACAGCACGTGCGTTCTATTGGGCGAAATAACCACAGCATTTTCTAATGCATTCGCCGTTTCAACGCACACCATCGTCCGCCATTCATCCGGCGCGCCCATGTCGCCCATTTGTTCTGCTTTGTCGGCCCATGGCGTCCAAACTACAGTTGACTGACTGCCAGACTTCGACACGCGAATTTGGCGATTTAATCCAGTGTCTTCTATCATACAGTCTGCCGTGGTGTTGAGATACACACGGTCAAACTCACCATTAAAGCGCACGTCATTTTTTTCAACACGACGCTCGTAGGCAAACACCTTGTCAGAATACAAGGCGTCTTCCAAGCCCTTCACGTGAACATTTGAAATATCACTGACTTTAAAATAGGTATGAAAAGCTTCACCTACCACAAATGGATGGCTAGCTTTATTGGTTGTTGCTAAATCAATTTTAAGCGTTTCGCCAATAGTGATGGTCATCGCCAATAAATGCGGATAAGACAACTGACGTCTCGATTCTGCAGTTTCCATCATCTGCAATACTAAGCGTGTCGCCCCATTTTTTAAAGTATCCGCATCCACAAGCTGCCATGGAATAACCCTTGCAAAACCATGTGGGCAAAGTGCGCTGTCAGTTGGATGTGCGCCAAACCATGGCCAGCAAATGGGAATACCACCACGAATAGAGCGCCCTTTGATGAATCGGGCATTACTTGATAACCATAACACCGGTTGATCTTGGGATTTAGGTTGCCAGGTCATTACATGACCGCCCTGGAGGGCGATTTTAGCCGTAGCTAAACGATTTTCAATCTCGATATATTCCAAACCACTTTCATCTTGACTAAATTTTAATTGTGGCTGAATCATAAAATCTATATTGCTTTCTGACATAGCAACTTTTCCCCCAACGCTTTTATATTTTTATTGTTCATTATTTTTTTGGCCTGCAATTATACATTGTAAATTTACATTAACGCTCAATTTTTGAAACATCACGCACAGCGCCACGTGCTGCGCTAGTGCTCATCGCGGCATACGCACGTAGCGCAGGTGAAACAACACGATCGCGCTTAACAGGCTTCCAGGCATCCTTGCCTTTGGCTTCCATTTTTGCACGTCTGTGTGAGAGCTCTTCGTCTGACACGGCCAAATGAATTGTCCGGTTGGGAATATCAATTTCAATCGTATCATTTTCTTCAACTAAACCAATCGCACCACCTTCAGCAGCTTCTGGTGATGCATGACCAATGCTTAAGCCCGAAGTTCCGCCTGAAAAGCGGCCGTCCGTCAGCAAAGCACAAGCTTTACCTAAATCTTTTGACTTTAAATAAGAGGTTGGGTAGAGCATTTCTTGCATGCCTGGGCCACCGCGTGGGCCTTCGTAGCGAATCACAACGACATCACCTGCAACAATTTTATCTGCCAAAATGCCTTCTACCGCAGCGTCTTGTGATTCAAAAATACGTGCGCGGCCTGTAAATTTAAGAATGCTGTCATCCACCCCAGCCGTTTTCACAATACAGCCATCTTGCGCAATATTGCCATAAAGTACCGCCAGCCCACCATCTTGGCTATAGGCGTGGGCTTTATCACGAATACAACCTTCTGCACGGTCATCATCCAACGTTGGGTAGAGCATACTTTGTGAAAACGCGATGGTTGTGACAATGCCAGCAGGCGCCGCACGATAGAATTTTTTAACGTCTTCATCTTGGGTGACTTTAATATCCCATTTATCTAATGCTTCGCCCAAGGTGGCACTATGTACCGTAGGTGTGTCGCGATGAATGACGCCCGCGCGGTCTAATTCACCTAAAATTCCCATTACACCACCCGCGTGGTGCACATCTTCCATATGATATTTTTGCGTGGCAGGCGCTACTTTACAGACACAGGGTACCTTTCGAGAAATATGATCAATATCGCTCATGGTAAAATCAACGCCGGCCTCATGCGCCGCGGCCAGAAGGTGCAGTACCGTATTGGTTGATCCGCCCATCGCAACATCTAAACTCATGGCATTTTCAAAAGCTTTCATATTCGCAATTGAGCGCGGCAATACAGAATAATCATCTTGTTCGTAATGGCGCTTGGTGATTTCAACAATCAAACGCCCCGCTTTTAAGAAAAGTTCTTTACGCGCAGCATGCGTGGCCAGTGCCGAGCCGTTACCCGGCAAACTTAGTCCTAGTGCCTCGGTTAAACAGTTCATCGAGTTTGCAGTAAACATACCGGAACATGACCCGCAGGTTGGGCAGGCTGAGCGCTCAATCGCCTCAGACTTAGCATCTGAAACTTTACTGTCGGCAGCCGCTACCATGGCATCGACCAAATCTAACTTTAGTGACTCGCCTTGCCAGTTCACTTTACCGGCTTCCATCGGCCCACCTGAAACAAATACCACAGGAATATTTAAACGCAACGCAGCCATCAGCATGCCTGGGGTAATTTTGTCGCAATTTGAAATACACACCAGCGCGTCGGCACAATGTGCATTGACCATGTACTCGACCGAATCTGCAATTAAATCGCGGCTGGGCAAGCTATACAACATACCGCCATGGCCCATGGCAATGCCGTCATCCACCGCGATGGTGTTAAATTCTTTTGCCACACCACCCGCTTTTTCAATTTCACGCGCGACTAACTGGCCTAAATCTTTAAGATGTACATGGCCAGGCACAAACTGCGTGAAAGAATTGCAAACCGCAATAATCGGTTTATCAAAATCACCGTCTTTCATGCCTGTGGCGCGCCATAATGCGCGTGCGCCCGCCATGTTGCGGCCGTGGGTGGTGGTACGTGAACGATAAACTGGCATGGTAAAAATTCCGTAGCAAATGAGTCAACAATTATTATATGTAATTTTAGACTAGCTGACGCTAACTCGCCAAAGAAATATGCAATATAACGCGTTATATTGTCGGCAGATTTAACTTTAAAGTGTGACATAGTTAAAAGTGCGCCCTGACCCAAACGTTTGGTTTTACAATATCACCATGATTGCGTCAAAAAATAAACTGATGATTGGCTTGGCGCTGGGTGGCGGCTCGGCGCGTGGATGGGCGCATATTGGTGTGCTCAATGCGCTGACGGAACAAGGTATTGTGCCTGATATTGTGTGCGGTACGTCTATTGGAGCGCTGGTCGGCGCCTCTTATGCCTCAAATAACTTTCATCAGCTAGAGCAATGGGTGTGTTCACTCACAAAATTTGAGCTGGTGAAGTTTTTTGAAATCAATACTTCAATGAATGGTTTTGTAGATACCGTACGACTACACAGCTTTTTAAACGCTTGTGTGGCCAGTGATAGCGCGCAAATTGAGGCGCTCTCCAAGCGCTTTGCGGCTGTGGCGACTGAGTTGGATACTGGCAGAGAAGTCTGGCTCACCAAAGGTGCATTGCTGGAGGCTGTTTGGTCGTCCATATCGCTACCAGGGCTTTTTCCTGCAATTAAATATCATGATAAGTGGCTGGTAGATGGCGGCCTGGTGAATCCTGTTCCTGTATCGGTGTGTCGCGCATTGGGGGCAGACGTCGTCATTGCAGTTAATTTGAATGGTGATATTGTGGGCAAGCATTTTCAAAAACCGCGTCAAGTAGAAAATGAAGCAACGCCCACCAAATCACCTGCAAACAACGGCATGGTTGAAAAAATTACCGATTTAGTAAGCGATTACACGGCGTCGTTGTTTTCAAACAATCATGACGATAAAGAACAAGCGCCCAGCCTGTTTGAGGCGATTGCCGGTTCTATCAATATTACCCAAGATAGAATTACCCGTAGCCGCATGGCGGGCGACCCGCCTGACATTTTGCTATCTCCCAAGCTATCGCATATTGGATTATTGGAATTTTACCGGGCGAACGAAGCTATTATTGAGGGAAAAAACTGTGTGGCGCGCATGCTGCCAGAGATTCATTACACGTTAAAACTCAAATGAGTTTTTAATCAACTAAATCATTAAACACACGCACTTTAATCACACAACCTTTTTCGATGCCCTGCGAGCCTTATAAATAAAGGCTTACAGAGCATAAAAATTTTCTCGTATGTTAATGACGAGGTTTTATTCATTTTTTTGCATCAAAACTATAGCTAACACATAGAAAATTTTTGAGCATGTCATGCTTACTATAAAATCCATTTTTGATAAAACCACTTTATCGAAATAAATTAGGTAAAATCCAACTTTAATCTAACTTCAGTCCAAAAAACCATGCTCGTTCACCCACAGTTTGACCCCGTTGCAATTCACATCGGCACGTTTGGCATCCATTGGTATGGGCTGATGTACCTCACGGCATTTTTAGCTTTCTTTAGCCTTGGCAAATGGCAAATCAGGTATCGCACTTGGCACAGCTGGACCACGTCAATGCTGGACGACGCCTTGTTTTTTGGCGCGCTGGGCGTAGTGATTGGCGGACGCTTGGGTTATGTGTTGTTTTATCAGCCCGGCCACTTTATTGAAAATCCGCTAGATATTGTTAAAACCTGGCAAGGCGGTATGAGTTTTCATGGTGGTTTTTTAGGCGTGCTCGCTGCCATGTGGATTTTTGCGCG
>ENA-UPXM01007186-UPXM01007186.1-activated-sludge-metagenome-genome-assembly--contig:-NODE-7186-length-10087-cov-4.742723_pt1 | contig 10087 bp, 7 predicted proteins | sample MGYA00238178_ERZ772708 | MGnify/ENA primary metagenome ERZ772708 (study PRJEB29002, sample SAMN05720212) | activated sludge metagenome | isolation source: anaerobic digester from wastewater... | reverse complement strand
CCTCAATATGCTCAGCTTGAGAACGTGAGAAGTGAGACGTTAAACGTTAAACGTTAAACGTTAAACGATTTTGGGCTGCCATAATCTTGAAGTTTTAGTGTTTTGGGGCTGGTTCAGTGGAGTTCTTATGATACTTCCTCATATTCCTCATATTCCTATACTTCCGACTACCTCCCGACAACTTCCGTTATCTTCCTATACTTCCTCATCTTCCTCTTCTTCCTCATCTTCCTCATCTCCCTCATCTCCCTCATCTTCCGATATCAAAAAAATTACTAGATTTGCCGCATGACAAAGATGGTGAAAGGATTTTCGGTAACCCTATTTATGCTAGCCCTCATGGCCTTTTTGGCACATGAGCTGGTACCGCATCACCATCACGACCTGCTAACGGGGAAAGTTGTTGGTTGTAGCAGCAATCAGCATAATCACCAATCGGATAGCGAGGAGCACTCCAACCACGAGCACGATGCCACCTGTTCCATTCTCTCACATCTACCTTGGGACAGCAAAAGTGTAAAAACAACCATTCATATTATTGACCTTCATAAGGTTCTGCTACACCCACTTATTAGTCAAAACTCAGAATTACTAAGCCGCAACAAGTTCACAAGCTGTGAAGTAATCCCCATTTTCGACCACTCGGCTAAGAGTATTCTACTATCGTTTTCCATTTCCAAAAGAGGCCCTCCTACCTGCTAGTCTCAGGGTAGGGAGTTGCAATCTGCACCTAAAATTTCTGAACCCAAAAATCTGCAATTGACCTTTAGCAAGGCTTTTGCCCCTTTCGTGTTTTTGTATCCATTTGTAAGCATCAAACCCAACTTTTGCAAGCAAAGGGCAAGAATGCGCCTACTCAAAACTATCATAACAGCTATAAAGTTGATTTTTAAATATCAATACCATGAACAGATTAGCAATTATTGCAATGGCAGTATCGTTAGCGTTTAGCGCATGCCATAATCACAGCAACAAAGAGAACGATGCGCACAACCACAGCACCGATGCCCATGCACACAGTCATGACGAGGTATCGTTCCCAATAACAGCATACAGCACCGACCTTGAGGTTTTTGCCGAAAGCGACCCCTTTATTGCCAATAAACCATCGAGCATTCTTGCTCATTTTACCTATATAAACAGCTTTACCCCTGTAACAGAAGGTTCAATGACCGCAATTCTTAACATTGATGGGGAAAAAATAGAGCAAACCATAGATAAGCCAACCAGAACAGGAATATACAAGTTCACAATAAAACCTAGCAAAAAAGGTAATGCCACTATTAGGTTTGAGCATACACTAAACGGCAATAAGTACTATGTTGAGTCGGCTCCATTTAAAATTTTTAGCGACAGCCACAAAGCCATTCACTATGCCGAAGATTTTCACGTTGAGAGCGCAACGGCAATCCCCTTTACTAAAGAACAATCGTGGAAAGTAGCGTTCCGCACCGATTACCCCATGGAACACCCCTTTGGAACCATAATAAAAAGCGTTGCAAAGGTTGATGTTGGGCAAAGCGCCATAACATCGGTATCGGCAAAGGTTGCAGGAACAGTAAGCTTTGGAAACGGAATGGTACTGGCCGGAACAAAAGTAAAAAAAGGCGATGTACTACTTAGTGTACTATCGGATGGGGCAAGTAACAACGCTGCATCTATTTATACCGAAGCCAAAGCAAACTACGAAAAGGCTACAACCCACTACCAGCGCATTGTTGAACTGGCAAAGGACAATCTTGTTCCCAATAAGGATTTGGTTGAAGCAAAAGCGGAGCTCGATAAAGCCGAATCGGCCTATAAAAGCATGGCCAAGAGCGTAACAGAGAAAGGGCAAGTTGTAATAGCCCCTGCATCGGGTTTTGTTACCGAGGTTTTTGTCACCAACGGAAGTTATGTTGAACAGGGGACTCCCCTACTTACCGTTGCCGAAGAAAACAATGTTACACTTACTGCCGACGTGCCACAGCGCTACGCTCACCTACTTGACCAAATAGAAGGCGCCACAGTAAAAACGGGAAATATAACGCTGAACATAAACGAGCTAAATGGCAAGCTAATATCTGTAGGGAAAAGTCTTACCAATGGGAGCACACTTATACCTGTAGCTTTTAAGGTAAACGGCAACAACATGCTTTACCCAGGCTCTTTAGTAGAGGTGTTTATTAGAACAACTAGCACAAAACCAGTGATTACCATTCCTAATGATGCAATTCTTGAGGACCAAGGTCACTACTTTGTTTTTGTGCAGCTAACCCCTGAGCTTTTTGAAAAACAGGAGATAACCATAGGGCAAACCGATGGGTTAAGGACAGAAATAGTAACGGGAATAAACAAGAATCAGCGTGTTGTTACCAAAGGAGCCATACTTGTTAAGCTTGCAGCAGTATCAGCAGCACTGGATCCTCATGCAGGACATGTACACTAATTGAGGAAGATGAGGGAGATGAGGAAGATGAGGAAGTAGTCGGAAGTTATCGGAAGTTATCGGAAGTTATCGGAAGTTATCGGAAGTTATCGGAAGATTTCGAAGGTATCGAAGGTATCGGAAGCATGACGACAGAATTCTTAATTCTATTCCTTGAACGTTCATTTTTTTAGTCTTAAATCTAACGTCTAACGTCTTAAATCTAAAAAAAGTGCTAGATAAAATAATTCACTTTTCGTTACGGAATAAGCTGCTAATTCTTTTAATGGCAGTTATTCTAATGGTTGCCGGTGTATTTACATCGAGTAACATGGATATTGATGTATTCCCCGACCTTACTGCTCCCACCGTGGTTGTTATGACCGATGCTCACGGAATGGCTGCCGAAGAAGTTGAACGCTTAGTTACTTTCCCTATAGAAACCGCAGTTAACGGAGCAACGGATGTTAGAAGGGTACGCTCGAATTCATCGTACGGATTTTCATTTGTATGGATTGAATTTGACTGGGGTACCGATATTTTTAAGGCGCGCCAAATTGTTAGCGAAAAAATGGTATCGCTATCAAACACCTTACCCCAAGGGGTAAATCCAGAGCTAGCGCCTCAATCGAGCGTAATGGGCGAAATACTCTTTATTGGACTACAAGCCGACTCCACCTCGATGATGGAGCTACGTACCATAGCCGAATGGAACGTGCAACCCGTTATTCTGGCCACAGGAGGGGTATCGCAGGTAACTATTATTGGCGGCGATTACAAGCAGTACCAGATTCTGGCTAACCCACAAAAGATGATGCACTACGGTGTTTCCTTTGATGAGCTAATAGAGGTAAGCGAAGGCATTAGCACCAACTCTAATGGCGGTGTGGTTAGAGAGTATGGGAATGAATATGTTGTTAGGGGAATTGCCCGTACACACAACATTGCCGAACTAGGAAACTCCTTGGTAAAAATGAGCAACGGCAAACCCATTTACCTTAGTGATATTGCCGATGTTAAAATTGGTAGCGCAGTAAAAATGGGTTATGCATCGCAAAACGGGAAGCCTGCAGTAATCATTTCTGTATCCAAGCAGCCCAATATCAACACACTAAAAGTTACCGAGAACATAGAGCGCAACCTAAACGAGCTGCGCAAAACGCTGCCAGCCGATGTAAGGATGGATACCAAAATATTCCGTCAGGCCGATTTTATTGAGACATCGGTTAGCAACGTACAACGTGCACTTATTGAGGGAGCTGTGTTTGTTACCGTAATTCTTTTCCTATTCCTAGGGAGCTTTAGAACCACCATAATATCGCTGCTTGCCATACCCTTGTCGCTACTGGGTGCCATAATTGCCCTTAAGTGGATGGGGATGAGCCTTAATACCATGAGCCTTGGAGGTATGGCCATTGCCATTGGCTCGCTGGTTGACGATGCCATTATTGATGTGGAGAATGTTTACAAACGCTTGCGGCAGAACCACACCAAACCCGAGTCGGAAAAAGAATCCACTCTTACGGTTGTTTTTGAAGCATCAAGAGAGATTAGAGCCTCCATACTAAACGCAACATTTATTATTATGGTAGCATTCCTTCCGCTATTCTTTTTATCGGGCATGGAGGGAAGAATGCTAAAACCGCTGGGAATTGCGTACATCGTGTCGCTATTTATGTCGCTTATTGTAGCCATGACGCTAACGCCGCTACTATGCCGCCTCCTACTATCGGGCAACAAGTACCTTAACCGCAAGGAAAAGGAGAGCTGGCTAACCCGCACCACAGCAAAATACTACAAACAGTCGCTAAGTTGGGCTCTAAACCACAGTAGATTGGTGATATTCTCATCGTTAGGTCTATTCATTGTTTCCATAGTGCTCTTTTCTACAATGGGACGCAGCTTTTTACCAGAGTTTAATGAGGGGGCGCTAACAATTGCAGCCATTAGCAAACCAGGTATTTCGCTTGAGGTGAGCAACCAGCTAGGAAACACTATTGAGCAGGAGCTGCTGTCTATTCCCGAGGTAACCAGCACGGCTCGTAGAACTGGCCGTGGCGAGCTGGATGAGCACTCCCAATCGACCAACGGAGCCGAAATTGATGTTAACTTTACCCTAAAGGAGCGCTCCCAGGAAGAGTTTTTGGAAGATGTTAGGGAAAAGCTGGCTGGCGTGCCAGGTGTTGCAACAACCGTTGGGCAACCACTAGGTCATAGGATTGACCACATGCTATCGGGCACAAGGGCCAATATCGCCATTAAGCTGTTTGGTACCAACCTGAACCAAATGTACTTAACTGGCAACCAGATAAGCTCAGCTATTGCCGATATCCCAGGTTTGGTTGACGTAAATGTGGAACAGCTTACTGAGATTCCTCAAATTCAAATAAAGGCCAACCGGGAAATGCTTGCAGCATATGGAATATCGATAAACGAGTTTAACCATTTTGTAAACTTTGCAATAGCAGGTGAAAAGCTGGCCGATATCTACGAGGATCAAAAAAGTTTTGCCCTTTTTGTTAGGTTTAATGGCGACTACACAAACTCCATTAATGGGCTAAAGAACGCACTTATTGATACTTACAATGGCAAAAAAGTTCCTCTGGAGCAGGTTGCTGAAATAAAATCGGTAACAGGGCCCAGCTCAATATCAAGAGAAAATGTACAACGAAAACTTGTTGTATCGGCAAACGTAGCTGGAACCGACCTTAGCACTGCTGTTAAAAGCATAAGGGAGTCCATAGAGGCAAACGTTGAGCTACCCGAGGGTTACAGAATAGAGTACGGTGGGCAATTTGAAAGCGAAGCAGCAGCATCTAGAACACTCCTGCTAACATCGTTACTCGCCATTTTTATTATATTCCTACTGCTGTACCAGGAGTTTAAAAATGCTACGCTGGCAGGCATTATATTGCTAAACCTTCCACTAGCCCTAATTGGAGGTGTATTTGCGGTTTACTTTACATCTGGGTTTGTTAGCATTCCTGCAATTATTGGGTTTATTACCCTATTTGGCATTGCAACCCGGAACGGGATACTACTTGTATCTAATTACCAGCATCTTCTGGGACAAAACGTTTCGTTGGATGAGGCCATTACCGCTGGTTCTGCCGATAGGCTTAATCCAATACTAATGACCGCCCTAACCGCGGCACTTGCGCTAATTCCGCTTGCCCTAAATGGCGATGCACCTGGCAACGAGATACAAAGCCCAATGGCCAAGGTTATTCTAGGTGGACTGCTAACCTCAACACTGCTTAACATCTACATAATTCCTATTGTATTTAGGAGGATGAAGCGTAATGCGTGATTCGTTAAACGTTAAACGATTTGAGCTCTGCCTTAATATTAAATTTTGAGCTTTGAATTTTTATCGTCTCACGTGGCCTTTCTAACGTCTAAAATCAATTTCTAACGTCTAAAAAAATGAAACGAAACATACTAGTTGCTACGCTGCTATGGTTGCCAAGCTGCCTACTGGCACAGCCAACCATAGATACGTTGCTACTGCAAATAGCAAGGAATAATCCCATAATAAAAAGCGCAGGCTACAGCGCCGATGCGCATAAAGCAGAGTCCAGAGTTGGGCTAACCCCTCCAAACCCAAGCGTTGAGTTTGGCAAAATGCCCTCTATAAAGCAAGGTGGAGGTTACAAAACCGTTTATGGCATTTCGCAGGGATTTGAGTTCCCTACGGTATATCTAAAAAAAGCAGCGCTGGCAAAAAGCAATGCCAAACTGGCCGATACCGATGCAGCAATTATTAGGCAGGAGGTTATGCTTGAGGCCAAAACCACCATTATTGAGCTGTTGCACGCCAACCAAATGGTAACCGTTTACACCGAGAGGGTTACGCAAGCCCAAAAGGTAAACCAATGGTTCGAAACCCTAGTGCAAAAAGGTGAAGTATCGGTTATTGACCTAAATAACTCCAAGCTGCGGTTAATGCACCTTCAAACCAGCAAACGCGAATGGGAAGCAACTGCCAATACCCTTCAGCTAAAACTAAACTGGCTTAACGGGGGAACTACAACCAGTATCACCTCAATTTCCGAAACCACACAGCAAGCAGTTCCGACGCTTGAATCTATTTTGGCTAAAGCAAATGAGCTAGATGCTCGTATTTGCTATGCTTTGGTAGGACAAGACGTTGCAGGGAAAGAGCTTGCACTTGCAAAAAACCAGTGGCTACCAGAATTTGAAATTGCCTTTGAGAGCGAAGAAAGTTCCGACGAGGGTTTTAGAGGCTTTAAGTTTGGTCTTTCCGTACCTCTTTGGGGTAACGTTGGCTCTGTAAAGGCTGCAAAGTTTAGGGTTAATGCGGCTGAGTCCCTTATGCAAAGTCGCCGAATGGAAGTTGAGAACGAGTACCTATCTGGCTACAGCTACGCAGAAAGCATTCTAGCTCAAATTAACCAAATTAAGGCCGAAACAGAGGCATCCAACAACTTACCGTTACTTCAAAAAGCACTAGAGCTGGGTAGCATATCATCCATAGATTACTACAACGAGGTAACTTTTCTCTACGAAGTAACAGATAAGCTAATGGAGCTTGAACGCGATTACCAAATCAGCATTGCAGCGCTAACCCGTTACGAGTTATAGCGAACAATATCAATCCAATAACGTTTTTAAGGAGTTAGGCAAAAACAAATCCAAGTTTAATATCACAGCGTAATCCAAGTTGGATTACGCTGTGATTAAAACAGTTAAAACAATGCACTCCCACTCAACAAAAAACATACGCACCGCCTTTTTCCTAAACCTTGGCTTTGCCATTGCAGAGCTAATTGGCGGAATGCTTGTTAATAGCGTTGCTATACTCTCCGATGCGCTGCACGATTTGGGCGATAGCCTTTCCCTAGGCTTAGCATGGATACTGGACCGAAAATCGAAAAAACCAGGCGATAAGAAGTTCACCTTTGGCTACCAACGATTCTCGTTACTGGGCGCGCTAATTAACAGCACAGTGCTTATTGTGGGCTCCATCTTTATTATTAGAGAAGCCGTTGAGCGATTTGTTAACCCCGAACCCTCCAATGCTCTTGGTATGATTGGCTTTGCCATTGCTGGCGTTATTATTAACGGGCTTGCAGCACTTAAGGTACAACACGGGCAAACGCTTAACGAACGTGTAGTGTTCTGGCATATGCTTGAAGATGTTTTAGGATGGATTGCAGTACTTGTTGCTGGTATTGTAATGCTATTTACCGATTCCATGTACATAGACCCTGCCCTTTCCGTAATTATAACTCTTTACGTACTTTGGCATGTTATTAAACGCCTAAGAGAAACGGCACAGATATTTATGATGGGCAGTCCAGACAATATAAGCATAGCAGAAATTGAAGAGGAGATACTAAAAATAGATAGGATACAGTCGCTGCACCACACTCATCTTTGGAGCCTAGACGGTGAACAGCATGTATTTACCTCTCACGTTAAGCTAAACTCGGTATCGAATCTCATTGAGCTTATTAAGGTAAAAAAAGAGCTCTCAAAAATTATGAAACACTATGGTTTTAGCCATAGCACCCTAGAGCTTGAACTAGACGAAGAAAGCTGTAGACTAACCAATGATGCTCAAAAACAAGAACAAAAAGAATAGGGCAATTCATTTTTGCAACTCAATGGTATTATACGGTAGCAACTATGATGTAATACCAGGAAACAGCCCCATTGCAGAAGTTGCTTACAGCTACCTAAAGCGATCAAAAACACTGGTTAACCTAAGAGCCTACACAATGGCTTGGCGATTAATACGTAAGAGCCAAAAAATTGGCACTTACGAAATTGCCGAGGAGGTTGACCTAGCGCTGGACAGAATAGAGTCCAAACTTAACGAATCCTATGGATTTGGAAGCAAAGCCGCAGGTTTACTCCTCGCATTCTTTGGTTCATTTGTTGCCTATCAGTACTTCAGCAAAATAAATTGGGTATTCGATTATGTAAGCTTCATTAACAATCCCGAGAATTTTCTGTACTCATATCATGCCTGGGCTCAAACAATCGCTGTAGCCCTACTGTGCTACTGGTCAGCAACTCCATCTGCAGCTATTCTAAAGCGGTTAAAGGGCCATATTCCTTCCGGCACAACCCGGTTTATTGCAGGTTTCACCTTAACAGTAATAATAGGGTCACTACTTTCCGTTGCATGGGGATTCCTAAATGCAACAGGAATAACCATTATTGCTGCATTTATTGCATGGCTTGCTGTAAAAATCTTTAAAATAGTTATTGTTGTTATCTTCCTATTGTATAAGGTTATAGCGTGGGTTTTTGGAGCCATTTGGTGGATTATTAAATGGATTTTTAGTCTATTCTAATGGTACAATTTTATAGCACAAAAAGGGTGAGCAGAATTTGAAGCTCACCCTTTTGCTTTTATTGGGAACAAAATACCATATTTGCGGTTTCTAATGCAAAACAGCTAAACGAAATGGATAGAAACAAACTGCTTCAAACCGCACTAGTTTTAAGCATTATAACTGTTGCTTACAATATTGTAGAAGGATTGGTCTCGGTTGGATTTGGGGTTAGCGATGATGCACTGGCTCTACTCGGATTTGGCGTTGATAGCTTTGTTGAGGTTATTTCGGGCATTGGCATACTTCACCTAGTTATTCGCCTTAGGTTTACTAAAAACGAAACTCCCGATAAATTCGAAAGGCAAGCCCTGCGCATTACAGGCTTTTCGTTTTACTTACTTACCATAGGGCTAATTGTGGGCTCTGCTCTTAACATTTACACAGGAACAAAACCGGAAACCACGGTTGTTGGGGTTATTGTATCATCGGTTTCCATTGCCACTATGTACTTTCTAATGAAAGCCAAGCTAAAGGTAGGAAAGCAGTTAGGCTCAAATGCCATTATTGCCGATGCTAACTGCACCAAAACTTGTTTTTACCTATCATTTATACTACTAGCATCAAGCCTTTTATACCACTTTACGGGAATTGGCTGGGTTGACGTACTCGGCTCACTGGGCATTGCGTGGTTTGCCTTTACCGAGGGTCGTGAGGCCTTTGAAAAGGCTAAAGCACAAACCCATTCGTGCGGTTGTGGTTGTGAACACTAAAGAAAAAGGGAAACTAATTGTTTCCCTTTGCTGCTTTTTCGCGCTCCTTCTTTAGCCTTAGCTTCTCTAGATGCGCCTTTTCAATCTCTGGCGTAGTTTTCCACCGTTCGTGCATCCAAACCCACTGATCGGGCGTTTCACGAATAATATTCTCAATCACCTGCGTATAGAGCTTGGTATTCTCAACCAAATCATGATCATCGTTGCCAGTTCTAATAGTTTCCAACGCAGGATATATGGTAAACTGATGGCGATTATTGGGTAATCGCTTCATAAACATTGGTACTACAGGTGAACCAGAATCTAAAGCAAGCCGAGCAGCACCAATTGGCGTAAACGCTTTTTTTCCAAAAAAGTCAACATAAGTTCCCTTCACTAGAGTATCCTGATCTATCATAATAATCATACACTCCCCTTTTGCCAACGCCTCAATTAGCAATGGGTATGCTTTACCCCTACTAATATTTTTCATTCCCCTCTTCTCGCGGTAGCCAATTATAAGGTCGTTTATCTTTTTGTTAGCCAATGCCTTGCTAACGGCTGTAGTTTCGTACCCCATTACAGGAGGCATAATTGCAGAGAATTCCCATAAGCCAGTATGG
>ENA-UPXM01007180-UPXM01007180.1-activated-sludge-metagenome-genome-assembly--contig:-NODE-7180-length-10094-cov-5.090846_pt1 | contig 10094 bp, 9 predicted proteins | sample MGYA00238178_ERZ772708 | MGnify/ENA primary metagenome ERZ772708 (study PRJEB29002, sample SAMN05720212) | activated sludge metagenome | isolation source: anaerobic digester from wastewater... | reverse complement strand
CGCCAACCAGTTGCCCGAACAGCAGCATGTGGAATATCTGGAGGAACCGTTCATCCTGGCCCATATTCACGTGCCCAATGAATTTGTCGGTGGCGTACTGGCTCTGTGCGAAGACAAGCGCGGTGTGCAGCGGGAGATCAAATACCTGACCCCGACCCGGGTGATGATTATCTATGAAATGCCGCTGAATGAGATCGTGCTCGACTTCTACGACCGGCTCAAGTCGATCACCAAGGGTTATGCCTCGCTGGATTACGAACATCTGGATTATCGCCGTAGCGAACTGGTGAGGATGAATGTGATGATCAACGGCGAGGTGGTCGATGCGCTGTCGCTGATCATCCATAAGGACAAGGCCTATTTCCGCGGGCGCGACCTGGTGTCAAAGATGAAGGAGCTGATTCCGCGTCAGATGTTCGAGGTGGCGATCCAGGCTGCCATCGGCAACAAGATCATAGCCCGTGAGACGGTTAAGGCCATGCGCAAGGACGTGCTGGCCAAGTGCTATGGCGGTGACATCACCCGCAAGCGCAAGTTGCTGGAAAAGCAGAAGGAAGGCAAAAAGCGCATGAAGAACGTCGGCAGCGTCGAACTGCCCCAGGAGGCCTTCCTGGCGATCCTCAAGGTGGAGTAATTCCGGGAGCTGGTATCAGGGGGGGCAATGGTGTTGCAGATTGAATTTATCAAAGTTTCTGAACAGTTGAAGGGGTAATCTACTGATGGAACAGAACCCGCCGGTCAAGAAAAAGAGCGTTTTCAGGGAGTACGCCGAATCGATAGCGATTGCCGTGCTGCTGGCGCTGGTTATTCGCAGCTATCTGGTCCAGGCCTTCAAAATTCCCTCCGGATCCATGGAGGATACACTGCTGGTGGGTGACCATCTGCTGGTCAACAAATTTATTTATGGCACCAAAATACCGTTTGTCGACAAGCGCGTTCTCGAACTGCGCGATCCCCGGCGCGGGGATGTGATCGTATTTGAGTACCCGGAAGATCCCAGCAAGGATTTCATCAAGCGTGTTGTGGGTTTGCCGGGTGATCTTGTGGAGGGGCGCGACAAAAAGGTCTATGTTAACGGCAAACCGTTTGAACATCCCCGCGAGATCCACAAGGAAAAGCAGCTCTTCCCCAGGGAGATGAATCCTCGTGACAGTTTCGGGCCGGTCAGGGTGCCGGAAGGGGCCTATTTCGTGATGGGTGATAATCGCGACCGCTCCTATGACAGCCGTTTCTGGGGGGTTGTAAGGCGTGAGAAGATCAAGGGGCTGGCTTTCATCAAGTACTGGTCCTGGGACAGTGACAGATTTATGCCGCGTTTTGGCAATATCGGAAGACTGATTAATTAGTTCCGGGACTCGGAACCCGGCATCCGGGGCTGGTAAAAACAGATTCTTTTGTTTTACATTGGTCACGGATCCCGGATCCCGGATCCCGGATTTTACGGAGGATTCTAAATGGATACACTTGGCACATGGAAACGCACCCACTACTGTGGTGATCTCGGGGCAAAGGATATGGGCAGTGAAGTGGTGCTGATGGGATGGGCACTGCGTCGCCGCGATCATGGCGGTCTGATCTTTGTTGATCTGCGCGACCGGGAGGGCATTACCCAGGTTGTGTTCGACCCGGAGGTCAACGCGCAGGCCCATGCCGTTGCTGAAACCGTGCGCAGCGAATATGTGCTGGCCATCAGGGGCACGGTTATTCCGCGTCCTGAAGGTACGGTCAACCCCAACATGAAGACTGGTGAGATCGAGATTCGGGTCAGTGAGTGCAAGCTGCTCAACCGTTCCAAGGCTCTGCCGTTCATGCTGGACGAGTTCAGCGAGGCAAACGAGAACATCCGTCTCAAATACCGCTACCTGGATTTGCGTCGTCCCCAGCTGCAGAATAATCTGATACTGCGTTCCAGGGTTGCCCAGTTGACCAGGGCTTATCTGAGCGATAACGGTTTCATCGAGGTTGAAACCCCTTTTCTGACCAAATCCACTCCCGAGGGCGCACGCGATTTTCTGGTGCCCTCACGCATCAACCAGGGCAGTTTCTATGCGCTGCCCCAGTCTCCGCAGATCTTCAAACAGATTCTGATGATCTCCGGCTTTGACCGTTATTTTCAGATCGTACGCTGCTTCCGTGACGAGGACCTGCGCGCTGATCGTCAGCCGGAGTTCACCCAGATCGACTGCGAGATGTCCTTTATCGACCGGGAAGATATCATCACGGTGATGGAGGGGCTGATGGCGCGTGTTTTCAGCTCTGCCAAAGGTGTCGATGTGACACTGCCAATCGAGCGCATCACCTATGCCGAGGCGATTCGACGTTTTGGCGTGGATAATCCGGACATGCGCTTTGGCATGGAACTGTGCGACCTGACCGATATTGTAAAAGGTTCCGGCTTCAAGGTTTTTGCCGACGTGGCTGCCAAAGGGGGCATAATCAAGGGGATCAATGCCAAGGGGTGCGCCCGTTTCTCCCGCAAGGAGATCGACGATCTGACCGAGTTCGTCAAGATCTACGGTGCCAAGGGGCTGGCCTATGTCAAGATCGAAAACGGCGAATGGCACTCTCCGATTGCCAAGTTCTTCAGTCCGGAAGAAATTGCCGCTCTCAACCAAGCCTTTGGGGCGCAAGAGGGGGACCTGCTCTGTTTCGTGGCCGATAAACCCAAGGTTGTTAACGATGCGCTGGGCAAACTGCGCAACCAGCTGGCTAGCCTGCTTGACCTGACCAGCAAGGATGATTACCGTTTTGTATGGGTTACCGAATTCCCGCTGCTGGAATGGGATGAAGAGGAAAAACGCTGGTGTGCCGTGCATCATCCCTTCACCGCACCAATGGATGAAGATGTGCAATACCTGGAGTCCGATCCGGGCCGTTGCCGTGCCAAGGCCTATGACCTTGTACTCAACGGTAACGAGATCGGCGGTGGTTCGATCAGGATCCACCAGGAACAGGTGCAGTCGCAGATGTTCAGACTGTTGGGTCTGTCCGAAGAGGATGCCCGCGCCAAGTTCGGCTTCCTGCTGGACGCACTTGAATTTGGTACACCGCCCCATGGCGGCATTGCCTTTGGCCTCGACCGTCTGATCATGCTGCTGACCGGCAGTGATTCGATCCGTGACGTGATTGCCTTCCCTAAAACCCAAAGGGGTACCTGCATGATGTCTGATGCTCCCTCCGGCGTTGATACCAAACAGTTGCGCGAACTTGGTATCCGTCTGGCAGAAAAGCAGCGATAGCGCCACGCCGATGCGTCACACCTGTCTTGCCATACTGCTGTTTACCTGCCTGCTGGCCTCGGCTTGCTCGGCGCCTGCGCCGTTGTGGCGGCAGCGTGCGCAGGTTCAGCTTGGCGAGCTTGAGCGCTTGGGGGCGGAAAAACTCTTTCCCCGCGAGCTGCAGAGTGCCCGGGATACCTTCCGCCAGGGAGAAAAGGTGCTGAAGGACCAGGAGGATGAGGAGAAGGCCGACAGCTTTTATCAGTTGACCATTCAGAAGACGTCACTACTCAAATCCGATGTCCAGCGCCACCGTCAGCTGCAGCTGGAGGAAAGGCAGCGCGCCGCTGCCGAACGGGCCCGGCGGGTCCGTGAGGAACAACTGATCAGAGAGGCGGCCGAAGCCGAAGAACGTCTCCGGCAGCAGGGGCATAACCAGTCCGGTGAGGAACCCAAGGCGACATCCAGGTCTGTCCGCCAGCGCGACACCATTAGCGCCAAGCCGACCGCCTATACGGTCAAGCGTGGTGAGACCCTGCCACAGATCGCAGCCAGAAGCGAGATATACAACAATGCCTCGCTCTGGCCACTGATCTACCGGGCCAACCGTGATCAGATCCGTGACCCCAAACGACTGTGGCCTGGTCAGGTGTTGACCATACCGCGCAATTTCTCCCGCGGTGAGGCCAATGAGGCCCGGCGTTTTTCCGGCATGAAATAGTGCTGGTGATAGCGTTTTGCTTGCATTGCAGAACATCCGCTTTTTAATGTTTTGCTTGACACCCCCCCTGCTTTTGCATAGTGTATTTTCCCTGCAATCAGGCCCGCATGCTGTTGGCGGGTCTTCGCTGCAAACCGTTTGTACAGCGGTTCTACTGCAATGAAAGGAGCCAGAATGTCATACAGTTATGTGACAGTCCCGACCGGTGACAGGATAACGATGGGCTCCGACGGTCAACTGCGAGTTCCCGAAAATCCCATTATTCCCTATATAGAAGGCGACGGCACCGGCCCTGATATCTGGACGGCTTCGGTTCGCGTGTTTGATGCTGCCGTTGCCAAGGCCTATGCCGGCCGGAGAAGAATCAGCTGGATGGAGGTCTATGCCGGTGAAAAGGCCTTCAACCTGTTCCGTAATAAAATGGGTGATCAGGCCTGGCTGCCGGAAGAGACGGTACAGGCCTATCGCGAGTTTCTGGTCGGCATCAAGGGACCACTGACTACACCGATTGGCGGAGGCATCCGTTCCCTGAATGTCGCCTTGCGCCAGTTGCTTGACCTGTATGTCTGTCTGCGACCGGTACGCTATTTTCAAGGTGTGCCTTCGCCGGTAAAACGGCCTCAAGATGTGGATATGGTCATTTTTCGGGAAAACACCGAAGACATCTATGCCGGTATCGAATGGATGCATGGCACACCCGAATGTGAGAAGTTCAAGCAGTTCTTGCTGGGCGAGATGAAGGTTACCAGGATCCGTTTTCCGGATACGGTGTCTCTCGGTGTCAAGCCGATCTCGCGCGAAGGCTCGCAGCGTCTTGTACGCGCTGCTATCAGCTATGCTTTGAGGCATGGCCGCCGTTCGGTGACCCTGGTTCACAAGGGCAATATCATGAAATTCACCGAAGGCGCCTTCAAGGAGTGGGGCTATGACGTGGCGACCGGTGAGTTCCGCGATAGTGTAGTGACCGAGCGTGAGAGCTGGATCATTGATAATCAGGATCGCACACCCGGACTGACGCTTGAAGATAACGCCATGATGATCGAACCGGGCTTTGCCATGATGACTGAATCACAACAAGCTGTTGTCAAGTCCGAGATCCGGTCGGCTCTGAACCTGATGTCTACCCATGGCAATGGCCTTTGGAAGAAGATGTTGATGATCAAGGACTGCATCGCGGATATCGCGCTGCAGCAGGTGCTGACCCGCGCCAGCGAGTTTGATGTGATTGCCACCATGAACCTGGAAGGGGACTTCCTCTCCGATGCCCTGGCCGCCCAGGTCGGCGGTATCGGTATCGCACCCGGTGCCAATATCAACTATCTCACCGGTCATGCGATCTTCGAGGCCACCCATGGCACAGCTCCCAAGTATGCCAATCTGGACAAGGTCAATCCTGGCTCGGTGATTCTTTCCGGCGTGATGATGCTGGAGCACATGGGCTGGCAGGAAGCGGCGGACATGATTGTCGCCTCCATCGATAGAACCATTGCCCAGCAGCGGGTGACTTACGATTTTGAACGGCTTATGCAGGGGGCGACCTTGCTGAAATGCTCCCAATTTGCCGATGCGCTGATTGAAAACATCTAGTTTTGCTGCCTTGTACCGGCAGACGACGGTCTGAATTCTTCCGGAATCATTTCATCCTGCATTACTATTTTATTTGTTGAGGAGAGACGCTATGGCACGTAAAAAGATTGCACTGATTGGTGGCGGACAGATTGGCGGCGTTCTGGCGCAGCTCTGCGCCACGCGTGAACTGGGTGACGTAATCCTGTTTGACGTGGTCGAGGGCATGCCCCAGGGCAAGACCCTGGATATTTCCGAGGCCGCGCCGGTGGACGGATTCGATATCTGTCTCAAGGGCGCCAACTCCTATGAGGAGATCGCCGGTGCCGACCTGATTGTCGTAACAGCCGGACTGCCTCGTAAACCGGGTATGAGCCGTGATGATCTGATCGCAACCAACTCCAAGATCATGCAGAGTGTGGCCGAAGGGATTAAACAGCATGCCCCCAACGCTTTTGTGATTGTTATCTCCAATCCGCTGGACGCCATGGTTACACTTTGCCAGCGCATTACCGGTTTCCCCAAGAACAGGGTCATGGGCATGGCCGGAGTGCTCGATTCGGCGCGCTTTGCCGCATTTATCGCTTGGGAACTGGGTGTTTCGGTCAAGGATGTTAATGCCATGGTGCTGGGCGGACATGGCGACGATATGGTGCCGCTGGTGCGCTATGCAAATGTGTTCGGTATTCCGGTCATGGAACTGTTGGAGAAGAAGTACAAGAGTGCCGAAAAGGCCAAAGAGGTTATGGATGCCATGGTCAAGCGCACCGCCAATGCCGGTGGTGAGGTGGTCGGTCTGCTCAAGACCGGTTCGGCTTTCTTCTCTCCGGCTTCCTGCGCTGTTTCAATGGCTGAGGCGATCCTGCGCGATCAGCGTCGTGTTCTTCCGGTTTGTGCCCTGCTGGAAGGCGAGTACGGCGTTAACGGCTATTATGTCGGTGTGCCCTGCATCCTCGGTGCCAATGGTATCGAGCAGGTGATCGATATCAACCTGAATGCTGAAGAACAGGCCCTGATGAATGAGTCGGTTTCCCATGTCAAGGCACTGGTAGACAGCCTCTAGTTTTTCTGGTTCACGGGCTGACTTACAGATGCTTTTGTGGTTGTTGTCCGCACAGACGCAAAAGAAGGGTTTTTCCCTTCTTTTGCTGTTTTGTGCCAGGTGATTATAGAACGTGTTTTTATCCCGAACGGAGCAGAATGCATGAAAAAGGTGACGCCCAGAATTGAAATCAACGAAAAGTACTGCAAGGGCTGCCATATCTGCATTGAATTCTGTCCCACGCAGGTGCTTGAAATGAAAGGGGTCGTGGCTTCGGTCAGGAACCCGGAGGCCTGCATCGGATGTATGCAGTGTGAACTGCGCTGCCCCGATTTTGCAATCAAGGTGATTACTGAACAGGTTTGACGGGAGCATACACTTGTCGAATAAAGTTGCATTTATACAGGGTAATGAGGCTGCTGCATATGGAGCGCTGTATGCCGGATGCACCTTTTTTGCCGGATACCCGATTACCCCCTCCACTGAAGTGGCCGAAGTGCTGGCTGCCGAACTGCCCCGCCAGGGAGGCAAGTTCATGCAGATGGAGGATGAGATCGGTGCGCTGGCGGCCTGTCTGGGCGCCTCGCTAACCGGCGCCAAGGTGCTTACGGCCACATCAGGTCCCGGTTTTTCCCTCAAACAGGAGCTGATCGGTTACGCCTGTATGGCAGAGATTCCCTGCGTGGTGATCAATGTCATGCGCGGCGGTCCGTCCACCGGCATGCCGACCGGTCCGAGCCAGGCGGATCTGATGGCCGCCCGCTGGGGCACCCATGGTGATCATCCGGCCATCTGTCTGGTGCCGGCTTCTGTGCAGGAATATTTTGAAGACACGGTTCGGGCCATGAATCTGGCAGAGAAGTACCGCACCCTGGTGACGGTCATGCCGGACGAAATCGTTGCCCATATGCGCGAACGAATTGTCTTTCCGGAACCGGGTGAGCTGCAGGTGATTGACCGTGCCGCTCCCTGCGTGCCGCCTGAGCAGTACAAACCTTACGATACCGCATTCGGTGATGTGCCGCCCCTGGCCGCCTTCGGTTCCGGTTACCGCTACCATGTGACCGGTCTGAACAAGATGCAGGACGGTTTTCCCACCACCAAACCTGAGCTTGTGCAGGCCGAGGAGGAACGGCTGCTGCGCAAGGTCAGCGCCAGCCAGGATGATATCATCTGTTTTGAGGAGTACTGCCTGGAGGATGCCGAACTGGTTGTGGTGGCCTTTGGCTCCACCTCCCGGTCGGCCCGCTACGCGGTCAATGTGGCCCGTAAAAACGGCATCAGGGTCGGCATGTTCCGTATCCGCACCTTCTGGCCCTTTCCTGACAGCCAGATCAGGGCGTTGGCCCGCAAGGCAAAGGCCCTGATCGTACCGGAGATGAATCTGGGCATGTGTGCCCTTGAGGTGCAGCGCTGTGCAGAGGGACAGGCTCCGGTGCATGGCATCTTCCGCGTTGAAGGCGAACCGATCAATCCAGATCAGATCCTCGTCAAGATCAATGAGGTAAACCAGCATGGCATTTGACTACGAAAACTACCTCCGGCCCGGCAAGCTGCCGCACCTCTGGTGTCCCGGCTGCGGACACGGTATCGTCATGAAGGGCCTGATCCGTGCCATGTCTGCCCTGCAGCTGGACAAGAACAATACCGCATTGATCTCCGGCATCGGCTGTGCGTCCAGACTACCCGGTTATATCGACTGCTGTACCCTGCATACCGCCCACGGCCGCGCGGCGGCCTTTGCCACCGGCATCAAGATGTCCAGGCCGGAGATGAACGTGATCGTAATCGGGGGGGACGGCGACGGCATGGCCATTGGCGGTAACCATTTCATCCATGCCTGCCGCCGGAATATCGACATCACCTATATCATCATGAACAACTACATCTACGGTATGACCGGCGGCCAGTTTTCCCCCACCACGCCACTTGGCAAGAAGGCTTCCACCACCCCTTACGGCAACCCGGATCCCAGTTTTGACACGGCCCGTTTGGCCATCGGGGCCGGCGCCACCTTCGTGGCGCGGGGCACCGCCTTCCATGCCGCCCAGATCGACAGCCTGATAGTCGAGGCGATCCAGCACAAGGGTTTCTCTGTGGTGGAGATACTGGACAACTGTCCGACCAACTATGGGCGGCGTAACCGGTACAAATCGGTTGTGGAAATGATGAAACAGCTCAAGGAACTGGCGGTACCGGTCAAGGCGGCCGGGCAGATGTCCCCGGAACAGCTGGATGGGAAAATCCTGACCGGCATCCTTCATCGTGAGCAGCGACCTGAATACGTGGATGAGTACGACAGGGTGATTGACCGGGCAGTGGCCGGCAGACAAGCATAGCAGGAGCGGACATGTCCAGATATGAACTGAGATTTACCGGGTCAGGCGGGCAGGGATTGATCACCGCCGGCATTATCATGGCCAAGACAGCCTCGATCTTTGAGGGAAAGCAGGCTGTGCAGTCGCAGAGTTATGGCCCGGAGGCGCGTGGAGGTGCTTCCAAGTCAGAGGTGATCATCTCCGACGAGCCGATCGACTATCCCAAGGTCACCAGGTGTGATGCCCTGCTGGCCATGACCCAACAGGCCTGTGACAAGTACTTCCATGATCTGAAGCAGGGTGGCATGCTGCTGGTGGATTCGGAGCTGGTCAAAAATATCCCGGAAGGGGGATTCAGAACGGTGTCGATGCCGATCATGCAGACCGCCAAGCTGGACCTGGGACGTGAGATCGTTGCCAATATCGTTGCTCTGGGGGCGATGGTGGCCCTGACCGGCATCGTATCCCGAAAAAATGCTGAACAGGCTGTCATGTCCAGTGTGCCGGTCGCCTTTGCCGAACTGAACCGCAAGGCCTTCAATACCGGTTTCGACCGGGCCATGGAGGCAACCGCCGGTCTGGGGCTGTCCTGATCGTCTGAAAACGCCGGCTGACGAGAGTATTTTGCCGTTCAGCGGTCAACCGCCACGGCGAAGCAGCCCTGAAAGCCGTTTTGCTGGTAGTAATCCTGTCGCGCCTGGGTTTCCTTCAGGGACGTGTACCTGCCCATTCTTACCCGATAGAACTTTTCTCCCCTGACAACCGCCTCCTGAACATCGGCATGTCCATATTTGCGGCGCAGCTGGTCGGCGTAGCGGTATGCATTTTCCCTGATGGTGAATGCACCCACCTGCAAGGTAAAGTTGCCCTTGTCATAGCTCTCCGGTTTTGTATAGCCGGTTCTTCCGGTGCTGTCCTGGTAGCGGTATCCCAGGGCAGTTACCTTGACCGGGGCCAGCCCCTCACGGATCATATCCAGTTTTTCCGCTGCCGCGGTTGACAGGTCGATGATGCGTCCCTGTACAAACGGGCCGCGGTCGTTGATGCGTACCACCACCTCGCGCCGATTGCGTTTGTGTTGCACCTTTACGTAGACACCCATCGGCAGGGTCTTGTGGGCCGCAGTCATGGCGCGCATATCGAACCGCTCGCCGTTGCTGGTCTTGCGACCATGGAATCCCCGGCCATAGCTGCTGGCCAGCCCTTCCTGTTCGAAGCCTTCGTGGCTC
>ENA-UPXM01007178-UPXM01007178.1-activated-sludge-metagenome-genome-assembly--contig:-NODE-7178-length-10097-cov-26.861681_pt1 | contig 10097 bp, 6 predicted proteins | sample MGYA00238178_ERZ772708 | MGnify/ENA primary metagenome ERZ772708 (study PRJEB29002, sample SAMN05720212) | activated sludge metagenome | isolation source: anaerobic digester from wastewater... | reverse complement strand
TGCACGAATCTCGACAGAAATGTTTATGTTATATTCTGCACGAACCTCGACAGAAATCTTTGTATTATAATAATATAATATTTTTTAGTTATGAATTATTTTTAATAAAAAAATTTTATTTTTACATTGTTTCTGCAAAAATAATACCAAATTATTTTATATTTTTCAATGTTTTTTTAGAAACAAGTATAAAAAGTCACAATTTTTCTTTCTAGACAAATTATTTTTACAAAATATAATAAAAACAATTTTATAAAATATAATAAAGATAATTTTCATGTATAGAAGGAAATATTATGAATCATTTACAAGATAGACTTTGCCTAGTTTCTTGGGAAAAATGTTCTTCAGATCGTCCTGTAATTATTGTTGTAAAGAGTGACATAGCGAATGATGATTTGCCTCATTGTTCAGCACTTTGTGTATCATGCAATACTCGTCCTTATCATTCTTATGGTCCTGTGGCACGCCAAGTGTTTTATTGTAGTCAACCACATAATTACACAGAAGTGCGTCGAGGTTTAGAAGGCGTTATGGAACTAGGACAAGTTCGATGCATTTCTCCTGGTGCATTGCAAACACAAACAGATAAAATTATCTTAGGTTGCGTTGCCACAATGACAGCAGGTACTAATAAAGAAATCATTCATAAAGTTTTGCAAAATTATGCAAAAGAATTTGGGAAACTCCCTGCTAATGGTTCTATGAGAATGCCTATTATAGGAACAGGAATGGCTAGTGATAATGAATCTAGTGACCAACAATTTCGTGATATTGTAGAAACAACGATTTCATATATTATTCCTTATATTTTTTCTGAAAATGAAAATGAATCAAGGAAATTATATCTCACGCATCCTTTAGATTATGAATCAAAATTATTGTCAACTGTGATTGTGGAAAAAGCTATCTTGCTTTCTATTTTAGACAAATTAAATTTATCGATAGCAGACCCTAATTTAATATATGGATTTGGACAAGGAAATTCAGAAAAAACATGTTTTTTCAATGAAAGTACGTTTTCACAGGCCATGGATTTATTTGACAAATCATTAAATGCACTTTTACAAGGTGATTCCATGGAATGCAAACGACAAGCAGCCAAGGCACTTCAATTAGATCCAGAATTAGAAAATATTCAACATTTTATCTACACTCTTGCATCAAAAGAAGATGGTTTAGTAGAAATGATTAGCCAAGAAGCTATTCGATTGGCTATGCAAGGGAAAATTAGAGAAGCCTGTTGCATCATTCAATCTTTACGTTCTATGAAACTTCGCAAATCAGATAAAATTTTGCTAGAATCTTTGAAAACATGTTATCAAGATTATTGTTGTTCTGCGTTAGAATCACGTCTTTTATATGAAAACTATATTGCCACAGAAGAACTATTAAAAAAATTTCGTCAAGGAAAAGCAATCCATGATACACAGAGGTTAAAAACGCATGAAATTTTATTAGAAAATAAAGAAATTTTCGATAAAATCGAACAAAAAATTCCAGAACGACTCATTGAAAATACATTTCATATTGTGATTCGAAAATTAATGGCAGATAAAATAGAACCTCATGGTGCAAAACGAGCATTAGATAATTTAACAGAGCTAGATGAAGAAAACAAGATTCAACTGACACCAGAAAATAAAGAAATCAAAATACAATTGCAAGAACTTGTTCGTAAGTTAGAGAATAATGAAGAACAAGAAACAATTCATGAACTTCAAAAGCAAGCCTTAGAAACGATGCTTACATTACTTCCTAAGCATGGTACATTACGATTAGAAGCAACACGTTATTATTTAAATCCAAAGCGAAATGATGTACGAGTCCATGTATTAACAAAACAAGATCTATTACAAGCATGGGACCATTTACAAATTGGATTCCAAGAAAATTCACGTGATTATGGGATTTTATCCTATATTGGTTTTATGATTTTATTGCAAGGACCAAAATATTTTTACCAAGCAGAAGAATTTTTCACTCTTTTTAGTAAATGGATTGAGTATGAAGTTTCTTTAGGAAAATATGGAATACGACCCTTGCAATTGCAAAATAAAAAAATAGATATTCCTATCCAAGATCCTTATACAATTACTGCCCAAGATTATTACTGCAAATACCAACAATGTACACAAGATTTTATTCAACTTATACAACTTTTACGACAACAAGAAAGTACAGCTGCTATTAGACAATATAAAAAAATCATACATTCTCTCGGTGAAATTGGTAGATACGACCTTGCTGTACTTTTCCAAGATTTATTAGGTGAAACTTGGGTGGCTCTACTTTGTTGTAACCAATCGAATTTAGGGTCTATTCCTCTTCCTTTTGGTGAAATTTCTTTAGAACTTCTTTTAAAAATTTATAAAAAAATCTTTTATTACATAAAATATCGTCGCTTAAGTGGAACATTATATAGAGATGCTATTCAAAATCTATTAGAAAAATTTCGTAAATCTATATTCCAATCTCAACAATTGCCAATTTAAAATTCATTGCAATATAAGATTCAACTTGCCAATATAAAATTAATTGCCAATGTTAAATTAACAATTGCCAATTTAAAATTCATTGCCAATGTTAAATTAACAATTGCCAATTTAAAATTCATTGCCAATTTAAAAATTCATTGGCAAGTTGAAATTATACATTATTATAAAGATGTAAAAACCATTCTATAGTAAATAAAGCAAGAAGAAAAAGTAGAAGATATATATGATCCCAAGCTGGGTATTCTTCATCTTTATCTTTAATGTATTCTTTTTTAGGAATGACTTTTTGTAATTGTTCTTCGAATTGATGGGGTTTTAAGTACAATGCATTTGTTTGTTTAGAAAGTGTTTGCAAGTCTTTTTCTAAAAGTTCTGTATTTCCAGATTCTGCTTTAGGTGAAATGACTTGAAAGGAAGCTTGGAGTTCTTTATTATTTGGTGCTGTATAGTGGAGAGTGTATGTTCCAATTTGTGTGGCAAGGATCGTGCCTTCTAATGTTTCTCTGTCGTTTTCATTAGATATGAGTTGTTTTGTTTTTTCTTGATTGTCTGGGGTTGTGTATTGAATTTCAACACTTTGAGGTGGTGATTTTACTAATGGATTTCTATGTGTTAATGTGATATGGACTGTTTCTCCAATAGTATATTCTATATCGTCGCTTCGTAAGTTGTATTGTGCGTCTGACGTAGATAATTTTCCCATCCCTGTATATCGAATGACTTGACCCCAGAATCTGTAAAAATAGCGGTCTCCGATCAGATATCGCCATCTCCAACTAGAATCTAGAGCTGTAAAAAAAGTTCTTCCTTTTCCAAATAGTTGTGTCATCATAATAGGATGGTTTGTTTGTCTATGGGTTGCTAAGATTGTTGTACCAGGTTTTGTTTTTAATATAGGATATGCCCAATAAAATTCAACAATCCTTTTTTGTTCGCTTTCCCATAATTGTAGGTTTTCTTCATAGTCAGAAGAAAGTTTCATAATAGGATGTTGTTTTCCTTCTGCTGTAAGTTTTAGATATTGTGGATATTTTGTTGGTTCTGCAACACCTCGAAATTCAATTTGAAAAGGCAAAAGATTAGCAAGAGGAGTATCCCAATATTCATTGGGGTTTGCTATCATTCCTGCTATAAAACTAAGTCCGCCACCTTCTTCTACAAATTGTACAATATTTTGTATATTATTAGACCCTAATGTTGCAGAAGGCACGTCGCCTAATAATATACAATGGTATTCTTTGAGCTCTTCTTTACTAGGGAAACCATGAATTTCTGGTGCAGATTTTGACTTTTCTTGAGGAAATGTGGAATCTGCAGAATACAACCATGTGTTTGCTACTACAGTTTCATCTCTCACTAATGCGTTTTTTAAGTATCGATATTCCCACCTTGGCATGTTTTCTACATATAAAACTCGAATTTTTTCTTTGATGATTTTAATGTTTACTTGTTTATAATTATTTTGGTCTGTAAATTCACCTTCTTGTGTAGGAATAAAAATAGTAAGTGTGTATTCTTCGGGAAGTACAAATGTATGGTAAAGATCAAATCGTTGCGATGTTTCTTCTTCTTCTAATTGGACTGTTTCACTTCGCAATAGAGTATCTCCCCATTTTAGATATATAGGCACACTTTGTCCTTCAAATCCAATGTTTCGTATCTCTACTTGAAAACGCACTTTATCATCTACTAATGCTATTTCTGGTGCTTCTATGTTGATAATTTGGATGTCTTTTTTCTTTTCACTCGTTCCCATTCCAATAGTAGTGATAGGAATATCTTGTAAATTAGCTTGTTGTATAGCTTTTTGCAGTAGTTGTGTTTTTTCTCCTGTGTTGTGTTGCCCATCTGTTAATAAGTATATACCTGTAATGATCCTGCCATTGTATGTTTCTATAATTTTTACTAAATTTTGATAAATATTAGTACGTTGTCCTTGTGCTTTGAGTTCATTTATATTATCTATCGCTATCAAAGAATCTGAAAATTGATAATATTTAAGTTCGCATTCTTTTTCTAATTCTTTTAATCGAACAGATTGGCTAAGAAGTTCACGTATAATGTCAATTCGTATTTTGTCCTCTGTATCTGGCAAAAGCTGTTGCATAAAAGAAACTTCTGCAGGCTCTATGTAATTGTCTTTTGTGTTCATAGATAAAGACACATCTGTTAACACAAGCAACGTTGACTTTCGCGTTCGCAATGTTTCTTCACGCCAAATAGGGTCGCATAAAATAATAAGAAAAATCAAGAAAATTACGATACGAATGGTGCCTAAAAGTATTTTTAATCCTAGTTGTATATTTGTGTGTTTATAGCATTTGTATACATAAATAATGAAAAATACGGCAAATAAAGCAATAATCCATGGGGGAAGTGGCGTTTTCCATTCAAAATATATTCTTGTTTCTGTCATAAAGTATAACTTTCCATGGTGATAGGGAAGCAACAAGCTTCACTTAGGCTACTCACTCCGAGTTGTCATGCACCTGCTCTGGTATTCATGACTGATAGGAATGTTTCTGCAAGGGCAAGAAAAAGGAGAATCATTAAAATGAATTTCCAATATTCTGTACTTTTTATTTGTGGCGACACAGTACTTTCTTCTGTTGTTTGTTGAAATTGGACTCCTAAATTTTGGAAGTAATGTAAAAGTTGCGTTTTGGGAATAGAAGAAATATTGCCTTCTGTAGCATCTACATTGATCGCAATATATTCTTGTGTTTGGATTTTGTTTTTTTCTTCTAAAATTTGTGGTGGGATCGTTAAATTCAATGTATAAATGCCTGCTGTTGTTGTGTCATTATATGTCAGTTTATAGATAGTCCCTTTTTGTAATGTTTCCACGTATGGATTTGTTATGTCTTTATCAGGCGGTTTGATTTTGGCTTCTTGAATATAATGGTCATATATTTTAACAATAGGTGTGCGAACTTTTAAATTATTGTCCATGGAATGGATCATACCAAGGTAATAAATGATTTCATGAGATAAAATAACGAAAACATGACCATATTGGTCTGTATGGAGATTGTTCCAAGCATTGTCTAATGTAGTGGTAGATAAAATAATTTTTCCTTTACCATATTTTCGTTCTAAGAAAATAGGATGTTTGCTAGGTGTATTCAACGTTGCCAAAACAGTAGTATTCATGTCTTGTGTATCTACTTCTGTAGGATAAAATCGATAAACAAATACATTTTTTAAATCTTCCATTAACTTTTTATTGTCATGAAAATATCTCCAAATAGGATGGTCAATTACATTTGTAATATTGAAAGTTGTTTTTTGCCCTTCTTTCTCACTTCCCATAGTCTGGTTCTGAATTTGTGCTGGTAAAATTTCATGGGCTATTTTATATAAATATTGGTGGTACAAATCAGGTAAAATTTTATCGCCTAACCAAATATTTAATCCACCACCTTTTTGAACAAAAGTTTCTAGTTCTGCATACCTCTGTTCTGTAGCAAAATTTTGCACGTTAGCCAGTAAAACTACATCATAATCTGAAAAAGAAATGTCAGGTGTAAAATTTCCAATATTGATTTTCTTTGGTTTGATAATGGAATCTGACAAAGTACCTACTGCAGCCATAAAAAAATCTGTTTCCCCTTCAAATTTTCTATGAACAGAATCTGAGGGATCGCCATCCACCACGAGTAAGTTAATTTTATCTAAAACTTGAAAGCTTAAATGTCGCTTATTATCATGATTTAAACCATCAGCTGGAATTTCTATTGTAATAGAATGTTGACCAGCATGTGTAAAGGAAGGACTAAATACCACTTCTGTCTCTTTGTATGGTAATAAACTAACATATTCTGTTCCTTGTTTTTGTCCGTTAATATACATATTAACACTGAATTCATTATATATTTTATCTCCGTAATTCTGTATAGTGGCAATAAATCGTCCATTCCCCTGCAATGCTAAAAGTCCACTAGACTCTAATTTTGTGATGCCTATATTTTGAGGATTGGAAACTTGACAATCCATCAAAGTCATGGAAAGCGTTTTTTCTTTGAGTTGTTTTAGCTTATTTTGAAAAACAGAATTTTTCGCCACCTCTTCCCATGCATTTTTTTGAAAATCCGATAATATATATATGTGTTGGTTATCATATCCAAATTCTTGATTCCATTCTAATAAAGTGTCCACAAAACAAAAGGGTTCTGTTCCCATATCTGTTATTTGTATTTCATCAATTTTTTGTGCAAAATTTTGTTTTTGTTTATCATTTGTAATACTACTAAATTTTATAAACGCTTCTGTTGTTTCATTAAAAGTCATCAAAGTAAATGTATCATGGATAGAGGCTTTTTCTAAAATTCCATGAGCATGTTTTTTTGCATTTTCTAAAGGTGTAATATTGGAAGATTGTAAGCTCATACTATAGGAAGTATCCATGCATACAATGTAATTGTCTACTGTTTGCGTTATTTGCAAAAAGCGAGTGGCACGTGCCACAGGTCTTGCAAATAAAAGTATAAGAAAAAACACAATCAAAATCCGAAGAATCAATAAAAGCAAGTTTTCTAAAATAAAAGAACGTCGAGTCTGTTGATAGGCACGCAATAAAAATTGCATGGCTGCCCAACGGACTTTTTTATATCGTCTGCGAAATAAAATATGTAGAATAATAGGTATGGCAGTGGCTACGAGACCAAATAGAATATATGGATTAATAAAACTCATGAATGTTTCCTACTAGCGAATTCGATTAAAAATTTGACTAATGATAAAAAAGACAAAGGAAATCAACACAATCGTAGCACCTGTTGCTGTTCTTGCCCAAGGTTGTGCTGAAAGTATGAGACCAGAAATAGTCGAAACTAGCGACAAAAAGATAGCCCACCAAAACATAGTGCCAGCAGATTTTGCAACGTTGCGAGCCGTGGCTGCTGGAATAATCATTAATGCTGTGACAAGGAAAACACCGACTGCCCAAACAGAAAAAATAACGATAAGAGACAACAAAGCTGCAAAAATATATTGATAGCGTGCAACTTTTACTTTGTGAGCATGTGCTAATGTTGGATTTAAACCAATATACAACATTTTATTGTAGCTTACAATTTGAAATATAAGCAAACCAATAAATAACATAATTAAGGAATAAATATCACGATCTTGAATCGTAAGAATATCACCATATAAAAATTGTTGCATATTACGGGAGATCGATTGATTTCGACTTACAACAGCAAGTCCAAAAGCAATGACTGCAGAAAAAAATACACCAATAATAGTGTCGGAAGAAAGACGACTTTGCCTTTGCATATACATAATCACAAGTCCTACAAGAACAGCAAACAAAGGCATACTTGTATGTGGATGCACATTCAATAAAATACCTAAGGCAAGACCTGCAAATGCAGAATGACTAATAGCATCTGAAAAAAATGCCATGCGAAAGTTTACCACTTGCACACCCATCGCAGATACCATTGGTGCTAATAAAAGCAAAGCAACGAGTGCTTTTTGCATAAATTGTGACTGCATACAGTCCCAAGGAAAAATCATAGGAATGATTTGATAAATAAAATGTAGACTATTCATTATGTTCTCTTAAAGGGGATGTTTCCGTGATTTTATTTTTTTCTAAACATGTACAGGTTGCACATCCTATATGGGGTAATTCATCCATAGGCATGGCTTCAATATTGATTAAACCACGATGTAAGCCAAAAAGTGCAGATAAATTATCATTAGTAAGCACCTCTTGGGGCGGTCCCTGTGCAATGACAGTCCGATTTAAACAAATCACATGCGTAGCATGGTGAGTGACAGTTGCTAAATCATGGCTCACCATCAACTGCGTAAAGCAATGTTTGGCACGCAATTTTTCTAACAATTCGCAAAAAATATGTTCTCCATGGATATCCACGCCTGCAGCAGGTTCATCTAAAACAAGCAGGTCTGGCTTTTGTTGCAATGCAAGTGCCAATAAAACACGTTGTAATTCACCACCTGACAAAACACCAATGGGACGCTGGTACAAATTTTCTGCATGGACACTTTCTAAAGAAGCCATGGCTCTTTCTTTATATATCTTTCGAGTACCCATCCATAAAGGGAAACGTTGAAAATCCATCAATAAAAACTCTAACACAGTCATAGGCAAGCCACGATCAAAATGAAGACGTTGCGGAACATATCCAATCTTTAACGACTTTGATTCAGGATTTGTATCAATGCTTCCGTCAAAAGGAATTTGTCCGAGAAGTGCTAACAATAAAGTTGTTTTGCCAGCACCATTGGGCCCAACAACTGCTGTAGAACCTTGTTTTGGTACGAACGCAGAAACTTGTTTTAATATTTCTACGCCACTTAATTTCACAGTGACATTCTTAAAATGAACAGTATAATTCATAATATTCCAATGTAAATAATTTACTATATAAATTTTATATATATAAATTTTCTTATCTATTCTTTTCCAATAGAATGATATTGTCTGAAATATGATTATATTTTTTGAAATATAATTATATTTCAAACATACAATTATATTTTCTTATATAGATAGAAAGTTAAAACATATTATAAAAAAACTTTTTCAAAAAACAAACTTTTTTACAATGCCTTAGTAAAATACTATAGATTTTTTATATAAAAAATCTATATTTATGATATACTACAAAAAAATAACACAATATGAATCTATTAGGGATATAATATGGAAGATTTTCAAAATGAATTTTCTGGAAGCGTGATGTCTTTTGGTGAACATTTAGAAGAATTGCGTGGCAGATTATTCTCCTGTTTATTTGCTTTTGTAGGAACATTGATTGTCTGTTTTATAGACCAAAATTTTTATATGAGCATTGTGCTGGCACCTCACATTGCCACTATGGAAAAAATGAATTTAGCTACCACGATTCAAGTCTTAAAATACGAAGAATCCTTTTTTTGTCATTTTAAAGTTGCGATCATTGCATCTTTAATTATGACAACACCTTTTACTTTATTGCAAATCTGGGGTTTTATTGCAGAAGGATTGCATGAATCAGAAAAGAAATATTTGCGTTCATTTTTTCCATTTACTATTCTATTTTTTCTATGTGGTGTCTTGTTTGGATATTTTATACTCGTTCCTTTAGGATTACAATTTTTAGGAAGTTATGGAGAAAATATTCAAATAGGCATTACACTTTCCTCTTACATTTCTTTATTTTTTCTATTGACGTTTCTCTGCGGTCTTGTTTTTGAATTGCCATTATTTATGTTGTTGTTGAATCGCCTCCGTATTCTACGTTCAGAATATTTTATAAAAAATTGGCGATATGCTGTTTTGATTTCCTTTATTATAGCTGCTGTTTTAACGCCTCCTGATGTAGTCACCCAATTACTAATGGCTGGACCTATGATTTTTCTATATTTTTCTGGTATTTTCTTATGCCAAATTTTAGAAAGAAGTCAAGAAATTCGCCATTATTTTCTACAACAAACAAATGAAAGTAACATACATGTAAACAAAAATTATCAAAACGAAAATGTAGATCCTAACGAATGTTATATACAGGAAAATATAGATCCTAACGAAAATTATCAAAACGAAAATGTAGATCCTAACGAATGTTATATACAGGAAAATAT
>ENA-UPXM01007176-UPXM01007176.1-activated-sludge-metagenome-genome-assembly--contig:-NODE-7176-length-10099-cov-7.970530_pt1 | contig 10099 bp, 8 predicted proteins | sample MGYA00238178_ERZ772708 | MGnify/ENA primary metagenome ERZ772708 (study PRJEB29002, sample SAMN05720212) | activated sludge metagenome | isolation source: anaerobic digester from wastewater... | reverse complement strand
GAGACAAAAAGCGACTCTCTACCTTGAAGTAGAAACCGAAGAAGCGTTTCGAACCGAAATAGAAGCGGAGTTGGAAAACGATCAGTGGGCGGAGCTCTATGAGCGCTTCTATACGACCCTTTCATTTGGAACCGCCGGAATTCGGGGCTTGCTCGGTGGAGGGACCAACCGGATGAATACGTTCATGGTCCGCAAAGTCACCCAAGGGCTCGCTGATTACCTGAAAACCCAATCGGATCATCCTTCGGTGGTGATCGGCTATGACAGCCGGCACTACAGTGACGTGTTTGCCAAAGAAGCGGCTCTGGTCCTAGCGGCGAACGGCATCTCGGTCTATCTCTTCCCGGAGCTGAGGCCGGTGCCAATGATCAGTTACGCGGTGCGAAACCTCAAAACCACAGCCGGGATCGCGATTACCGCCAGCCATAATCCCTCCGCCTACAATGGTTTTAAAGCATACTGGCGCGACGGTGCTCAAGTAACTCCTCCGCACGATTTCCAAATCGCCGACCGGGCGAATGCGATATTGCCGAAACAGATTCGAACGATCACCGAGGAAAAAGCCCGCTCAAACGGCTTGCTTGTTCGTGTTCCGGATAAGGTGGAAGAAAGTTACTACAACGAGGTCATCGCTTCGCTTCGCAACACGGATATTATCAAGAAGAGCAGGACACTTGTCGCGTACACTCCCTTGCATGGCACAGGCCTCGGACCGGTCACTCATCTTTTCGATGTGCTGGGGATCGAGTATGTCACCGTCAAGGAACAGGAACGACCGGATGGATCGTTTCCGACGGTGAAGCTGCCCAACCCCGAAGATCATGAAGCGATGGCGTTGGTGTTGCGTCTTGCCAAAAAGAAGGGAGCGGACATCGTTCTGGGTACCGATCCGGATGCCGATCGCCTCGGAATAGCCATTCCGCTGAGCGATGAAAAGAAACAGTATCGGCTATTGACGGGAAATCAGATTGCAACCCTTCTTGCGGACTATCTGATGATGGCCACCGAGCACCGGACGAAACAACCGGTCGTGGTGAAGTCCATCGTCACCACGGATCTGGTGAAAGCGATCGTCGAAAAGCGGGGCGGGGTCTGCAAGGATGTGTTGACCGGATTCAAGTATATCGCCAATGAGATGGCGCTCCTTGAAGGACCGAAAGGGGATGAGCAGTACTTCCTCTTCGGCTGTGAAGAAAGCTACGGATTCTTGACGATCAACGTCGTCCGAGATAAAGATGCGGTTTCCACCGCCTTGGTCGCCGTTGAAATGCTCAGTTACTGGAAAGATCGGGGTAAAACGCTGATCGATCGTCTTGGCGAGATCTATCAGGAGTTCGGGTATTATACGGAGCGAGTCATCTCCGTTGATTTTGAAGGCGCTGCAGGACAGGAAAAGATGGTTCAAGTCATGCAATCATTCCGCCAGCGGACCGTGGGCGAAGAGCTTGTCGGGCGCAAGATCGTAAAGATCGAGGACTTGCTGAACCCTCAGGAGGGCGGGCTTCCTCCGAGCGATGTGGTGATCTTCCATCTTGAAGGCGGTGAGCGAGTGATCGTGCGACCCAGCGGAACCGAACCGAAGATCAAGTATTATCTCTTCTTTTCCACTGAAGCGGCGAACCGCGAAGCGTTCGAGGCGCATCTGGAGAGTCGGGTCAAGGAGATGAAGGAGGGACTCCTGTGATCGAGTGCTATACGTTCGTCCGATATAATAAACCGGTATTGACCTTGACCCCTTTTCTTCAAGAAGGGCATGATCTTCTCGGAGAGCAGGTGGTGATGTACGCCAGCGGGATGTTGAACGCTCAACAAAAAGATCAGGCGACCTTTTCCCTCTTCAGCCAGATCGACTTCGCCGTCGACCGATGGATTCAGGACAAACGGTATGTACCCCGTCTCTTGTTCAGCGCGCTCGCCTTCATGCTGAGTTATCTCTTCTTCTCGCTGGTCGTCCGCGATCCGCTTCCGATGATCGATGAACTCCTCATCTCCAGCGGTCTGGCGATCTTTGTATGGGTTTCCCTCTCTCGCCGAGATACCCGCTCGATCTTGGCCCAGGAAAACCGTCAGCGGCTGAAGATGATCGGTGGCAAAAGAAGTGAACAAATCCAAGAGAACCTTTTCTCGATCGAAGAGTATCTTGATACGTGTGCCAAAACCGATACCAGGGAGCTTGCCGGACAGCTCGTCGAGGGAACCATCCCACGGTGGACGAACACGCTTGATGGAAGCGAGCGGATCCATCTCCGCACGCTTCTCGATCGATACCTTGCAGTGTATGAAAAACCGACCGCCCATTGGGTTCAGCGTCTGGATCGATCGAGAAAGAAAGATCTCGGCACGAAACTCTATATTCAAGGTTCCGAGGGCTCGGTGGATCTCAGTCTGCTCGCTCTGAGGTGCGCGCTGAAGCAAAGCGAGGAATAAAGCTCCTTAGGGGGTATGGGCCTCCCTTTTCTGTGCATCCTCTTCTGCTATCTTGCATATTCGCTTAGCCCCCTCTTTGAGTATCAGTACCTCGCGGGGTGTCTCCTCTTGAGCTCATTGTGCCTCTTGCTCAAATGGGGTTCCTATAAACGGTACGCCCTGTGTTCCTGTTCGCTCATCATCTTTCTGCTCTACCTGCTTTTTAGCCGGGCGGTTCATCATACCCGCTTCGTCTGCGGCTTCGAAACGAAGCGGATCGCCTGTCTGGAAGGTATTCTGCTGGAAGATTCGCTTTTGACCAGGAGCGAGAACCGGCTGCTTCGAATCAAGGTGGCGTGGTGCGAAGATGGAGAGGGATCGGGAGCTTCCGCATCCGGGGTGTGCAGCGCTCTTGTTCCAAGCGATGATATGCTCTTCGCTTCTTCGAACATCGAGGTGGTTGGCTCGTTCCATGAAGAATCTTCACTCTTCATCGCCAAAGACCTTCAAGTGCTCGATCTTCCCTTGTTCGCTCGATGGCGGCGTTCCTGTATGGAGTGGGTGGAACGGCGGCTTGAGAGCTCGGTCGTCGATGAAAAGGCTCGCTCACTCGCATTCATGCTCCTTCTCGGTCAAAGCGACAGCAGCGCGTTTCCCCTCAAGGAATTGGCTGAGCGATCGGGTCTTTCCCATCTGCTTGCTCTTTCAGGGATGCATCTTTCAGTGTTTCTGGGTCTCAGTACGGCGTTTTGTTCCTTTTTTCTTGGTCCCTGCCGGGCGAAGCGAGCAGGAATGGTTCTTCCTTTCCTGTTTGTTCTCATCGCCGGTCCCAAACCCTCCTTGATTCGGGCGTTGAGTCTGGCCTTCTGTTCGCTGATTCCTTTCGGTTCCCACGGCAGACTCCATTCCTATCTGCTTGCTCTTTTCTTGCAGCTTCTTTGTTTCCCATACAGCGTAGGTTCGCTGGCGTTTCTTCTCAGCTGGGTGGCGTATACGATGATCTTCATCGCCCCGATGCTTCCTTCGTTTCCATGGAAAACCGGGACGTTGGCGGTGCTGGCGATAGCTCCCGCTATGCTCCTCCTCGATGGAAGCTGGAACGCCGGAGGAATCTTCATGACGCCGATCGCCGGATTGTTGATCAATCTGTCGATGATTTGTTCCCTGCTGGTGCTGATTGCGGGTTCACCCATGGCTTGGACGCTTCTGTGGTGCGAAAAGCTCCTCCATGATCTGCTTCGTCGGTCCGCCTCTTCAAACCTCGTCTTCGGATGGACGGGATACCTGATCGCTCTGGGTTTCGTGTTGACCCTCTTCTTCGCTCTCATCTATGCTAAAAGAAACCTCATGAAGCAGGAGACCTATGAGCTGGAACTTTCCCTACGATTCACCCAACGCGATTACAACCCTCTTGGAGAAGGAGGGGCTGGCGATGAGCAGGAAGTTTGGACAAAACTTTCTCATCTCGAATTCGAGCCGGACGAGGATCGTCGATCTGCTCGATGTGCAGGCGGGGGAGAACGTATGGGAAGTGGGGCCGGGGATTGGAGCGATTACCGCCATCCTTCTTGAGCGGGGGGCGCTCCTTACCGCCTTTGAACTGGATCACGGGTTTTGCCGAATCCTGCGCACTCGGGCGTTCGGTGACGAGCCCGGTTTTACCCTCATCGAAGGAGATGCTCTCAAGACCCTTTTTACGGCCCTCAAAGAAAGAGACGCCCCCCGGTATCTGTGCGGAAACCTTCCCTATAACGTAGGCTCGGCCCTGGTCGCTCGACTTCTTGAAGGAGATAGCCGGCCCGAGCGGATGGTCTTTACCGTGCAAAAGGAAGTAGCACAGCGGATATGCGCCAAGGAAGGGTCGAAAGACTGGTCTTCCTTCTCGCTGCTCGCCCAGGCGGACTATGATGTCGAGATCGGATTCGATATTCCCCCCGGTTCCTTCTATCCGCCGCCGAAGGTGCACTCGTCGGTGGTCGTCTTTCAGCTTCGAAAGGCGAGTCGGATTCCAAAGACGGATCGCTTTGCGTTCTACCTCTTGGTGCGCGAGCTCTTTGGCCAGCGGCGCAAAACGCTCCGGAACAATCTGCTTCAATCGAAAGTGGGAGCTCGAATCGCCAAGGAGGGAGTCGATAGACTCCTGCTCCTAAGCGAAATAGATCCTTCCAGACGGCCTGAGACGTTGATATGGGAGGATATCCTCTCCCTCAGTGCACATCTGAGCTCGATTCCAGCCATCCATAGCGAAGGAACATCACCAAGCCGATGATTCCCCTCAACAACAGGTCCGAAGCCATGCTGATCCAAATCCCCACCAAGCCGAGGGACGTGCAGCGGACCATGAAGAGCGCCAAGGGCAGCCTCACAACCCACATCCCGGCGATCGAGATGTAGAAGGGGCGGCGGGTATCCCCTGAACCACGGAATACGCCAAACACCAGCATCGAGAGCCCGAACGCTGGCTCGACGAACGCTTCGATCCGCAAGATCGTGGTTCCCAAGGCGATGACATTCTGATCGCGGGTGAAGAACCCCATCAGGAAGGGAGCGGTGAAATAGAGCACCACACCCATCGTGGTCATCAAGACCGTTCCCAGAAGGGTCGTCACATTTCCGAATCGCTTGGCCAGTGCCTTGTCTCCTCGACCGAGCGATTGGGCGACGAGGGTGGTCGCCGCGGTGGAGACCCCGCTGGCGGGAAGGTAGGTCATCGCTTCAGCGGTGTTCGCCAGGAAGTGCGCCGCCAGTGCGGTCGTTCCCAGCGACCCGACGATTTTGATCAAGACAATCTGTCCGAAGGAGAGGGTGGAGCGCTCAAGAGCCACGGGCAGACCGAGGCGGAACGCATTGGCTTGAATCTCTTTGTTCAGAGCGAACGATTGATTCAGTTCCAGCTGAATGGCGGAAGATTTCGTCAGCCAGATGATGAAGAGGAGAATCGCAGTGATCGTTACCGCCAAGCTGGTCGCGATCGCCGCCCCCTTCACTCCCATGTCCAGGCCATGGATCGTGACCGGGCCGAGATGCACTTCACCGAAGATGAGGAACGTATTGAGGATGATGTTCAACACGTTGTTGAGGGTATTCAGAGCAAGCGGGGTCCGCGTGTCGCCGCTTAACCTCATTAGCGAGCCGATCGTGACCATCAGAAGGTTGGGAAGGTAGGCCAAGGCGATGACCGTGTAATAGTCGCGTGCGAGCTCCTGAACATGCTCTTCGGCTCCGATCCACGCAGGCAGCGCTTGGGCGATGAGGGCGAATGAAACCGAAAGAATCGCTCCGAAGATCAAGGCCATCACCAGCGCTTGGCGAGAAATCATTTTCGCCCGCTCGAATCGGCGGGCTCCGATATTGCGCGCCATCAAGACTGCATAGCCGATCGCGAATGCGTTCATCCATCCGTTGACGAGCCAGATCGTCGAGGTGGGGACGCTGACCGCGGCGGTGGCAGCGGCTCCCAAGGAGCCGACCATCGCCGAGTCGACATATGTAACGGAGACCTGAAGGACCTGTTCCAAGATAGCCGGCCATGCAAGGGTCCAAATGATCAGGCCAATCGATTTGTCCTGATCGAGCAGTCCTTCGGTCATATGCTCTTACTTTGCAGCTTGAGCAAGAGTGATGGCGCTGGTTACGACGATGTCCTCAACGGAACAGCCTCGGGAAAGGTCGCTGATGGGTTTGGCGAATCCCTGAAGAATCGGGCCATATGCCTCCGCACCCGCCAAGCGCTGAACAAGCTTGTAGCCGATGTTGCCCGACTGGAGATCGGGGAAGATCAAGGTGTTCGCCTTTCCGGCGACCTTGGAGTTCGGCGCTTTGGATGTGGCGACGGAGGGGACGATCGCAGCGTCGAGCTGCAGTTCGCCTTCAATCGCCAAGGAAGGGTTCTTCTTGCGAACGATCTTCGTCGCTTCGGTGACTTTTTCAACCAGGTCACCGCTTGCCGAGCCGAGGGTGGAGTAGCTGAGCATACCGACTTTCGGCTCCACACCCAGGAAGGTGGAACAGCTTGTCGCTGAAGCCAATGCGATTTCGGCAAGCTGCTCTGCCGTCGGATTGGGAATCGTTGCACAGTCGGCAAAGATGAACGAGCCGTCGGCGCCATATTCCTTTTTGTCGGTGGCCATCACGAAGCATGAGGAAGCGAAGCTGATGCCGGGGGCGGTTTTGATGATATTGAACGCAGCCACAAGCACCGCCGCGGTGGTGTTCTCCGCTCCGGCGACCATCGCATCTCCTGCTCCGAGACGAACCATCATCGCTCCGAACCGAAGAGGATTGGCGATATCTTCAAAAGCCTGCTCTTCGGTCATTCCCTTGTGCTTGCGCAGTTCGTAGAACTCCGTCGCATACTTCTTGCGCTGATCGCTTTTGATGGGATCGACGAGCGTCAGTCCTTTCAGCGAGGTGGAGGATGCGCTTGCCGCCGCTTCGATTTCCGCTTTGGATCCGATGAGGATCACTTCGCTGGCCAAGCGTTCATCGGCGATGATTCGAGCGGCCTTGATCGTTCGTTCTTCACTTCCTTCCGCCAGGACAAGCCGTTTCTGAGCAGCTCTGGCCTGAGCCTTCATCTTCTCTGCAAATAACATAATCCATGCTCCTAAGAATGTGGTATCGATGCCCGATCAGTGTACCACGTCCGGCAATCTTGGAGAAGACTCACGAATTCTGTACAATACCGTTCATGAACAGAAAAAATCAGGTTGGAGTATATGGCCTTGGGCGTTTTGGACTCTTCTGGGCGACCCGTCTTGCCGAGAAGGGGTTTGACGTTGTCGGATGCAGCCGTCGGGCTGCGGATCCGCCGCCGGGCGTCCGCCAAGTGAGCGTCGAAGAGGTTTTGGATTCTCCGACCATCTTTTATTGTGTCTCGATAAGCTCGTTCGAAGAAGTCCTTGCGGCGAGCTTGCCCTATCTGAAGGAAGGGGCGGTCGTCATGGATACGTGTTCGGTTAAACTGTATCCCGCTCGTGTGATGAAGCGCCTGCTTCCTCCGACGATTCAAGCGATCGCGACCCACCCGATGTTCGGTCCCGATTCGGGAAGGGATGGACTGGAGGGCTTGCCCTTTGTCATGGACAATATCAGTGCTCGGGAAGAGACCTTCCGATGGTGGATCGATGAGTTCACGTCGTGGAAGATGGATGTGCTTATGATGAGCTGCGATCAGCACGATCGTGAAGCGGCGTGGAGCCAGGGAATCACCCACTTCATCGGGCGGACGCTTGCCGAGCTGAATCTGGGTTCGACCCGCTTGGCGACCAAAGGGTACCAGACCCTCATGGGGGTGGTGGAGCAGACGTGCAACGACCCGCTCCAGCTGTTCTATGATCTGCAGCGCTATAATCCGTACACCAAGCAGATGCGGATGGGCTTGCGCGGAGCGCTGGTAACGACGATGGAAGCCCTGAAGGAGCAGGAGGATATCCTTTGAGGGTTTGCGTCTATACCTTGGGATGCCGGCTGAATCAATGCGAAAGTGAAGCGCTCGCCGACTCCTTCGCCCAGGAAGGGTTTGAGATCGTCGGAGAAAACGATGGCGCCGATCTCTATATCGTCAATACCTGTACCGTTACTTCGAAAGCGGAGCAGAAAGCCAGACGGATGATTCGCCGATTCGCTCAAAGCGCACCGACGCTGGTCACCGGCTGCTATGCCCAAGTGAATCGAGAGGAGCTTGAGGATCTCGGCAAGGACATGTTGATCGTCCCCCTCGACAGGAAAGCCCGGCTCTTGCAGCTGGCGGCCCACCTTCGAACCGCGATGGAAAGCTCGCTTTCCCTCTTCGACGGGATGAAGAGCTTCACCGGTGAAGACGCGACGGTCTTCGATTATGATGCCGCCGCGTTTTCCTATCACAGCCGGGCGTACTTGAAAATCCAGGACGGGTGTGATAACAGCTGCGCATATTGTCGGGTGCATGTCGCCCGCGGCAAAGCTCAAAGCCTGGATCGGGCGATCGTCATCAAGCGGGCGAAAGCTCTGGAAGCGGCGGGCTTCAACGAGATCATGCTCACCGGGGTCAACCTTACGATGTACGATCATCGGAATGAAGGTCTTGGCGGGTTGTTGGAAGCTCTTCTCGGCGAACTCGGAGATATTCGAATCCGTCTTTCTTCGATGGAGCCCGATCATATCGACGAACGCCTTCTCAGGGTATTGGAAGATCCAAGGATGCAGCCGCATTTTCACATTCCAGTGCAAAGCGGATCGGATCCGGTCTTGCAACGGGCGGATCGGAAGTACACGATTGCCGAGTTGACCTCGATCCTCAATCGTCTGAAAGCCATCAAAGATGACCCCTTTTTAGCCGCGGACGTGATTACCGGTCTTCCGAGCGAAGGCGAGCGGGAGTTTGAAGAAACATATGCGTTCCTCAAGGGAATGGGCTTCAGCGCCCTCCACGTCTTTCCCTTTTCGCCTCGGCCCGGCACTCCGTTCTTCAAAGCGAAAGACCGGGTGCCGGAATCTATTCGGGATGAGCGGGCGAAGATCCTCAGAACGTTGAGCACGGAGCTCAATGATGCGTACCTTCGCCGCCAAGAGGGAAAAAAAGGTGAGGCGATCGTCCTGGACCGGAAAGGCGGTTCATGGTATGGAGTGACGGGCAACTACGTGGATGTAAGGGTCGTGAACGCACCGCTCTTTGCCAAGCGGGGAATGCTCCTTGGGGGAGTGTTCGGGGGCAGGAGCGATCGCTTCATGGAATTCATCAGCGGTCATCAGTGAGAGTTCCTGATCTCCCGTTTGCGAATCTCCGGCTCACCGATCGTCACGAGCGTATTGGGGGCGACCGATTCCTTGATCCACACGTTCGATCCGATCGTCGTTCCCCGTCCGATTGTAATGTCTCCGAGAATCGTGGCATTGGCGTAGATCGTTACATCGTCCTCGATCGTCGGATGGCGCTTCGCCCCCTTGATCAGAGCCCCGCATGCATCGCGCGGAAAGGAAAGCGCGCCGAGGGTCACCCCTTGGTAGATCTTCACGTTGCTCCCGATGACCGCCGTTTCGCCGATGACCGTTCCCGTGCCGTGGTCGATGAAGAAGGAGGAGCCGATCTTCGCTCCCGGGTGAATGTCGATTCCCGTCTGCGCGTGCGCGTATTCACCCATCATCCGCGGTATGATCGGGACGTTGAGGCGATACAGTTCATGAGCGACTCGGTGAACCGTCAAGCTTTTCATGCAAGGGTAGGAGAGAATGACCTCCCGGATATTCCGGGCGGCCGGGTCACCTTCATAGGCGGCTTGGGCATCGGCTTTCAGGTTGAGCCGGATCGCCGGGAAGTGAGAAGCGACGCTGCGGACCGCCCGGTCGCTTTTTTCCTCCGCCGCTTCAGAACCGAGCGATTCATCGTCATAGCGAAAGGCAAGGTACAGCTGGCTTTTGAGGTGGCTGGTGACCACGCTCATCCGATAGGCCAGATATTCCTCCAGATTCATCCGAGCCTGTTCGCGTCCGCATCGTCCCGGGAAGAAGAGTTCAAGCAATTCGTCACAGAGCCGGCCGATGATTTCCATTCGCGGCAGAGGCTTCAGGCCGTGAAAGCTCGCCTTGCCGGCGATCCGGTCAAACGTCTTCAGAAATGAAGGAATAAACACCGTCGAATCAAACGGATGGTCTTTGCATGGTTCCATGCCCAACAGCTTACGGGTTCTCGCTCCCTTTAGGCAAGAAGGGAGCG